>Ga0182737_1001682_pt1 | contig 20624 bp, 19 predicted proteins | sample eDN5th30CBELigOP_FD_128878 | JGI IMG/M metagenome (GOLD analysis project Ga0182737, IMG submission 128878) | Enriched Organic Plus compost microbial communities from Emeryville, California, USA - eDNA 5th pass 30_C BE-Lig OP (version 2) (version 2) ...
CTTCGAGCGTTACGACTACGCCACCGCGCTCGAGGTCACCGAGAAGTTCTTCTGGGACTTCTGCGACGACTACCTCGAGCTGGTCAAGGAGCGCGCTCGCCGCGAGGACTCCACCGGCCAGTCGGCACGTGCGGCGTTCGTGCTGGCCCTGTCGGCCCAGCTGCGACTCCTTGCCCCGTTCCTGCCCTACGTGACCGATGAGGTCTGGTCGTGGTGGCAGGACGGCTCGATCCACCACGCGTCGTGGCCCACCACTGCTGAACTGGGTGATCTGGGCGGCGATCCCGAGGTCCTGCCGGCCGCGGGTGAGGTGCTGGCGGGCATCCGTGGCGCCAAGTCGACCGCTAAGGTCACACAGCGCACCGAGGTCTCGGCCGTCACGGTCACCGGCCCGCCGGAGACCTTGGATCGCTTCATCGCCGCCGAGGCTGATGTCCGCGCCGCGGGTCGCGTCACCGGCGACGTCCTTACTCATGCCGTCAACGGCGAGCTGACGGTCGACGCCACCTTGGTGCTCGAGGACGCCTGACGGGTTGTCGCCAGCGCATCGGGCCGACCGGTTGACGTGATCATGGCGGCGCACGAATACGTTGGCTCGCCGTTGGGGCTGTGGACAAGGGCGGCGGGCTGAGTGAGCCCATCGGCTCACTTCACTAGGCAACCTGTCACTGTCATGGGCAAATTTGCCTAGTGAAGTGATGGTTTGCCCCTGGAAGTGTGACCAGTGTTGTTACTGGGGCCGGCGATGCTGACGTGACCTAGGGCCACTCCGCCGTGGTCCACAACTCCTACACCGGCCACACGCCACCGCAGGCCGATGCACGGTCAGTCACGCGGAGCGACCGGTCCGACTCTCGGACTGCTGCGCCTCAATGATCCAATGTCTCGAAGCGCAGGATGTCGGGGTGCAGCCGGTCGATCAGGGCCTGACCCATCGCGACCGCCGTCGTGGTCTGCCCTGACACCGAAGGCAGCTCGTCGAAGGCCAGGCAGAGCGCGGCCTCACTGAGCATCTTGCCGGTGCCGCCGTAGCCGGGATCCTTGCCGCTGACCCGCGTGTGCAGGCGGACATCCTTGGACTCGGCGAGGAAGTCGAGCGTGAACCAGGCCTTCTCGCGCTGCTCGGGGGTCGGGCCGTCACCGGCGTCCTTGGCCTTCAGCAGCAGCTTGCGCAGCGGTGGCACCTGTGCGCCCACACCCAGGACACCGAGACCGACCGCGCCTGCGGCCAGCATGCGGGTGGTCCTGACATGGGCGAAGTGCTGGTACTCGAAGTCGGGCCCGTACGCGTCCAGCGCGCGGGCCGACCGGAGCACGATCTGCGGATCCACGGTCGGCAGCGGGACGGCCCACCCGCTGTCGTGTTCGGTGCGGCCGAGCTTGCCGGCGCCACGGACGCGGCGATCGGCCGGGCGTCGTTCGAGCGTGCGTCGCTGACCTGCGACCTTCGCCGATTCACGCATCTGCGCGAACTGGTTGATGGCCGAGTGATAGGTACCGCCCGACGGCTGCAGATTGCCTCGCACGTAGCCCTTGACCGTGATCGGCAGGTCCTCGGGCAACTGAAGCACGGTGTACAACGCGCCGAGATCGTACGGGATGGAATCGAAGCCGCAGGCGTGCACGATCGTGGCGCCGGTCGATCGGGCCAGCTCGTGGTATTTCAGCCACATCCGGTCGACGAACAGCGGCTCACCCGTGAGGTCGACATATCCGATACCGGCCTCGGCGGCGGCCTTCACCGCCGCCTCGCCGTGCTGAAGATACGGGCCCACCGTCGTGATCAGGACACGGGTTCCCTCGGCCAGCGCCCGCATCGACTCCGGATCGGTCGTGTCGACCACGATCAGATCGGGCTCCGAACCGCCCTGCGCCACGATGCGGCGCGACTCGGCCTCGAGCTTGGCACCGTTGCGCCCCGCGATGGCCCACGTGGCACCCGCCGGCAGATGCGTCGAGAGGTAGTCGCCGGTCAGCGCGCCGGTGTACCCGGTCGCCCCCAGCAGCGTGATGTCGACCGGCATGGCGATGCTCCCGTCTAGGAGGCCTTCTTGGCGATGTCGTCGTGCGTGAGCACGGTGGGTTCGGCACCGTCGGTGACGGTATCGGCCGTGACGATGACCTTCGCGACATCGGAGCGGCTCGGCACGTCGTACATGACCGACTCGAGCACCGACTCGATGATCGAGCGCAGACCACGTGCCCCGGTGCCACGTTCGAGGGCCAGATCGGCCATGGCCTCGGCAGCGCCCGGCCCGAACTCCAGATCGACGCCGTCGATCTCGAACAGGCGGACGTACTGCTTGGTGAGCGCGTTCTTCGGTTCGGTCAGGATCGACACGAGCGCCTCGCGATCGAGGTTGTCGACCGCGGCGACGACCGGGAGGCGGCCGATGAACTCGGGGATCAGGCCGAACTTCAGCAGGTCCTCGGGCAGCACCTTGGAGAACAGCTTCTCGGGCGCGGTCTGATCGACGACCGGAGCCGTCGTGTTGAAGCCCAGGCTCGTCTTGCCGCTGCGCTGCTCGATGATCTGGTCGAGGCCGGCGAACGCCCCGCCCACGATGAACAGCACATTGGTGGTGTCGATCTGGATGAACTCCTGGTGCGGATGCTTGCGGCCGCCCTGCGGCGGGACCGAGGCGGTGGTGCCCTCGAGGATCTTCAGCAGCGCCTGCTGCACGCCCTCGCCCGACACGTCACGGGTGATGGAGGGGTTCTCGCTCTTGCGCGAGATCTTGTCGACCTCGTCGATGTAGATGATGCCGGTCTCGGCCTTCTTGACGTCGTAGTCGGCCGCCTGGATCAGCTTGAGCAGGATGTTCTCGACGTCCTCGCCCACATAACCGGCCTCGGTCAGTGCCGTGGCGTCGGCGATCGCGAACGGGACATTGAGCATGCGCGCGAGCGTCTGGGCCAGATAGGTCTTGCCGCACCCGGTGGGGCCGACCAGCAGGATGTTGGACTTGGCCAACTCGACCTGGTCGTCCTTGCCACGGCCGCTCGCGGCCTGGGCCTGCACGCGCTTGTAGTGGTTGTAGACCGCGACCGCGAGGGACTTCTTGGCGCGGTCCTGGCCGACCACGTAGCCGTTGAGGAAGTCGTAGATCTCGGCCGGCTTGGGCAACTCGCCGAGGCTGAGTTCGGCGCCCTCGGCCAGCTCCTCCTCGATGATCTCGTTGCACAGCTCGATGCACTCGTCGCAGATGTAGATGCTGCTGGGACCAGCGATCAGCTTCTTGACCTGCTTCTGGCTCTTGCCACAGAAGGAGCACTTCAGCAGGTCGGCGGTCTCACCAATGCGAGCCACGTGCACGGTCCTTTCGTCGGCAAGGAGCAAGGGTGCCTCGCCGAGTGAGCGAGGTCATCACCGGTTCACAGTAACCGCCATCACCGCCCTCGGCGCTCCTTGCGAGGCTCCGAGGGCGGTGTGTCGTCATGCGACCGGCGTCTTGAGGGTGTCGAGAACCTCGTCGATCAGGCCGTATTCCTTGGCCTGATCGGCGGTCAGGATCTTGTCGCGGTCGACATCGCGGGAGACGTCCTCGGGCTGCTTGCCGGAGGCGTTCGCGATCATCTGCTCCATCAGTTCGCGCATCCGGAGGATCTCGTTGGCCTGGATCTCCAGATCGGAGATCTGACCGCCGGTGCCCTCGGTGTACGGCTGGTGGATCAGGATGCGCGAGTTCGGCAGCGCCAGGCGCTTGCCGGGGGTTCCGGCAGCCAGCAGCACCGCCGCGGCCGAGGCCGCCTGGCCCAGGCACACCGTCTGCACATCGGGCTTGATGTAGCGCATCGTGTCGTAGATGGCCGTCATCGCGGTGAACGAGCCACCCGGCGAGTTGATGTAGATCTGGATGTCGCGGTCGGGGTCCATCTGCTGCAGGCACAGCAACTGGGCCATGACCGCGTTCGCGACGTCATCGCTGATCGGCGTGCCGAGGAAGATGATGCGGTCCTCGAACAGCTTGGCGTAGGGGTCGATGCGCCGGAAGCCGTAGGACGTGCGCTCCTCCCACTGCGGGATGTAGTAACTCATCGCTTGACCTCTCCGGCGTTGCGGACCACGTGGTCGATCAGTCCGTACTCCTTGGCTTCGTCCGGCGTGAACCACCGGTCTCGATCGGAGTCGAGTTCGATCTGTTCGACCGTCTGGCCGCTGTGCTGCGACTGCAGTTCGTTGAGCTGCTTCTTGAGCAGAATGCTCTGCTGCGCCTGGATCTTGATGTCGGACGCCGAGCCGCCGATGCCGCCGGACGGCTGGTGCATCATGATGCGCGCGTGCGGCAGGGCGTAGCGCTTGCCCGCCGTGCCGGCAGCCAACAGGAACTGCCCCATGGAAGCCGCCAGGCCCATGCCGAACGTGGCGACGTCATTGGAGATGAACTGCATCGTGTCGTAGATCGCCATGCCGGCGTCGACCGAGCCGCCCGGGCTGTTGATGTAGAAGTAGATGTCGGCGTCAGGGTCCTCGGCGTTCAGCAGCAGCATCTGCGCCGCGATCGCGTTGGAGTTCTGATCGCGCACCTCGGAGCCCAGGAACACGATGCGTTCCTTGAGCAGTCGCTGATAGATGTGCCCGTCGAGATCGGACGGACCGGCCTCGCCGGCCATCGCGCTGGGTTCTGTGTTCACGCTGTCGACCCTAGGCGCAACCTCGCGCCGACACACGCGAGAACACGCCCTGTTCGCCCTCGGCGTACTCCGAGATGTGCGGGTCAGGGTTCGACTTCGGCCTTGATCGCCGCGAGGGTCCGCTGCATGCCTTCGAGGAGTTCGACGTCGTGATGCTCCGAACCGCCCAGCAGCCAACGGCCCGTGAGCCGGACCGCGAGGCCCGCGTTGGGCAACGACGACCGGCGCTCGACGACGCGGGTGCCCTCGGCCCCGCCGGGCAGCGTGGTCGGCGTCAACTCGTACGACCACTCGACGTTGGTCGGACCGACATGGAACGCCACCGCGGCCGAGCCGTCGTGCGAGGGCGGCTTCCAGCGGGTGATGCGGGTCGTGGTCGGCCAGACGATCGCGCCGCGCCGGTTCAGGTTGAGGCCACGCGAGCCGACCTCGGGCGTCGCGGTGATGTACATGCGGACCGTCTCGGGACTGCGCTCACCCATCGAGCGCAGATCGGACACGACCGACCAGACCTCGTCGACGCTCGCCGCCATGTCTAGTTCCGCCTCGAGGGCCGCCAGACCGCCCGAAGGGAACTTAGGCGGCATCGCGTTCGACCTCGGTCTTGATGCGTTGGAGGGTCTGCTTGATGCCGGTCTCGAGTTCTGTCTCGAAGGACTCGGTTCCGCCGAGCGCCACCTTGGTCAGCGCTTTCGAGACTCCTGAGACGCCGCGAGGAATGGTGCGCGACTCGGTCAGCCGCGTCCCCGTGGCCGTCGGCTCGAGCTCGTACGTCCAGACCGACCTGTTCTCGACGATGCGCAGCGCCAGCTTCTTCTCCGGCTCGAACGCTGCGACGACGGCGTTGGTGGGCCACCACTTCCAGCCCTGCCGGTTCAGGTTGAGGGTCCGGGTGCCGGCCTTGACCTCACCGCCGAAGATGAACATCTTGCGGCACTGAGGGCTCCATTCCCCCATCCGCCTGAGATCGGAGACCAGGCCCCAGACCTCGGCGGGCGGAGCGGTGATGTCGACGCTGGCCTCGATGCGTTCGCGGTGGACGGACTTGGTCATGGTGGGAGCTCCTTCGGTTGGAGACACCCTAACGGCCTTGACCTGCGAACTCAGGCCCTGCGGGTCCAACCGAGCGCGGGACGTTTACGGTCGCGGGCGTTGAGCCAGGCCACCAGCCAGTCGCCGACCTGCGGGTGGTTCAGCAGCGCGAAGTGATGCACGCTGGGCAGGTACTCGAACCGCGCGCCGTCGACCACGGCGCCGGTGCGCCCGACCCCGGTGGCGGACGAGAAGTGCACCAGCAGGTCACCCAGCACGGCGCTCAGCGGGTGACCCTGGGTGGCGCCGAGCGTGGCGGCCACGAAGTGGTACTCCGCGTGCGGCAGCGGCGCCGCTGCGATGCGATCGAGGCCCCATTGCGCGGTGAGGTCCTGGCCCTGCCATTCTTCGGCCGAGATGTAGCCGTGGCGCAGGTCGACGATGCCGGCCGAGCGCGTGTCGAGGATCTTGCTGAACGGCTTGCTCTCGGGCCAGAACCGCAGGAGGCGCGAACCCATGTGCGCCGCCTTCTCCAGGCGCGCCCCCGCGTGCGGCGTGCCCAGGCACACCACATCGCGCACCAGGTGCTGCCACACCTGGTGGGCCGCGGTCGCGTGGTTGGTGGCCGCACGGGCGACGAGTCCGCCCATGGAGTGTCCGACCAGCGTGATGCGGGTGACGTCGACCGGCCAGTTGGCGACCAACTGACGGATCAGCTGATCCAGGTGGCGGCCGTTCTCGGAGATGTGCAGGCCGGTGTTGTACCGGATCATGACGGGCGTGCCGTTGGTCTCGGCCGCGATGCGCTGCGGATAGGACGTGCCATGGGTGCGCGTGTTGAGATGCCACGACTCGTCGTTCTCGCACAGACCGTGCAGGAAGATCACCAGATGGCTGGTGCCGTCGCGGAACGCCTCACGCAACGGCCAGGAGTTCACCGGGACGTCGGCGCCCTCGACGCGGACCGCCATCGTGATGGCCTGTGGATCGTCGAGCATCCGTAGTTCGTCGCCGATCAGCCCGTTGAGCGCGGACACCACCAGGCGGCCGCGCGGACCCGCCTCGACGGGCTTGCCGATGCCCCGGCTCGCCATGGTGCGCACCGCACCACTGCCGATACGCAGGAAGCCGGAGATCGCCCCGTAGATCGAGGTCGTGACAGCGTCGTGCATGGATTCGGGCAGGCGGCCTCCGACGACACGCGTGCCGCGGAAGATGCGGCGCGCGATCGCCTGGTGCATGTCACGGACCGCGCCGACCAGGAGTCGATCGCCGTAGTCGATCGCCAGGGCCGCGACGTCAGTCGTGCGTGCGGGCTCGGATGCCATGCCTCCATGGTGCCGTCTTCGGCCTGGAATCGGAACGCGAAACGCACGAGGCGTTGATCACGGTCCGTCGGCGCTGGCGCCGACCCGCCGCGTGCTAGTTCGTCTCGTCGGCAACCTCGTCGCCGATCGTGCCGTCGGCGTTCAGGCTCGACAGGTCGATGACGTTGCCCGACTTGTCGGTGACCTTCGCGGACTCGACGAGCGACGCGAGCGCCTTGCCCCGCAGGACCTCGCTGACCATCTCGGGCACGTGGTTGTGCTCCATGATGTGCTGGATGAACGAGTTGGGGTCCTCACCGGACTGCTGGGCGCGGCGCATGATGTGCTGCGTCAGCTCGTTGTCGTCGATGCCGAGCTCCTCGGTCGCGACGACCTGATCGAGCACGAACTGGGCGATCAGCGAGTCGCGGACGCTCTTCTCGAGCTCGGCCTCGAACTCGTCCTCGGTCTGCTCCTGGTCGTCGAGGTAGTCGGCCAACGTGCGGCCGGCGTAGGCCAGCTGCTGCTCGACCTGCTGACGACGCGCCGTGATCTCCTCGGTGACCACGTTCTCGGGCAGCGGGGCCTCGACCTGCGAGACGATCTCGTCGAGCACCAGGTCACGCGCCTCGGCGGCCTGCTGGATGCGCTTGCCGCGGGTGACCTTGTCGGTCAGATCGGCGCGCAGTTCATCGACCGTGTCGAACTCCGACGCCATCTGGGCGAACTCGTCGTCGAGTTCGGGCAGCTGCTGCTCCTTGACGTCCTGGAGGACGACCGTGACGTCGACTTCCTCGCCCTTGCGGTCACCACCGACGAGCTCGGTGGAGAACGTCTTGCTGTCGCCCTTCGACAGGCCGGTCAGTGCGTCGTCGAGGCCGTCGAGCATCGTGGCCTTGCCGATCGTGTAGGGCAGGCCGGGCGCCTGTGCCTCCTCGATCGCGTCGCCGTCCTTGGTGGCGGCCGACAGGTCGATCGTCACGAAGTCGCCGTCCTGGGCGGGGCGATCGACCTCGGTGAACGTGGCGAAACGTTCCTGCAGTGCCGTGAGCTGCTCCGTGACGTCCTCGTCGGCGACCTCGGCGTCGTCGACCTCGACCGCGATGGCGGCGACATCGGGCAAGGTGATCTCGGGGCGGACGTCGAGTTCGGCGGTGACCTCGATGGGCTCACCATCGGCGAACTTCGTCAGGTCGATCTCGGGCTGGCTCAGCGGCTGGATGTTCTCGTCCTGCAGCGCCTGCGAGTACCAACCGGGCAGCGCGGCGTTGATGGCCTCGTCGAGCACCACGCCGCGCCCGACCCGCTGATCGACGACAGCCGCGGGCACCTTGCCCTTGCGGAAGCCCGGAACGCTGATCTGCGACCCGATGGTCTGATAGGCGGTCTTCAGATTGGGCTCGAACTCCTCGAACGGGACCTCGATCGTCAGCTTGACGCGCGTGGGGCTCAAGGACTCGGTCGTGCTCTTCACGTGTGGGCTCCTGGGCGGATCTCTATGGGGCAAACTCTTGGGCAGTACCGGAATCGTGGAAGATCAGCGGGCGACGCACTGCGGGACGAACCGCGGCGAAGGCCGACGTTCAGTCTCTCACGCCTGCCCTGACGGGCGGAAATCGCATCCGGTCAGACCTGCGCGAGTGCTCACCAGGGGTCGATTCCACCTGGTTCCCGCGGCCTGACACGTGCGGACCGGAGCCCCTGAACGAGGCGGGCACGGGTGTCGGCCGGATCGATCACCGCGTCGATCTCGAGCATCGCCGCCATATTGAGGGCGGCTCCGCGTTCGTACGCCGCCGAGACCAGCGAGTCGTACAGCGCCTGGCGCTCGGGGCCCTCGGCGACGGCCTCGAGCTCCTTGCGGTACCCGAGCCTGACCGCTCCCTCGAGGCCCATACCTCCGAACTCCCCGGTCGGCCAGGCGATCGTCATGAACGGCGCGTGCAGGCTGCCGCCGGCCATCGCCATCGCGCCCAGCCCGTAGCCCTTGCGCAGCACGACCGCGAGCAACGGCACGCGAAGGTGTGCTCCGGCGACGAACATCCGCCCCGCGTGGCGCACGTGAGCCTCGGACTCGGAGTCCGGGCCGACCATGAAGCCGGGGGTGTCGACGAAGGACACGATCGGCAAGCCGTGCGTGTCGCACAGCCGCATGAACCGTGCGGCCTTGTCGGCGGCGTCGGCGTCGATCGCACCTCCGAGATGGACCGGGTCGTTGGCCAGCAGGCCGACGGACCGGCCGTCGATGCGGCCCAGCGCCGTGACGATCGCGGTCCCGAATCCGGGGCGGATCTCCAGCACCGAATCGGCATCGCAGACGCCGGACAGCACGGCGCGCACGTCGTAGACGCGAGCCCGGTTCTCCGGCAGCGCCTCGCGCAGGGCCTGCGGATCCGGTGAGGGCGTGGACTCGACGGGACCTTGGAAGTAGGCCAGGTACCGCCGGGCGACCGCCACCGCCTCGGCCTCGTCGTCGACGAGCACATCGATGACCCCGTTGGCGTACTGCATGTCGGACGGCCCGACCTGTTCGGGCGTGAAGACGCCCAGTCCGCCACCTTCGATCATCGCCGGACCGCCCATGCCGATCGTGCTGTCGCGGGTCGCGATGACCACGTCACAGCAACCCAGCATCGCCGCATTGCCGGCGAAGCACCGGCTTGCGGCGATACCGATCATCGGCACCCGGCCGCTGAGTCGCGCATGGGCCGCGAACGTCGTGAGATCGAGCCCCGCGATCTGAGCGGTGTCGGTATCGCCGGGGCGTCCTCCGCCGCCCTCAGCGAACAGCACGAGAGGCAGCCGCTCGCGGTACGCGAGTTCGAGCAGCCGGTCGGTCTTCTGGTGATTACGCATGCCTTGCGTGCCGCTGAGCACCGTGGCGTCGTACGCCAGCACGGCGGTGCGGGCCACGTCGGGACCGAACAGTCGCCCGTTGACCCCGCCGACCCCGGTGATCAGGCCGTCGGCGGGTGTGTTTCGGATCAGGTCGTCGACATCGCGACGGGCGGTCTGGGCCGCGTACGCGAGCTGGCCGTACTCGACGAACGAGTCGAGATCGCACAGGTCCGCCACGTTCTCGCGGGCGGTGCGCAGACCCTTGGCATGCCGTCGGCCGACAGCCTCGGCCCTGGCGTCGTCCAGCGTCAGGGCGTGCCGGTCGAGCACCGCCTGGAGATCGGCGCGCACCGCGGGGCGATCGTCCGGGTCGTCGGGCGACTCCACCGAGGCGATGGCGTCGTCGGAGAGCGGCTCGAGCTCGAGCAGCGGCTGATCGACCCCGATGGTGTCACCCACCGAGACCGCGATCGAGGTGACCCGGCCCGCGCCACCCGCGCGCACGACATGCTCCATCTTCATCAGCTCGACGATCACCAGGCCCTGACCCTCGCGCACCGTCGATCCCGGCCCGACCTGGACCGCGACGACGGTGCCGGCCATCGGCGAGAGCACGGTCATGACGCGAGCGCCGGCCGGCCCGTGGCGGCGACCGCCGCCTCCACCCGTTCGCGAGCACCCGCCACGAACACCAGCTCCGTGTTGTGCAGGTGCGAGACCTGGCCGACGCGTTCGCCCGTCGGGCTGTGCACCCCGATCTGGGCACCGACGTATCGGCGGCTGTCGAATCCGATCATCTGGACCTCCTCGTGGCCGGCATCGCGCAGAGCCTCGACCATGCGGCCGGGACCGATCCAGGCCTCGTCGTTGTAGGAGACCACGACGACATCGGCACGCACCCGCGTCAGCAGATCGGCGAAGACGTCGGGCATCCGCGGCTTGCTGTTGAACACGCTCTTGGTCGCCGGGTCACGGGCATCGATGCGCTTGCACGCGACTCCGTAGTGCTCGGGGGCGTCCCAGCGCACCAGCGTCTCCCACACGTGGTAGTTGGTGAAATAGCGATGCTGGTTGTAGGGCGGATCCACGTAGGCCAGATCGACGGCATCGAGCCGCTCGACCTCGTCGACGGCGTCGCCGAGCACGATCCGGCCCGTTCCGTCGATCAGTTCGGGCATGCGCAGATCCAGGTCGCGGTACGACCGCGGGGCCCAGTCCTTGAGGTAGGCCATCTGCAGTCCCGTGGTCGAGTCCACGCGATCGGCGGCCTCCAGCAGACTGGTGAGCAGCACCGGGTACATCGCCGTGCCGGCATGATCGAGTTCGATGGCCTCGCGGATCGCATCGATGCGCCGCCCGTTGTGCGGTTGGAAGTAGTGCGAGCGCTCGCAGAAGGTCTCGGTGACATACCCGCGCCGACCGGGCAGAGCGGCGAGGCGCGCCAGCTCGTCGGCCACCGCCTCCACATCGACCGTGCGCGCATCGACTTCCAGGTAGCACCGGCCCAGGACGTGGCTGTAGGTCGCGACGTCGACCCCTGTGACGTCGACACCCCGCCGCTTGAACTCCTGGGCGACCCTGGTCGTTCCGGTGAACAGATCGGTCGCGGTGCGCGCCTCGACCGCGTCAGCCACCGCACCCAGCACCGGCACCAACCGCCGCTTGGAGCCGAGGTACTTGATCACGGTCCGACCCTAGGCCACCGCACTGGCACGATGACGACATGGAATGGGGACCGGGCCACACCGTCGTCGTGGTCCCGGTCCCCGAGCTCGAGCCGTTCGTGCGTGACCGGTCGCTGCACTACGACGCGTCGTTCGTCTCGCGCGATCCGGAGTTCACCCACGCGCACATCACTCTGCTCGCCCCCTGGATCGCCGATCCGAGCAACGACGAACTGGCCCGCCTCGCCGATGCGATCGCCGCGACCGAGGCGTTCGGCTATGCGCTCGACGAGGTCCACGAGTTCCCCGACGGCACGATCCATTTGAGGCCGGACCCGAACCAGGGATTCATCGCCCTGATGAAGGCGATCGGCTCGGCCTTTCCCGACCTGATCCCGTACGACGGGGCATTCGGCTCGATCGACGACCTGGTCCCGCACCTGACCCTGGACCGTCGGTCCGACGCCGTCGACGTGACGACGACGCGGGCTCGGCTTGGACGGACGCTCCCCGTCAGCGCACTGGCCGACCGCGTCGAGGTACACCACTACGCGTCCCACGACTGCCGAGTCGTGGCCTCGTGGCGGCTGCGGTGACGACCTAGAGCCCGAGGGCGAGGAGGACCACACCGAGGAGCGGCGGCACCAACTGTTTGAGAGCAGCCGAGATCTTGTCGGGCGACGACGCGATCAGCACCAGCCCCGCGGCCACCATCGACCCCGCGCCGACGAACACGGCTGCGGCACCGGCCGTCTGGTCACCCCAGGCGAGCATCGCGATGCCGACGATCACGGCGATCGCGAGGAACAGGTTGTAGAAGCCCTGATTGAACGCCAGCAGACGGGTGGTCTCGGCCTCGGCCTCCGAGGTGCCGAACAGCCGGCGTGTCGCCGGCCGCGTCCAGGCGAAGGATTCCAGGTACCAGATGTACAAGTGGATCAGGGCTGCGAGCCCCGTGAGCACGGCACCGGCGATGAGCATGCGCTCAGCATGCCCGACGCCACGCCCGCTGTCGCGCTCGTGCGGTCCGCGGGCCCGCGGTCAAGCCCAGCGGTTCGCCAGCAGACGGAAGCTCGGCGTGTCGGCGTGCGACGTCATGGCCTCGTAGATGCGCTCATAGGAAGTCGCCGCTATCCGCCACCGTCCGTCGCTCTCACGCACGTACTCGTCGCGGTAGTAGCCCCCACCTCGGATCGTCGCCGAGAACTCGGTGGCGATGACGGTGTCCTCGAAGCACCACGAGCCGATCGCCCGATCGCCGTCGACCTCGATCTCGGGGTGCTGAGCCACGTGCAGCGTGATGACGCTGTGCGGCAGGTTCTCGGTCATGTAGGCGACCACGGAGGTGCGGCCCTCGAAGTGCAGCGGATCCCCCGCGGCGCGGGTGCCGTAGCGGGCCTGCACATCGTCGGTCAGGCAGTCACCGAACTGCGGCCACTGCTTCAGATCGAGCGTCCGGAAATAGCGATGCTTGAGCTGCTTGAGCTGCTCGATCGCGATCAGGTCCATACGCAGACCGTAGCGGCAGGCTAGAACGCGTTCCACCGCTCGCACCAGTCGGGATGACAGGATTCGAACCTGCGACCCTCCGCTCCCAAAGCGGATGCGCTACCAAGCTGCGCCACATCCCGGTCGGAGCCACTGTAGTCGGGCGCGGAACACTGGGATCATGCAGCCACCCGGCCCGAGCTCGCTCGCCGAGGCGATCATCGCCCGCGCACTCGAGCGAGCGCCGGCGTGCGGGCGCACACGCGTCATCGCGATCGACGGCCCCAGCGGCTCGGGCAAGACCTCGCTGGCCGCCGACCTCCATGACCTGACCGGCGCGCCCGTGCTCCATCTGGAGGATCTCTACCAGGGCTGGCACGGCTTGGAGACCGGCCCGCCCGCCGTGTCCAGGATCCTCGCCGCGGTCGCGATCGACGAGATCGGACATGCACCGCGCTGGGACTGGGAGCGCGGCACGACCGGCGCCGAGGTCGCGGTCGTGCCGTCCGAGCTGCTGATCGTCGAGGGGGTCGGAGCCGGCGCCCGACGGACGGCGCCGTTCGTCAGCTTCCTCGCATGGCTCGACGGACCCGAGGCGGAGCGGCGAGAGCGTGCCCTGGCCCGCGACGGCGAGGTCTACGAACCCTGGTGGGACACCTGGGCCGCCCAGGAGACGCAGCACTTCGTCCGGGAGGGGACCCGCGCTCGGGCCGATCTGCGCATGACACTGACCGAGTCGTGAGACCCATGCTCGACTCGGCGTGGATCGCGGGTGTGACGCGACAGCATCCATGGGACCCGTGTGACCAGCGGTACTGAAGAAACTGCAATAGCAACGAAATCTCTTGGTTCTCGAACACCTGTTTGATAAAAATCAAGGCATGGAGTTCACCCGCCTGAGTCAGCGACTGCGCGACGCCGAAGAACTTCCTGCGCGCCGAACTCGGCCTCGACTCCATCACCGCACATCAGCTGATCGCGGCCGGGCCCACGCTGGAGTCGTTGCCCGACGCGGCCGAAGCCGCTGCGGTCGGCGAGATCTCGTTGGATCACGTCCGGTACTTCACCTACGCACTGAAGTTCTGCGGCGAGCAGCCCACCCGCGAGGTCCTGCCCGAACTGCTCGACCTCGCTCGGGCGACCGCACCCACCGTGCTGCGCGAGGCCGTGTACCCCGACTCCCTCGACCAACAATGGATCAACGGCATGGCGCGCCAGGACATCCAGGTCACCGCGGTCCCCGACGGCTTTCATGTCAACGGCTTCCTGAACTCCACCACGGGTGCGAAGCTGAAGAAGGTTCTGCAGTCGCTGACCGCCCCTGATGGGGCCAACGACCCCCGTCCGGCCGCACAACGTCGTGTCGACGGCATCGAGCAACTGCTCGACGGCGTGCTCGATCACGGTCTGCCCGGAGATCAGGGCGTTCGGTCCCATGTCACGCTCACGATCGACGCCGAGGCCCTGGCGACCGGTCAAGGCGTCGGTGATCTCGAGGGATACGGCTCCATCGGCCTGCGCCAGGTCAAGGCGCTGATGTGCGGCGGCGACATCAACACCGTCGTCACCGACTCCGCCCGTCGATTCGCCGGCACCAAGAAGATCGGCCGGACGATGCGACTAGAGGCCAGCCGCCAGCGCACCCAGATCATGGTTGGCCAAGAACGCCGCTGCGCAGCTCCCGGATGCCCCAACCCGGTCATCGAGGTGCACCATGTGGTGTTCTGGGCCGACGGCGGCTCGACCGACGACGAGAACCTCATCGGACTCTGTCCGCGCTGCCATCGCGCCGTCCACGCCGGCACCCTGGTGATCGACCCGGTCACCCATGCGTTCAAGAACCGGCACGGACACCTCCTCCCCGAAAGCGATCCACGACACCGCCACCGGCGACGCCTCACGCCGGCCCACGTCCGGCACGCCCGCTATCGCAACGCCGTCGCTCGGACGTGATCGATGAACATCGCGCCATGTGGCATCATGGTCTCCGCTGCTCACGCAGCGTCGCGGACGTAACTCAATTGGTTAGAGTCCTTGCCTTCCAAGCAAGAGGTTGCGAGTTCGAGTCTCGTCGTCCGCTCTCCCATGACCTCCGATCGGCCTGTTCGTCAGGACATCCAGGCACTTCGTGCCGTCGCGGTCGCCCTGGTCGTCGTCTATCACCTCCGCCCCTCGACACTCACCGGCGGCTTCGTGGGCGTCGACGTGTTCTTCGTGATCTCCGGCTTCCTCATCAGCTCCCATCTGCTGAACCGACCGCCGACCCGGGCACCCGACTTCGCTGCGTTCTGGGCGCGACGCATACGTCGCCTGCTACCGGCGGCCCTCCTGGTCGTGATCGCCGTCCTCATCGCCTCGCGCCTCTTCGCTCCGTCGACCGAGTGGGCCCGCACGGCGCACGAGGCCGTGGCATCGACGTTCTACGTGGAGAACTGGGCGCTCGTGCGCTCCGCCACCGATTACCTGGCCGCGGACGGCACGTCCAGCCCGCTCCAGCACTTCTGGTCTCTCGCCGTCGAGGAACAGTTCTACCTCGGGTGGCCGCTCCTGATCGGTCTGGCCTGGTGGATCGGCCGTCGCACCGGGCATCCGCGCCGGGCGACCGGCGTCGCGATGCTCGCCGTCGTCATCGCCTCGCTCACGGCATCGTTGCTGCTGACCAGATCCGACCCGGCCGCCGCGTACTTCGTCACCCAGACGCGTCTGTGGGAGCTGGGCTGCGGAGGGCTGCTGGCCGTGATCGCACCGCGCCTGCAGTGGAGCCTCGCCGCCTCGAAGGCGGCCGCCTGGGCGGGACTGGCCACGATCGCCGGGGCGGCCGTCTGGCTCGACGGCGCCATGCCGTTCCCGGGCTGGCGCGCCGCGGTGCCAGTGCTCGGCGCCGCCCTCTTCATCGCTGCCGCGGCACCCGCGGGACCCCTCCTGGCCAACCGGCCGGTGCAATGGCTCGGCGACGTCTCGTACTCGGTCTATCTGTGGCACTGGCCACTCATCGCCCTGGCGCCGTTCGCACTCGACCGGAGCCTGAACGGTGCCGACCAAGTGCTCGTGGCCGTGCTCACCCTGGTGTTGTCCGGCTTGTCGTACCGCTTCGTCGAGCAGCGCTGGCGGCGTCCCCGTCCCGGATCGCCACTGCGCCGCCCCTTCATCGCGGCCGCCACCACGATGGCACTCGTCGCGGGCCTGGCCGGGGCTCAGCTGGCCGAGACCCGGCGCTCCGAGCATGGGGCGGGCGAACAAGCCGCCGAGGCCCGCCGCGCAGCGGCCGAATGCTTCGGTGCGGGGGCATTGGCACATGCGGACAGCTGCGATCCCACACGACTCGGCCTCCTGGCCGCGGAGCCCGGGGTCGCCGCGAAGGACCGCGCCTGGACATTCGCGAACCGTTGCTTCGAGACACCGCCCTATCGCGAGACCCCGTCGTGCACGTTCGGTTCCGGACCGCTGCGCATCGCCCTGGTCGGCAACTCGCACACCGCTCACTGGGCACCAGCGTTCCGCGATCTCGATGCCCGAGTCACCACGTTCCTGGCCTCCGAGTGCACCACGGTCGACGGCCGGCTCACCTGGGACAGCGCGAAGAAGTCGACCGGTTGCCGCGCGTGGGGACAACGGATCCTGAAAGCGACCTCGGGCGATCAGTTCGACCTGATCGTCACCTCACAGCGCAATGTGCACGCCATGGTCGGCCACACCGGCGCCGATCGCGACACAGCGCTCGAGGCCGGTTATCGCCGCTACCTCGAGCAGTGGACCGCGTCCGGAGCGCGCGTGCTGGTCCTGCGCGACACGCCCTTCCCCCAGGACGACGTGGGACCCATCCCGACCTGTGTCGCCCAGCACCGAGACGACCTCGCCCGATGCTCGGGCCGCCGCGACGACTGGATCCCGGTCGACCCGCTGGCCCGCGCGGCCGCCGAGGTCGACGGTGCGGCGGTGGCAGATCTCAACCGGTACATCTGCCGGCCGCGCCGCTGCGACGCCGTCGTCGGCAACGTCATCGTGTACTACGACGGTTCACACCTGACCGAGACGTACGCGCGGACGCTGGCACCCTACGTGCGACGCGCCGTCGAGGACGCCGTCGCCGAGTTGTCGCCCGCCGGCTGAGGCGCCGCCGGAACGACCGGCGGCAGATAGGCGTCGACGACCGGCAGAGTCTGCCGGTTCAGGATCAGCACGGCCCGATCGTCATCGCCGGACTCCACTCCCGCCAGGATCCGCCGCGCTGCACCGTCGAAGCCGGTGCGGACGGCCTCGCCGGCCGCATCGCGCAGCCAGTCGATGCCGGTCATGACGTCGCGGTTCTTCGACTCCACGACCCCATCGGTGTAGAACATGAGCGCAGCGCCGGGCTCCAGCACTCCCGTCGTGCTGTGGAATTCGGGTGTCTCAGTCACGCCCAGGGCCGTGCCCCGTGCCCCGTCGACCTGCCATCGGCGCGCGTCCGCGTCCCAGATCATCGCGGGAGGATGCCCGGCACAGAGGATCGAGTACGCACCCGTGCGCAGGTCGACGATCACGTGGGCCGCCGTCGCGAAGCCGTCGATCCAGTTCTGGCGCAACAGGAAGTCGTTCGCCGCAGCGAAGAGCCCAGCAGGCGGCAGGGCACCGATCAGCCCACCGAGCGCGCCCGCGAAGTGCAACGACTGCGTGCCCGCAGCGACGCCCTTGCCGCACACGTCGACCAGGATCATCTCCAAGGAGGATTCATCGTCGGACAGGTTCGCGACGAGGAAGTCTCCGGCGTACCTGCCTCCGCTGGCCGAGAGCACCGACGACTGCGAGGTCCAGCCCGCCGGCAGCTGCGGCACCTTGCCTTGCGCCTGCAGTCGGTCGCGCAGATCGGCCAGCATCGCCTCGCTCAGCGCCGAGGGCAGACCGCTGCGATTGCGCGACGATTCCAGCACCACCATGGCGGTCGCGAGCGCGATCGCGATCAGGGTGCTGAACCGCCCGCCGATCGTGCCGTACGTGATCGTCTCGTGTGTGACCGTGACGATCACGCAGATCAGGACGAAGCCCACCAGGATCAACAGGTAGCGATGCTGCAGCACCGCGGCCCCGATCAGGATCGGCAGGAAGAACCAGGCGGCGGGCAGCACCTGGTAGTCGATCCACGACAACACGAGCAGTGTCACGCTGGCGAGCGCCAGGCCCGCGACCGCAGCCCGCTGACCCTCCGGTGTCCCGGCGCGCCAGCGCAGAAGGCGGACGTCGACATACGCCGGGAGCGCGCGCAGGTACCGCCGGAGGCTCGCGATCATCCCCTGAGCCTAACCGCGATCGTCCTGCTCAGCGGCGAGTCCGTCCCGATTGACACGCCGGACACCAGAACAGATTGCGCCCCGCGAGCACCCGCTTGCGCACCGTCGTGCCGCATACGTGGCAGGGCATGCCGTCGCGGCGGTACACGTAGACCTCGCCCCCATGATCGTCCTGGCGCGGATCTCGGCCCATGGCCGCTGGTTCGTGTTCCGGCCGCACGGTGTCGATGCGGTTGCGTTCGACGCCCACCGTCATCAGATCGACCAGATCGCGCCACAACGCATCCCAGCGGACCTTCGGCAGACGCCGGCCCGCCGTCATGGGTGGCATCCCGTGACGGAACAGCACCTCCGCCCGATACACATTGCCCACTCCCGCCACGACCGCCTGGTCCATCAACAACGTCGCGATCGGCACCGACGACCGATGGATGCGGTTCCAGGCCCGGTCCGGATCCGCGTCGGCGCGCAGGGGGTCGGGGCCGAGCCGGGCGAGGAGGGCGTCGACCTCGGGAGGACTGAGCAACTCACACGTGTTCGGACCGCGTAGGTCAGCGGTCCGTCCCGGCGCCTGCAGTCGCCATCGCACCTGACCGACCACGGGTGGATCGACGGCCTCGCTGAGGGACAGCGATCCGTACAGACCGAGATGGATGTGCACGACGTCCGGCACATCGGCGAACTCGACGAGCAGGTGCTTACCGGCGGCATCGGCGCCCGTCAGGACCCGGCCGTCGAGCCGTGCGGCCTCGGAGGCGAATCGTCCCTGCGGGCTCCCGGATCGAGTGACCCGACCACCGAACGCGGCCGTCAGGTCGAGAGCAAGCCGGTGAAGCGTGTGTCCCTCAGGCAAACCGGCCGGTCTTCTCGTAGGCCAGCAGCATGTCGATCCGCCGCTGATGGCGTTCGGCCTCGCTCCACGAGGTGGTGAGGAATGCCTCGACGATCGCCGTCGCCTCCTCCGTCGTGTGCATCCGCGCACCGACCGCGACGACCTGCGCGTTGTTGTGCTGACGGGCCAGCTGCGCCGTCTCGACGCTCCAGGCGAGGGCGGCCCGCGCCCCCTGGACCTTGTTGGCCGCGATCTGCTCGCCGTTGCCCGATCCGCCGATCACGACGGCCAGCGATCCGGGCTCGGCGACCGCCGCGGCCGACGCGGCGACACAGAACGGCGGGTAGTCGTCTTCGGCGTCGTACTCGAACGCTCCGTGGTCGACCGGCTCGTGGCCCTGCCCGACCAGCCAGGTCATCAAGTGGGTCTTCAACTCGTAGCCGGCATGGTCGGCGGCGACGTGGACACGCATCAAGGGGCTCCTACCAGAGTGCGGACATAGGCGGCGAACGCGTCGGCGGATTCCTCGCCGGTGAGATCGCCCAGGATGTAGCGCCTGCGTTCTTCGCGGGCGGCGGCCAGGGGGTCACGGAACAGCAGATCGTCGAGCGCCTCGTCGAGGTTCGACAGGTCCCCGAGGATCACGTACGCCGTCTCGGCAACCGAGTTCTCGCGACGGAACTCCTCGATCGGGCCGCGCATGCTGGTCATCGCGTACGGCTTGCCCGAGGCCAGGAAGTCGGAGACGACGCTCGACACATCGGAGACGAGTGCGTCGGAGCGGTTCGCGCAGTCGGCGACGGACCACTCGTGATCGACCTGGTCGCCGTAGCGATGATCGCGGCCGGTTGCGCGCGCGTCGTCAGCCAGCAGCGTGCGGATCTGTTCGATGACGGCACGCCGGCGGCGCCACCGGTAACTCAGCGGATGCGGCCGGAAGATCACCGTGGCCCCGCGGTCCAGCAGCGCCTGGACGATCTCGGGCCCGCGCTCGAGCGAGGAGAAGTTGACGGCCTCGTTGAGCCCCTGCCAGGTCGGGGCGTACAAGACGGTCCGGGTCTGCAGATCCGCGATCGGCCCTCGAGGCTCAGCGATGCCACGGCTCTGGGGCCGGCCGAGCACGACGAACTGCTCACGTGGGATCTCGATGCCGTTCTTCGCGTAGCGGTCGATGCCCGCCTCGCCACACACCACCAGCTGGTCGTACAGCGCATGACGCGGATTGAAGTTGGCGGGTTTGTCGGAGTCACCGTGGTTCAACCACACGTGGGTGATCCGGTCGAACGCCATGAAGCGGCTGTTGGTGCGCGCGTTCTGCACGTAGAAGGAGGCCTTGATCGACGGCACCAGCAGTTCGCCGATCTCGGCGGTGCCCCGGCTGCCCAGTTGGATCAGCGGCGACGAGAGGTCTGCCCCGTCCAGGATCATCGGCAGGTACTTCGCGTGCAGATTGATCACGACGTTCGGCTGACCCGACGCGAGGATGTACGGCTCCCACATGCGCAACTGCCACGGGCCGCCGGAGCGGCCGGCGAATCCCATCATGGTGGTCGGCGCATAC
>Ga0182737_1001683_pt1 | contig 20619 bp, 19 predicted proteins | sample eDN5th30CBELigOP_FD_128878 | JGI IMG/M metagenome (GOLD analysis project Ga0182737, IMG submission 128878) | Enriched Organic Plus compost microbial communities from Emeryville, California, USA - eDNA 5th pass 30_C BE-Lig OP (version 2) (version 2) ...
CAGCGGACGGAGGTCGAGGATGCACTCGTGCGCGACGAGTCCCGACTCGCCCGTGTACAGCACCGGGTAGTGGTCCCGCAGTCGCGCGGCGATGTAGTTCGCCGCGAGCACCGCGGCTCCGGTCGCCTCGCGCAGCCCCTCGGCACCCAGCATCCGGATGTACGCCCACGAGATCGGGAGGATCGACGCCGAGCCGTACGGCGCGGCCGACACCGGGCCCCCGTCGAACCGCGAGGCGCGGGCGGTGAGGAACCCGCCGTGATCCGCCCGCTGCGAGAACGGGTGCGAGGGCAGGTACGGCGCCAGGTGCGCCTTCGCCGCCACCGGGCCGACGCCCGGTCCGCCGCCGCCGTGCGGGATCGCGAACGTCTTGTGCAGGTTCAGGTGCGACACGTCGCCGCCGAGGTCGCCGAACCGGGCGAAGCCCAGCAGCGCGTTGAGGTTCGCCCCGTCGACGTACACCTGCCCGCCCGCGTCGTGCACGGCCTGGGTGATCTCCAGCACGTCGTGCTCGTACACGCCGTGCGTGGACGGGTAGGTGATCATGAGCGCGGCGAGGGTTTCGGCATGCGCCGTGATCTTCGCCCGCAGGTCCGCCAGGTCGACGTTGCCGGCGTCGTCGCACGCGACCACGACGACCCGCATCCCGGCGAGCACGGCGGATGCGGCGTTCGTGCCGTGCGCGGACGACGGGATGAGGCAGACCGTCCGCCCGGTGTCGCCGTTCGCGTCGTGGTACTGCCGGATCGCGAGCAGACCCGCGAGCTCCCCCTGCGAACCGGCGTTCGGCTGCAGCGACACCGCGTCGTACCCGGTGACCTCGGCGAGCCACGTCTCCAGCTGCTCGATGAGCGCGAGGTGCCCGTGCACGTCGGCCTCGGGCGCGAACGGGTGCACGCGGGAGAACTCCGGCCACGACACGGCGGCCATCTCCGTCGCCGCGTTCAGCTTCATGGTGCACGAGCCCAGCGGGATCATGCCGCGGTCGAGCGCGTAGTCGCGGTCGGCGAGCGTCTTCAGGTATCGCATCATGGCGGTCTCGGAACGGTGCTCGTGGAAGACCGGATGCTGCAGGTACCCGTCCGCCCGGTGCAGGTCGGCGGCCACCGCCCGGAGCGGCTGGGCGTCGCGCCAGTCCAGCTCGCGCGCCTCGGGGAGCCCGAAGGCGTGGGCGACGGCGGCCAGGTCGGCGGCCGTGGTGGTCTCGTCGACCGAGACGCCGACGGTGTCCTCGTCGATCCACGCGAGCTGGTACCCGGCGGCGCGGGCCCGGTCGATGACGGTCTTCGCCGGAGATCGCGGGGTCACCCGGACGGTGTCGAAGAACGCCTCGTGCCGCACCGCGAGGCCGTGGTCGCGGAGCGCGGCGGCGAGCGCCTCGGCCTTGCGGGCGACGTCGGTCGCGATCGCCTTGAGTCCGTCCGGCCCGTGGTAGACCGCGTACATCGCGGCCATGACCGCGAGGAGCACCTGCGCGGTGCAGATGTTGGACGTCGCCTTCTCCCGGCGGATGTGCTGCTCGCGGGTCTGCAGTGCGAGGCGGTACGCGGGCTTGCCAGCCGCATCCTGCGAGACGCCGACGAGGCGTCCGGGGAGCTGGCGTTCCAGACCGGCACGCACCGCCATGTACCCGGCGTGCGGACCGCCGAAGCCCATCGGCACCCCGAAGCGCTGGGTCGTGCCCACCGCGATGTCGGCGCCGAACGAGCCCGGCGAGCGCAACAGGGTGAGCGCGAGGATGTCGGCCGCCATGACGACAAGCGCACCCGCTTCGTGGGCGGCGCCGATGACGGCAGCCGGATCCCACACCCGCCCGGACGCACCGGGGTACTGCACGAGCACCCCGAACGCCTCGAGCTCACGGGGCGGTGCGTCGGCGAGGTCGACCTCGCGGACCGTGATGCCGAGCACGGTGGCGCGGTGCCGCAGCAGCGCCCGGGTCTGCGGCAGTGCGTCGGCGTCGACGAGGAACACGTCGGACGCCGACGTCGAGGCGCGCCGGGCGAGCAGCATCCCCTCGACCGCGGCGGTGCCCTCGTCGAGCATCGACGCGTTCGCGGTGTCGAGCCCGGTGAGGTCGGTCACCATCGTCTGGAAGTTGATGAGCGCTTCCAGACGCCCCTGTGAGATCTCGGGCTGATACGGCGTGTACGCGGTGTACCAGGAGGGGTTCTCGAAGACGTTGCGTTGGATGACGGCGGGCGTGAAGGTGTCGTGGTAGCCGAGGCCGATCATCGCGCGGGCGGGGCGGTTCCGGTCGGCGAGGTCGCGGAGCTCGGCGAGCGCCTCCGCCTCGGTGGCGGCGGGGAGCAGCTCGGTCGTCTCCCGTTCGCGGGCGTGGATGGATGCGGGCACCGCCTGCCGTACGAGCGCCTCGACGCTCGGGGAGCCCAGGGCGTCGAGCATGGTGCGCTGGGCCGCGGGGTCCGTGCCGATGTGGCGCCGTGCGAAGGCGTCGGTCATGACGCGGCCCCGATGAGCTGCGCGTAGGCGGAGCGGTCGAGGAGCTCGGGCAGGTCGCCCTCGAGCTGCACGCGCACGAGCCAGGCGTCACCGTACGGGTCGGCGTTCACGGCGGACGGGTCGGCATCGACGGCGCCGTTCACCTCGAGCACGCGGCCGGTGACGGGGGCGTAGAGCTCCCCCACCGACTTCGTGGACTCGATCTCGCCGCACACCTGGCCGGCGGTGACGGTGCCACCCACGGCGGGCAGGTCGACGAACACCACGTCGCCGAGCTGCTCGGCGGCGTGGTCGGTGATGCCGAACGTGACGACGTCGCCGTCGACGTGCACCCACTCGTGCTCGGGGGTGTACAGCAGGGTCTCGATGTCGTGGCTCATGGGTTCCTCCGGTAGAAGGGCAGGTCGGTGACGGTGGCGGGGATGCGGGTGCCGCGGACGTCGATGTGCAGCACGGTGCCGGCGGCGGATGCGGCGGGGTCGACGTACGCCATGGCGATGGGATGTCCGAGGGTGGGGCTGAGTGCGCCGCTGGTGACCTCGCCGACGCGGATGTCGCCGTCGTAGACGTCGTAGCCGGCACGGCCGGCGCGACGGCCCTCGCTTACGAGGCCGACGAGGACGGGCGCGGTCTCGACGGGGTCGACGCCGACCTTGCCGACGAACGACGGCTTGTCGACGGCGACGACGCGGGACAGGCCCGCCTGTGCGGGGCGGATGTCGCGCGAGAGCTCGTGCCCGTACAGCGGCATGCCCGCCTCCAGCCGCAGGGTGTCGCGTGCGGCGAGGCCCGCGGGGACGAGGCCGAGCGGCGTGCCGGCGGCCAGCAGGGCGTCCCACAGGGCGGGCGCGTGCCGGTTCGACACGAGGAGCTCGAAGCCGTCCTCGCCGGTGTACCCGGTGCGGGCGACGAAGAGCGCCTCCCCGGCGAAGGTCGCTGCGGCGAACGCGTAGTACCCGAGCCGGTCGAGCGACGGGTCGACGTCCTCGACCCCCGCGGTCGCCTCGAGCACCGCGCGGGCGGCGGGGCCCTGCACGGCGATGAGCGCGAAGTGGTCGGACACGTCCTCGACGAGCCCCGGATGCGGCACCCGCTCGGCGAACGCGGCGGCGACCGCATCCCGGTTGCCGGCGTTGGCGATCACGAGGAAGCGGTCCTCGGCGATGCGGTAGACGATGACGTCGTCGATGATGCCGCCGTCCTCGGCGAGCACGAGCGAGTACTTCGCCTTGCCCACCCGCATCGTGGAGATGCGACCGGCGAGCACCTCGTCGAGGAAGGGCGCCGCATCGGCGCCGGTGACGAGGAACTCCCCCATGTGGGAGATGTCGAACAGGCCTGCCGCGGTGCGCACGGCGTGGTGCTCGGCGAGGTCGGAGGTGTAGCGCACCGGCATGTCCCACCCGCCGAAGTCGGTGAAGGACGCGCCGAGCGCCTCGTGGCGCGGGCGCAGCACGGTCGAGCGCGGTGGTGCGGTGGAACGGGGGTCTGACATGAGTTCTCCCGGATCGGGCGGACGACGAGCGTCCGGCGAACTCCCCCTCTGTCATGGGCCTGAGAGTTTCGCACCGGCATCCCAGGAGTGTGGATGCGGCGCTTTCACCGTCGGCGGACCCCGTGACGGGGTCGCTTTCCAGAGTGGCCCGATCGCTGCGGTACGCGTACCTGAGAGATTGGCGGGGAGGCTTGCTCCTTCGGTGCCCGGCATGCGTGCTGCCGGGGCTCTCCCGCAACGGTCGATGGGCCGTGTGGACTTGTGCGGCTCAGCATAACCGCCCAGCGGGCGGGGCACAGCATCCGGGTCCGGATCGGGGGATTCCCGTGTCCCGGTCAGTGCGCGCAGTCGCCGGTGTCCACCGGCCGGGTGAGCGCGGGCGCCTCGGCGACCACGGGCGCGAGCTCGGTGACGGTCATGGCGTAGCCGATGGCCGATCCGTCGTCGGCGCGGGCGAACACGACGCCTGCGACCCGGCCGTCCCGGGTGAGGAACGGACCGCCGGAGTTGCCGGGCTCGATCCGCGCCTGCAGCGCGTAGATCTCCCGCTGCGCCTGCTCGCGCTGATGGATGTCGGGCACCTGGGCGCTGCCGACCGAGCGGACGATCGCCTCCCCCGTCGTGAACGGCCCGCCGTTCGGGTAGCCGTCGACGACCCCGGCGTCGCCGATCTCGAGCACCTCGGCGAGGGCCAGCGCTGCGGCGTCCTGCACGTCGACCGCGATGACGGCGAGGTCGTCGACCGGGTCGAAGTAGACCACCTCGCCCTGCTGCGCGGCCTTTCCGGGCAGTTCCACCGTGGGTCGTGTCACGCCGGCGACCACGTGCGCGTTGGTCACGACGCGGTCCTCGGCCACGACGAACCCGGTGCCGGTGAGGTTCTGCCCGCACGCGTTCGCGGTGCCCGCGACACGGGCGACCGACTGCGCGGCGGCGTGCAGCGCGGGGTCGTCGAGGTCGACCGGGGGCGCGTCCTCGACCGGCGGGCCGATCTCGATGAGTTCGCCCAGGAGCGGGAGTGCGTCGACCACCACCGCGCGGCGAACGCGCGCCAGGGCCTCGTCCAACGGTTGCGGCGTGATGGTGTCGATGGCCTGCAGCACACGGGAGGACGCGAACGACGCGGACACGCTCCCCAGGTTGGCGCCGGCGACGCCCTGGCCGACGAGCGTGATGGCGAGCGTCATGACGACGAGGCTGAGCAGTGCGCCCAGCGTCCGGTCGAGTGGCTTCCAGAGGGTGCGGGCGGTGCGGCGGCGGAAGGATGCGGCGAGGATGCCGCCCACCATCGCGCCGATGGCGAGGAGCACCGCGCCGACGGCGACAACGATGACCCCGCGCGCGTCCGGCCAGGGCACCCAGCCGCTGACGAGCGGCATGAGCCACCATGCGGCCAGTCCGCCGAGCACGACGCCGGCGATCGCACCGAGGTTCGCGAGCAGGCCCCTCGTGGCACCGCCCACGAGGGCGAGCACCAGCAGGAGCACGAGGATCACATCGATCACCAGCACCATGACCGTGCCCCCTTCCCCGCTCAGCCTAGGGGGCGGGGCACGCCCGGGACAGGAGGAGTTGCACTTCAGGTCATCGTGGCATTAAGATCGCACCGAACTTAGGGTCACCATGACACGAACTCAGCCGAATCCCCCGCTCCCGCATGAAGCCGACACCTCGGACATCACGCGGGTGGCCGTGTCGACCGTGATCTTCAGCCTCCGGCGAGAACCGGGCGAGGACTGCCCGCACCTGGTGCTCCCGCTCGTGCGACGCACCCGCGACCCGTACAAGGACCTCTGGGCGCTGCCCGGCGGCTGGTTGGACATCACCGAGGACCTGGAGGACGCCGCATCCCGCACCCTCGCGGAGACCACCGGCCTCACGCCCAGCTACCTGGAGCAGCTCTACGCGTTCGGCGCCGTCGACCGCTCCCCCACCCGCGTCGTGTCGATCGTGTACTGGGCGCTGCTGCGCTCGGACGAGGTCGACGCGCAGATGAAGGACGTGCACAACGTGCGCTGGGTCCGCGCCGACGACCTCGGCACCCTCGCCTTCGACCACAACCGGATCGTCGACTACGCCCTCTGGCGCCTGCGGAACAAGGTCGGGTACTCGCGCATCGCGCACGGCCTGCTCGCCGACACCTTCACACTCGCCGAGCTCCGCGAGGCCTACGAGGCGATCCTCGGCCGACGCCTGGACCCGGCGAACTTCCGCCGGCAGGCGGAGAACTCCGGCTCCCTCATCCCCACCGAGCACTTCCGCACCGGCAGCCACCGGCCGGCACGGCTGTACCGCTACAACCACGACGTCGAACTGGCCGACCGGGGGCCGCTCGGCGCACCCGCCTGACCCCGCACCCCGTGTCACGAAGAGAGCACACATGACCGCCACGCCCCTGACCCTGCAGCCTCGCCCGCTCGACCCCTCGGTCGATCACGAGATCCAGGCGATCGTCTCCGGCACCGCCCCCGGCAGCACCTGCAGCACCGACCTCGCAGCCGGCCCGTGGCTGTTCGACACGCGCCCCGGCTACGGCCCCGGCGCCTCGATGGGCGATGTCATCCCCACCGGCGCCCCCACCCAGGGCGCACTCCCGCAGGAGTACCGCGACGCCTCCGACGAAGAACTGCACGCCCGCATCGACGCCGCCAAGGCGACCCTCGGCGACCGCGTCGTCGTGCTCGGGCACTTCTACCAGCGCGACGAGGTCGTCCGCCACGCCGACTACGTGGGCGACTCGTTCCAGCTCGCGAACGCGGCCCTGGAGCACCCCGACGCCGAGGCCATCGTGTTCTGCGGCGTGCACTTCATGGCCGAGACCGCCGATCTCCTCTCCGGACCCGAGCAGGCCGTGATCCTGCCGAACCTCGCCGCCGGCTGCTCCATGGCCGACATGGCCGACATCGACCAGGTCGAGGAGTGCTGGGAGCAGCTGGCCGAGGTGTACGACGACCTCGACACGCCCGACGCCGAGGGCCTCGTGCCGGTCGTGCCGGTCACGTACATGAACTCCCCGGCGGCGATCAAGGGCTTCGTCGGCCGGCACGGCGGCATCGTCTGCACGTCCTCGAACGCGCGCACCGTGCTGGAATGGGCGTTCGCCCGCGGTCGCCGCGTGCTGTTCTTCCCCGACCAGCACCTCGGCCGGAACACCGCGAAGGCGATGGGCGTACCGCTGGAGCGGATGCCGATGTGGAACCCCACCCGGCCCCTCGGCGGCTCCGACGAGCAGACCCTGCAGGAGGCCCGGGTCATCCTGTGGCACGGTTTCTGCTCGGTGCACCGCCGCTTCACGGTCGACCAGATCGAGCAGGCCCGCGCCGAGCACCCGGGCGTGCGCGTCATCGTGCACCCGGAATGCCCGATGCCCGTGGTCGACGCCGCCGACGAGGCCGGCTCGACCGACTACATCCGCAAGGCCATCCAGGCGGCGACCGAGCCGACGACGTTCGCGATCGGCACCGAGATCAACCTCGTGCAGCGCCTCGCCGCCGAGCACCCACAGCACACGATCTTCTGCCTCGACCCGGTCGTGTGCCCCTGCTCCACGATGTACCGTATCCACCCCGGCTACCTCGCATGGGTGCTGGAGCGGCTCGTGGCAGGTGAGGTCGTGAACCGCATCCGCGTGACCGACGACGTCGCCGAGCCCGCGCGCGTCGCGCTCGAGCGGATGCTGGCGGCCAAGCCGACCGGGATCGCAGGCTGATCGTGCACGCCGTCGTCGTCGGCAGCGGCATCGCGGGTCTGATCACCGCGCTCCATGCCGTGCGCACCGGAGTCGCGGTGACCCTCGTCACCAAGGACGTCCTCGACAACGCCAACACCCACTACGCCCAGGGCGGGATCGCCGCCGTGATGTTCGACGAGGACAGCCCCGAATCGCACGTGGCCGACACCCTCACCGCCGGTGCGGGGATGTGCGACGAGGAGGCGGTGCGCGTGCTCGTGGCCGAGGGGCCCGACCGCATCCGCGAGCTCATCGCCCTCGGGGTGGGATTCGACCGCACCGCGGACGGCACGCTCAAGCAGGGACTCGAGGGGGCGCACTCGTTCCCCCGCATCCTGCACGCCGGCGGCGACGCGACCGGCGCCGCGATCGAACACGCGCTCGTGGACGCCCTGCGCGCCTCCGGCGTCGAGGTGATCGAACACGCGTTCCTCGTCGACCTCGTCGTCGTCGGCGGCCGGGTGAGCGGCGTCGACCTCCTCGTCGACGACGTCGACCGGCGCACCCTCGCCGCCGACGCGGTCGTGCTCGCCACCGGCGGCGCGGGCCGCCTGTTCGCGTGGACGACGAACCCGCCGGTCGCGACCGGCGACGGGATCGCCGCCGCCATGCGCGCCGGCGCCGCGGTCGGCGACCTGGAGTTCGTGCAGTTCCACCCCACGGTCCTCCCCGGCGACGACCCGTTCCTCGTGTCCGAGGCGGTCCGCGGCGAGGGCGCGGTGCTCGTGGACGAGCACCGGCACCGGTTCGTGTTCGACGTGCACCCGGCGGGCGAACTCGCGCCGCGCGACGTGGTCGCCCGCGCGATCGCGAACCGGGTCATCGCGCAGGACGGGCGCCCGGTGCACCTGGATGCGACCGCGCTCGGCGCGCCCGACACCGCCGCGTTCCTCGCCCGCCGTTTCCCCACGATCGACGCCGCCGTGCACGCGCGCGGCCTCGACTGGGCCCACGAACCGATCCCCGTCACGCCGGCGGCCCACTACCTCATGGGGGGCGTGTCGGTCGATCTGTACGGCCGCACCACGCTTCCCGGTCTCTACGCGGTCGGCGAGGCCTCGCGCACCGGCGTGCACGGCGCCAACCGGCTCGCCTCGAATTCGCTGCTGGAGGGCGCGGTCTTCGGCGCCCGGGTCGGCGACGTGCTGGCGATCGACCACCGCGGCGGCGTCCCCGCCCCGAGCGGGCTCCCGACCGGTGCCGCGCCGGTGCCGCCCGCCGCGACCCCCGCGCTCCCCGAGGGCGCCGAGCCCTTCTCCCGGGCGGCACTGCAGCGGCTCATGTGGGAGCATGTCGGACTGCTGCGGGATGCGGCGGGGCTCGCGCGCGCCGCATCCGTGCTGGCCGCGTGGGCGGCCGAGCCGCGCGAACCGGCGGGCGAAGCCGGGTTCGAGGACGAGAACCTGCTGCTCCTGGCCCGCGGCGTGGTCGCCGCTGCCGCCGCCCGCCGGCACTCGGTCGGTGCCCACTTCCGCACCGACGACGTGCCGACCGAGACCCCGGAGGGTGCCGCATGCTGAGCCGGACCGTCATCGACCGCGTCGTCGCCGCGGCGCTCGAGGAGGACGCGCCGTGGGGTGATCTCACGAGCGAGTCGCTCATCCCCGCCGCAGCCGTCGCGCGCGCCGAGCTCACCGCACGGGAGGAGGGCGTGTTCGCCGGCGGCGAGGTGTTCGCCGCCGCGTTCCGGCTCACCGACCCGGCCGTCACGGTGACCCTCGCGATCGCCGACGGCGAGCGCTTCACCGCCGGACAGGTGCTGGCCGTCGTCGAGGGCCCGGCGCGGAGCGTGCTCACCGCCGAGCGCGTGGGCTTGAACTTCGTGCAGCGGATGAGCGGCATCGCGACCCTCACCGCCCGCTACGTCGCCGAGGTGGCGCACACGAAGGCGCGGATCGCGGACACCCGCAAGACCACGCCGGGCCTGCGCCAGTTCGAGCGGCACGCGGTGCGCTGCGGCGGCGGGCACAACCACCGGTTCTCGCTGTCGGACGCCGTGATGGCCAAGGACAACCACCTCGCCGTGCTCACCGCATCCGGCCTGTCGGTCACCGAGGCGCTGCAGGACGCGAAGACCCGTCTGCCCCACACCACCCACATCGAGGTGGAGGTCGACCGGCTCGAGCAGATCGAGCCGGTGCTCGCGGCCGGGATCGGGACCATCATGCTCGACAATTTCCCCCTCGAGGACCTGCGCCGCGGGGTCGAGCAGGTCGCCGGGCGCGCGGTCGTCGACGCCTCCGGCGGGGTGACGCTCGACACGGTGCGCGCGATCGCCGAGACCGGTGTCGACGTCGTCTCGGTGGGCCAGCTCACGCACGGTGCCCGTGGACTGGACCTCGGTCTGGACATGCACGTCGGGATGCCGGACGCCCGATGAACCTGTACCTCGACCACGCGGCCACCACGCCGGTGCGCCCGCAGGTGCTCGAGGCGATGCTGCCGTTCCTCACGCACGCGTTCGGCAACCCGTCGAGCCACCACGAGGTGGGCGAGCGGGCGGCGCGGGCGCTCACCGACGCGCGTGCGCGCGTGGCGCGGGTGTTCGGGATGCGGCCGGGGGACGTGATCTTCACGGCCGGCGGCACCGAGGCGAACAACCTCGCGATCAAGGGCATCGCGGTCGCCGCCCTGCTCGCCCACGGGGCCCGGCACGTGGTGACGACGCCGATCGAGCACGAATCGGTGCTGGCGTCGGTCGCGTATCTCGAGCGGGTGCACGGGTTCGAAGCGACCCTGTTGCCGATCGACGCGACCGGTCGCGTCGACCCCGCCGACCTCGACGCGGCTCTCCGGGACGACACCGCGGTGGTGAGCATCGGGTACGCGAACAACGAGGTGGGAACCGTGCAGGACGTCGCGGCGCTCTCCGCGGTCACCGCCGCCCATCGCGTGCCGCTGCACCTGGACGCGGTACAGGCCGCGGGCTGGCTGCCGCTGTCGGGCACGGGAGCCGATGCGATCTCCGTCGCGGGTCACAAGCTCGGCGCACCGAAGGGCACCGGGGTGCTGGCGGTGCGCAGCCGCATCCCGCTGGAACCGCTGCTACACGGCGGCGGGCAGGAGCGGGGCCGCCGATCGGGGACGGAGAACGTCGCCGGTGCGGTCGCGATCGCGACGGCGCTGGAGCTCGCCGAGGCCGAGCGCGCCGAGTCCGCCGCGCGGGTCGCGGCGGCCCGGGACGCGTTCGTGGCCGCGGTGCTCGCCGCGGTCCCCTCGGCCCGGCTGACCGGGCACCCGGTGCACCGGCTCCCCGGCACCGCGAGCTTCACCTTCGCCGGCACGAGCGGCGAGGCGGTGCTGCTGGAACTGGAGCGGCGCGGGGTGACCTCCTCCAGCGGGTCGGCGTGCGCGGCGGGCAGCGACGAGCCCTCGCACGTGCTCGTCGCGCTCGGGGTGCCGGATGCGGTCGCGCAGACCTCGGTGCGGTTCACGTTCCCGCACGAGCCGGTCGAGGTCGGGCCGCTCGCCGAAGCGGTCGCCGCCGCGGTCGCAGCCGTACAATCCACTCCGTGAGCGCTTCCCCCGTCATCACGGTCATCGTCCCCGGCTACGGGGTCGCCCCCTACGCCCGCGAGGCCCTCGACTCGCTGCGCGCGCAGACCCTGCGGGAATGGACCGCCGTCCTCGTCGACGACGGGTCCACCGACGGCACCGCCGACGTCTTCGCCGAGGCCGCCGCGGCAGACCCCCGGTTCCGGCTCGTCCGTCATCCCGAGCGGCGGGGCTTGGGCGCTGCGCGCAACACCGGGCTGGATGCGGTCGAGACGCCGTTCCTCGGCTTCCTCGACGCCGACGACGTGCTCATGCCCGAGGCGCTGGAGCGGATGGTCTCGACGCTCGACGCGAGCGGCAGCGACTTCGCGGTCGGCGCCTACGTGCGGCTGCGGCCGGACGGTGCCGGCGGCTATGCGCCCGGCGAGGTGCAGCCGTGGGTGCGGCGGGCGACCGACCCGGCTCGGACGGGCACCACGATCGACGAGCATCCGCACGCGACCGGCAACATCGTGGCCTGGTCGAAGGTGTCGCGGACCTCGTTCTGGCAGCGGCAGCGCCTGCGGTTCCCGGAGGGGCGGTTCTACGAGGACCAGGCGGTCGCCCAGCGCATGTACACGCGGGCACGGCGGTTCGATGTGCTGCCCGATGTCGTGGTGCAGTGGCGCGAGCGCTCGGAGGGGACCTCGATCACCCAGGTCGAGGCGCGGATGGACGTACTGCGGGACTGCCTCGATGCGATGCGCGAGGGGCTCGCGGTGCTGGACGCCGCAGGCCGCGGCCGGGCCGCATCCGCCCGGGTCTCGCTCATCCTCGAGATGGACCTGCCCCGTCTCGCCCGGCTCGCGGCGGACCACCCCGACCCGGCGTATCGGCGCGCACTCGGCACCTTCGCGCGGGAGCTCACCGACCGCCCGGATGCGGCGGGGTTCATCCCCGACCCGCTGGTCACCGCGGCGCTGCTCTGGTAGGCCGGGTTCAGGCGTCGAGTTCGAGCCGGGCCTCGTCCGCCTCGACGCGGGAGCTCGCGAGCTGCTGGGCGGCGAGGTCGGCGTAGAGGCCGCCGGCGGCGATGAGTTCGGCGTGCGTGCCGGATTCGACGACGCGGCCGGCCTCGACCACATGGATGACGTCCGCGCCGACGATCGTGGAGAGGCGGTGCGCGATCGTGATCGTCGTGCGGCCGCGGGCGGCGGTGTCGATGGCCTCCTGCACGACGCGTTCGGAGACGGTGTCCAGCGCCGAGGTCGCCTCGTCCAGGAGCAGCACCGGCGGGTCCTTCAGCAGCACCCGGGCGATCGCGATGCGCTGCTTCTCACCGCCGGACAGGCGGTAGCCGCGCTCCCCCACGACGGTGTCGTAGCCGTGCTCGGAGCGTTCGATGACGTGGTGGATGTTCGCCGCGCGGCACACCGCCTCGAGTTCCTCGTCACTCGCGTCGGGCTTGGCGTAGCGGAGGTTCTCGGCGATCGTCGCGTGGAACAGGTAGGTTTCCTGGGCGACGATCCCGACATGGTCGATGATCGAGCCGGCCCGCAGGGTCCGCACGTCGGCGCCGGCGAACAGCACCTGCCCGCTCGTGACGTCGTAGAGCCGCGGCACGAGGGAGAGGATCGTCGACTTGCCCGCGCCGCTCGGTCCGACGAACGCGACGTGCTGACCGGGTTCGGCGGTGAAGGAGATCCCCTGCAGGACGGGGCGCGCATCCGGAGCCGAACCGGGGTACTGGAAGCCGACGTCGCGGAACTCCACCTTCCCGATCGGTCCCGGGGCGTCGGCGACGTCGATCGCGGCGGGCGCGTCGGTGATCGCCGGCTGCAGGTCGAGGTACTCGAAGATGCGCGCGAACACGGCGGAGGAGGTCTGCAGGTCGAGGGCGACGCGCATGAGTCCCATGAGCGGCATGAGCAGCCGCGCCTGCACGGTCGTGAACGCGACGATCGTGCCGGCGGTGATGGTGTCCGCCCCGCCGGTGAGGAGGAGCCCGGCGACGAGGTAGATGACGGCCGGGACGGATGCCATGAGCACGCCGACGACGGCGAAGAAGCCCTGGCCGCTCATCGCGCGGCGCACCTGCAGGCGCACCTGGTTGCGGTTCTCCTCGCGGTAGCGCGCGGACTCCTCGGCCTGCCGGTTGAACGACTTGGCCAGCAGGATGCCCGAGACGCTGAGGCTCTCCTGCGTGATCGCCGACAGCTCCGACAGCGACTCCTGGGTCTGCCCGGCGATCCGGGCGCGCACCTGCCCGACCCGCCGCTGCACGAGGGCGAGCACCGGCATGAGGAACACCGCGATGAGGGTGAGACGCCAGTCGATGATGACCATCGCCACGAGGGAGGCGACGACCGTGACGGTGTTGCCGAGGATGCTGGTGACGGTGTTGGTGAGCACGTCGCTGACCGCGCCCACGTCGTTCTGCAGCCGGGACTGGATGACCCCGGTGCGGGTGCGGGCGAAGAATCCCAGCTCCATCGCCTGCAGGTGGTCGAACAGGCGCACCCGCAGGTCGCCGGTGACGCGGTTGCCGACCGTGGCGGTGAGCCAGGTCTGTACGACGTTGACGAGGGCCGAGAGGAGGAACAGCCCGACCATGACCCCCACCAGCACGGCGAGCAGGCGCACGTGGACCGGGCCGCCGTCGACGGGGAAGAGCGCGTCGTCGAAGATGCGCTGGACGATCAGCGGCGGGACCACGGCGATCCCGGCGCCCAGCACGACGAGCAGGGCGGTCACGGCGAGTCGGCCGCGGTACGGCCGGAACAGGTCTCGCACGCGACGGCCGAGCTCGGGGATGCGCGGCGCCTCGGCGTTCGCGCGGCGCTGGGCCTCGATGTTCACGCCGCGGAACGTCGCCGCCTGCGTGGGTGGACCGCCCATGCTCATGGCCTCAGCCTATGCGTGCGCGCGGACACGGGATTCGGGGTGTGCCGGCGGACGATATGGTGTCAGTATGACCACTTCCGCCACGCCCGACCCGCTGCGCAACGACGCCCTCGACGAGCTGAAGAAGGAGCTCGCGGAAACGGGCGTCGACGGGCTCGTCACCCCGGACGAGGTCGTCTTCCAGCAGATCAGCGACCCGCAGCCGACCGACTCGATCGGTTCCGAGGACTGGGACAAGGGCGCGCAGGCGTAAGGCCTCACAGCCCCGTCACGAGACTGATGATCGTGGCGAGGATCACCGCGCCGAACAGGTAGGTCAGCAGGGCCTGTCCGATGACCATGCGCCGCACCGCCGGCGAGGTGATCGTGGTGTCGCTGACGCTGTACGCGATGCCGATCGTGAGCGCCGCGTAGGCGAAGTCGGTGTACACCGGCTGCGAGGTGCCGGCGAACTCGATCCCGCCCTCCGGGTCGGAGAAGTACTGCGCGGTCAGACGCAGCAGGAAGTCCACCTGGATGACGGCCCAGGATGCGGCGGCCCCCGCGACCGCGATGCCTGCCAGGAGCACGGTCTCCCCGCGCGGGACCTCCTCGCTCTGCAGCAGCACCAGCACGATCCCGCCGAGGCTCGCGAGCGACCCGATGAGCGCGACCGCCCGGGCGGCGGACCTGCCGGGATCCTCGCGCCTGGCGTGCGCCCGGGTCTGTGCGGCGTCCAGCGGCCAAATGCGGGTGAGCACCCACACCACCTCGACCGCGCAGAACACCGACCAGCCGCTGAGCAACCCGGCCGCGACCCCGATGAGCGGGACGAGGAGCACGGCGACGACCGCGCCCGCGACGAGGGCGATGACGCCCCGGACGAGCACCGGTGAGGGACCGCGATGAGCGCGCATGCTCGAATGATCCCAAACTCCGGGCGTTCCGGTGGGAATGTCACGTCCGGCGCGCCCGTTAGGCTGAGGGGCGCCGTCTCGGCGCGCCACCCCCTTCCCTCGGCACCTCCCCCTGCCCGATTTCCCACAAGGAGACCGCTCCCATGTCCGACGCCGCCCCGAAGACCGGGCCCCTTCGAGCGATCACCGGATCGGTGCCGGTCCCCCGCAACGACAACCGGGTGATCTGGCTGCTGCTGGCCGCCGCCTTCGTCGCGATCCTCAACGAGACGACGATGGGCGTGGCGATCCCGCACCTCATCACCGACCTGCACATCACCGCGGTCGCCGCGCAGTGGCTCACCACCGCGTTCATGCTGACGATGGCGGTGGTCATCCCGATCAGCGGCTTCCTGCTGCAGCGCCTCGGCACCCGCATGGTGTTCATCGCCGCGATGACGCTGTTCTCCGCCGGCACGCTCATCGCGCTGCTCTCCCCCGGCTTCGAGCTGCTCGTGGTCGCCCGCGTGGTGCAGGCCTCCGGTACCGCGATCATGATGCCGCTGCTGATGACGACGATCATGACCGTCGTGCCGCCGCACGGTCGCGGCCAGATGATGGGCCGCGTGAGCATCGTCATGGCGCTCGCGCCGGCGATCGGCCCGACCATGTCCGGATTCGTCCTGGACACGCTCGGCTGGCGCTGGATCTTCGGCATCGTGCTCCCGATCGCACTGATCTCCCTCTTCGTGGGCGCGCGCTGGATGCACGACGTCGGCAAGCAGCGCAATGTCCGCATCGACGTGCTCTCGGTGATCCTGTCGGCGCTCGGCTTCGGCGGGCTCGTGTTCGGCCTGAGCCAGATCGGCGGCGCCGAGGACGCGGGCGGTTCCGCCGCGGATGCCGCGGCGGCCGAGGCGATGGCCACGGTGATGCTCTGGGTGGCCCTCGGTGTCGGCGTCGTCGCGCTCGCCCTGTTCATCTGGCGCCAGCTCGTGCTGCAGCGCGAGGACCGGGCGCTGCTGGATCTCCGTGTGTTCGGCTACGGCAACTTCTCACTGTCGGTCGCGCACTTCGCGGTGCTCTCACTCGCGTTCTTCGGCACGATCACGGTGCTGCCGCTGTACATGCAGAACTCGGTCGGCATGACCGCGCTCGAGGCGGGCCTCGTGGTCCTCCCGGGCTCGCTCGCGATGGGCCTCGCCGGCCCGATCATCGGCCGCATCTACGACGTGTGGGGCACCCGCGTGCTGCTCGTGCCCGGCAGCATCCTGACCGTCGCGCTGCTCTGGCTGTTCACGAGCCTCAGCGAGTCGACCCCGGTCTGGGAACTGCTCATCGTGCAGACGGCGCTGTCGATCGGCCTGGCGATGTCGTTCACCCCGCTGTTCACCGCCTCGCTCGGCTCTCTGCCGCCGCACCTGTACTCGTACGGTTCGGCGATCGTCAGCACCGTGCAGCAGGTTGCCGGTGCCGCCGGCATCGCGGTGATGATCACGATCGTGAACGCCGGCTACCTCGGGGCAGAGGCCGCCGGAGCGACGGAGGCGGCGGCCTGGGCCGCAGGCTCCCGGTTCTCGTTCCTGTTCGCGGCGGTCGTCGCGATCCCGACGATCCTCGGCGCCTTCCTCATCCGCAAGCCCGCGGATGCGGTCGATGCACCGATGCCGCACTGAGGCTCCACGGTTCCGGCCGGGCCGCGGGGTGTGTCAACCCCCGCCGCCCGGCCGTCGTCGTTCCGTACCGTTGCGGGCATGACGGATCTCAACGGGAAGAAGGTCGCGTTCCTCGCGACGGGCGGATACGAGGACTCCGAGCTGACCTCGCCGTGGAAGGCGGTGCAGCTCGCCGGCGGTGTGCCGGTCATGGTCTCGCCCAAGCCGGACGCGATCGAGGGGAAGAACGGACACCTGCAGAAGGTGGACCGCCCGGTCGCGGAGGCACGTGCGTCGGACTTCGACGCGCTCGTCCTGCCCGGCGGGGTCGTGAACGCCGATCACCTGCGGACGGATGCGGATGCGGTGCGGTTCGCGCGGGAGTTCTTCGAGCAACACAAGCCGGTCGGGGCGATCTGCCACGCGGCGTGGACGCTCATCGAAGCGGGTGTCGTCGACGGCCGGACCCTGACGAGCTACCCGAGCCTTGCGACGGACCTGCGCAATGCCGGGGCGACGTGGGTCGACGAGGAGGTCGTGGTGGATGCGGGGCTGGTGTCGAGCCGGACGCCGGACGACCTTCCCGCCTTCAACGCGAAGCTCGTCGAGGAGATCGCGGAGGGGACGCACGACGGACAGACGGTGTGACGCCGTTGTCAGCCGTCTGACCTGCTGCGTGCCCCCGGCCGGTGCCGGGGGCGCATGGTGGATGCGGGGTCAGCCGATGCTGCAGCTGCCGCCGCAGCAGGAGCCGGCGTCGCCGTCCTGCAGCAGCTGCAGGGGCTTCGGCGCGGGGCGCAGGAGCGCGGGGTCCAGGGGCTCGAGGGGAACGGTCTCGAGCTGCGTCGTCGGGTGTGAAGCGTCGGGCATCGCACCATGCTACGACCGTCCGGACGCAGGGTGGTGCAGCGACCTCGCCGAGATCCGCATCCCGGCGCGGACCGCGTCACTGGTCACGCGTCACGGGGCGTCGGGCTGGCAGATCGGGCAGTACTGGGCGACGGTGCCGCCGAACGGGAGGTCGACGATCGAGCCGTGCCCTTCGGGGCACGGATCGCCGCCGCGACCGTGGACGCGCATCGCCGCGGTCTTCGCGGCCTTCATCTCGGCGGGGGCGAGTCCACGGCGATCGGCGATCGCGCCGCGGAGCACGGTCGTGATGGCGGTGAAGAGCCGATCGGTCTCCGCCGCCGTGAGCGTGCTCGCGTGGCGGGTCGGTGAGAGGCGGGCGGCCCAGAGGATCTCGTCCGAGTAGGCGTTGCCGATGCCGGCGAAGGTCTCCTGCTCCTGCAGTACCGCCTTCAGCTGCTTGCGGCGCCCGGTGACTGCACGGGTGACGTCGGCGCGGGTGAAGCTCGGGTCGGCGGGGTCGGTGCCGAGCTTCTTGACGGCGGGGACGTCGTGGGCGTCGGCGACCGTGTGCAGGCCGACCGAGCGGAAGGCGCCGGTGTCGACGATGTCGAGCGCGGCACCGTCGTCGAGGTGCAGCCGTGCGACGGTCTCGGGCTCCGGGTCGCCGTCCGGGGCGCCCGGCGGATGCCAGAGGGCCCAGCCGTGGCGGCCGAAGCCCACCACGAGGTGGTCGGCGCCGGCGTCGATCTCGAGGTGCTTGCCGAAGCGGATGACGCCGTTGACCCGCTCCCCCGTGAGGTCGGCGGCGGGGCGGGTCTTCAGCACGCGTGGGTCGAGCACACGGAACCCGGTGATGCGGTGGCCGATCATCCGCTCGGCCAGGTATTCGGCGAGGGCCTGCACCTCTGGCGATTCCGGCATGCGGGCATCATGGCATCCCCGTGCCCGTGCGGCCACGGGGTTGCGGCTCAGACCACGGTCGTGCCGAGCAGGGTCCCGATGAGGAAGGTGGCGGCGAGGGCGAGCGCACCGCCGATGACGACGCGGACGGTGGGTTTCAGCATCGGGCTGCCGCCGAGGCGGGCGCCGAGCGCGCCGGTGAGCGCGAGCGCGACGAGGACGAGCACGAAGGTCGCGGGGATGCGGATCGTCTCGGGCAGCAGCAGGGCGAGGAACGGGATGACGCCGCCGACCGTGAACGCGAGCGCCGAGGCGAGCGCGGCTCGCCACGGGCTCACGAGGTCGTCACGGTCGATGTTGAGCTCGGCGGACAGGTGCGCGGCGAGCGCGTCGTGCGCGGTGAGCTCCTCGGCGACCCGGCGGGCGGTCTCGTGCGAGATGCCCTTGGCCTCGTAGAGGGCGGTGAGTTCGTCGAGCTCCTCCTCGGGCATCTCCTCGAGCTCGCGCGTCTCCTTCGCGATGAGGGCGCGTTCGCTGTCACTCTGACTGCTGACGGACACGTACTCGCCGAGGGCCATCGAGATCGCCCCGCCGACGAGCGCCGCGGATCCCGCGGTGAGGATCGGGGCGATGTCGTTCGTGGCGCCGGCGACGCCGACGATGATCGCGGCGACCGAGACGATGCCATCGTTCGCGCCGAGGACGCCGGCGCGGAGCCAGTTCAGGCGTCCGGCGATCCCCGCCGCGTGGGGTTCGTCCGCATGGGTGACCGGGTTGTCACTCGGCGCCATCGGTGTCCGGCTCCCGCGGCGGGTTGTGCATGAACTCGATGCGGATGCCGCAGTCGTCCTCCACGAACGAGGCGTAGTACCGGTCGGAGAAGCGCGGGTACTCCTTCGGGTCGCGCACCGCGCGCCAGCCGGCGTCGAGCGCGAGCCGGTGGAAGCGGTCGACCTCCGTGCGCGAGTCGACGGCGAAGGCGAGGTGCTGCCACCCGACGCGACCGTGCACGTGGGTCGCCGGGTCAGCCTCGCGCGGCGGGTACAGGATGAGTTCGGTCTCGCCGCCACGGTCCCACGAGACCGTGTCGTTGTACTCGTTCCGGGTGAACCCGAGCGCGGCCATGATCGGGCCGAACTGCGCCTCGGCGCGGGGGACGTCGTCGACGGTGATGCCGAGATGATCGAACACAGGCATGCGGACAGTCTAGCGGATGCGGCCGACATCGGCTGCGAGAATGGGACGACCGATGGAAGGCCTCCCGTGAACATCACCCAGCTGGACCGATTCGTCGCACTCGCGGGCGAACTGCACTTCCCGCGCGCGGCGGAGGCCCTCGGCATCCCGCTTGCCTCGCTCTACACGACGATCGAGAAGCTCGAGGACGAGGTCGGTCAGCAGCTCGTGACGCGCGGCGCGCCGACGCGGCTCACCCCGGCCGGGGAGGCGCTGCTCGCCGACGCCGCGCAGCTGCGGACGACCCTGCCGCCGGTGCCGCCCGCGCCGCCGAAGCCCGCGGGCGGGAAGGCGAAGGCGTCGAAGGGCAAGGGCCGCGCGCCGATCGTGAAGGGGCAGCCGAAGCCGTACAAGAAGCGGCAGGGGCGCTGAGCCGGCCGCGACCGTTGCGGCCTGCCTAGACCTCGGTGACCCGGCCGTCCTCGACGCGCCAGCGGCGGTCGGTGCGCACGGCGTCGAGCATCCGCCGGTCGTGGGTCACGAGCAGGAGCGTGCCGTCGTAGGACTCCAGCGCCTGCTCGAGCTGCTCGATCGCGGGCAGGTCCAAGTGGTTCGTGGGTTCGTCGAGGACGAGCACGTTCACACCGCGCGCCTGCAGCAGGGCGAGGCCCGCGCGGGTGCGCTCCCCCGGGGAGAGCCCGTCGACCGGCCGCCCGACGTGGTCGGCTTTCAGCCCGAACTTCGCGAGGAGCGTGCGGACGTCGCCGGCCGCCATCTCGGGTACGAGCGACTCGAAGACCTCCACCACCGTGCCGGAGCCGGTGAACTGCGACCGGGCCTGATCGATCTCGCCGATCTGCACGTTCGCGCCGAGGCTCGCGGTGCCCTCGTCAGGAGCGCGGCGTCCGAGCAGCATCCGCAGGAGGGTCGTCTTGCCGGCGCCGTTGGGTCCGGTGATGCCGATGCGCTCCCCCGCGTTCCCCTGCAGCGTGACGGGGCCGAGCGTGTACGCCCCCTGCCGGGCGAGCGCACCCCCGAGGGTCGCCACGACCGAGCTGGAGCGGGGCGCCGCACCGATCGTGAACTGCAGCTGCC
>Ga0182737_1001685_pt1 | contig 20572 bp, 17 predicted proteins | sample eDN5th30CBELigOP_FD_128878 | JGI IMG/M metagenome (GOLD analysis project Ga0182737, IMG submission 128878) | Enriched Organic Plus compost microbial communities from Emeryville, California, USA - eDNA 5th pass 30_C BE-Lig OP (version 2) (version 2) ...
CGAGAGGACGAAGCCGGACATGCCGAGGAGCGGCGTGCCGTCGGACGCATACCAGTCGGGATCGATCGAGTCGGCGTACTTGCGAACCGTCTCGGCCGTCGTGCCCGCGGGGAAGCCCGGCGCCGGGATCGGCATGGCCTCCTCGACTCTCGAGACCTTGACGTGCCCGATGCGGGTCGAGGTGAGGCGGGTGGGTGCGACCATGAACAGACTCCTTCGTGCGTTCGGTCGGCGGGATCGGGTTACGCGCGCGTCGCCCCCAGGACGAGCTCCGCGTTGGCGACCTCCGGGAACTTCCCGTCTGGCCCGAGTCCGAGCCGCGCGCGGACGCCGGAGTCGCGGAAGACGCGTCCCGTGACGGTCGCCTGCGCGCGCTCCTGGGCGAGGTCCCGGAAGTACCGCTGGATGCGCTCGCCGCGCTTGAGCGGCGAGGTGCCGACTTGACGGAACGCGATGAGGCCGGCGTCCCAGCTCATGCTGTTCGCGAGCTGGAACATGTTGGCGATCTTCCACAGCTCGTACGGGTCGGGCAGCCTGCGCGTCTCGGCCCATCGCTCGGCGAGCTCCGCACCCATCTCGGCTCCGCGGATCAGGATCGCCTCGGCGCCGTCGGCGAGTTTGACCGCCTCGCCGAAGTCGCCTTGCGTCGCGGGGCTGTTCCCGTACAGCCCGCGCACGCCCATCTTCGTGCGCATCGCCTGCTCGAGCTCGTCGATCATCGCCTGGGCCGCCCCGACCTGCACGGCGGTGATCTCGCCCGTCAGGAAGTACTCGAGATGCCCGAGGTACATGGGGTTGCCGTGGAGCCGCGTCCCGACGGTCCCGGTCTCCGGGTCCCGGAGCGGGTCGCGGAGATGCCCCACGTCGGGCATCGTGTAGCGGGTCGGCACGAACGCGTTCTCGACCTTGACGGAGAACGAGCCGCTTCCATTGAGACCGAGCGTCCTGCCGCCGCCCCAGTCGTCGAGGATCTCGTAGCTGCCGCGCGGCAGCATGAACTCGATGAGGTTCGTCTTCGTGTCCGCGGCCCACGTCGACACGCGGTCGTCCGTGCTGCCCGCGTTGACGGGCGCCGTGCCGAGCAGATGATTCGAGTACGGCACGCCCGAGCAGTAGTTGAACGTGCCGTTGATGATGAAGCCGCCCTCGACGGGCACCGCGGACGACTTGCCCGGCCCGTAGGCGCCGTGCACGACGCCGACGCGCTCGTGGATCTCGCGCTGCACCTCCTCCGGGTAGAAGGACGAGACCATGAGCGTCTTGCCCACGCCGAGCGCATAGCACCAGGCGGTCGACGGGCAGCCGCGGGCGATCTCGACGATCATGCGGTAGTAGTCCGCGATCGGCGATTCGAGCCCGCCGAACGTCTTCGGCTGGATCGCGGCGAAGAATCCCGCCTCGTTGAGGGCGTCGCGGATCTCCGTCGAGTAGTACCCGCGCTGCTCGGTCTCCTCCTGCTGGTCCCGCAGGAGCGGACGCAGCTCGATCGCCCTCTCGATGAGCTTCTTCGGCGTAGCGCCCTCGGGCGCGGTGCGCACCGAGTAGTCCTCGAGCTCTCCAACACTCATGTCAGTCGTCCTGTTCTCTTCCGCGGGTCAGGGGTAGGTCTTGCCGAAGACGACGGCCTTCGTCTGCGTCCACTCGAACGGCGAATCGGCGGCCGAGATCCGGCCGAAGCCGCTGTGCTTGAACCCGCCGGAGGGCACGCCGATCGCACCGAAGCCGAGCGTCGTGTTGATCGAGACGAGCCCCGCCTCGATCCGGCGCGCGAAGTGCACGGCCCGGCCGACGTCTCGCGTCCACACCGCGGAGACGAGGCCGTAGTCGGTGCCGTTCGCGATCGCGAGCGCTTCATCCTCGGTGTCGAAGGCGGTGACCGTGAGCACGGGACCGAAGATCTCCTCCTGCTCGATCCGCATGCCCGGGCGCACATCCGTGAACATCGTCGGCTCGACGTAGCAGCCGCCGTCGTACTTCCCGCCCGTGAGCTTCGAGCCGCCGTAGGCGAGCGTCGCGCCCTCTTGCTTGCCGATCTCGATGTAGCCGAGGACGCGCTCCTCCTGGGCGCGATTCATGAGGGGGCCCATGTCGGGGTCCTCGTACCAGGGCCCGACGGTGACCTTCGAGAAGCCCTCCTTGAGCCGCTCGACGACTTCGCGCTCGATCTCGCGGTCGACGACGACGCGCGACCCCGCGGCGCAGGCCTGGCCGGCGTTGGAGACGATGCCGCGGACGAGGTGGGGGATCGTGAGGTCGAGATCGGCGTCCTTGAGCACGACTTGCGGCGACTTGCCGCCGAGCTCGAGGATCACCGGGATCTGGTGGGTCGCCGCGAGCTCCATGATGCGCGTGCCCGTCGACGTCGATCCGGTGAAGCTCACGCGCTTGATCCCGGGATGCGCGACGAGCGGTTCGCCGACCTCCCGGCCCGTGCCGGTCACGACGTTGATGACCCCCGCCGGGATCCCGGCCTCCTCGGCGAGCTTCGCGAGGAGCAGCACCGTGAGCGGGGCCTCGGCGGCGGGCTTGATGACGACCGTGTTGCCGGCGATGAGCGGCCCGACGACGCGCTTCGGCGTCGCCCAGCCGGGCCCGTTCCACGGCACGATGATGCCGATCGCCCCGAACGGGTCGCGCAGCGTGAGGGCGAGCTGGTCGAAGTTGGCGGTCGGCAGCGAAGTGCCCCCGAGCTTGTCGGCGAGACCCGCGATGTACCGGATGTTCGGGGCGATGGGACTCGGGAGGAACGCCGGGCGCCCGTTCTCGAGATTCTCGAGCCGCTCGAGCTCCTCGGCGTGCGACTCGCACAGATCGGCCCAGCGGTGCAGCAACTGCCCGCGAACGGTCGGATGGGTGTCGCGCCACCCGGGGAACGCCGCGGTCGCCGCCGCGACGGCGGCGTCGACGTCGTCCTTCGTGCCGCGGGGCACGCGCGCGAGGACGTCCTGCGTCGCAGGGTTGCGCACGTCGATCGTCGCACCGCTCGACCCCGGCACCCAGCGGCCGCCGATGAGCATCGTGCCGTCCTCTAGGAGCGCCTGCGGGTCGACGAGGTACTTCGCCGGGATCTCGGTCGTCGTTGTCATGTTCGGTTCCTCGATTCGGTCTCGGGGTTACTTGGCTGCCAGGCCGAGCAGCGAGGGAAGCACGGCGTCGAGTGCGTCGAGGCTCCACCGCTCGGCGCCGCGCAGCAGCGTCGGGCGGTTCGAGAGCACGAGGGGCAGGTCGTAGAAGGCGATGTCGTTGCCGGCGGCGTACACCCAGCGTCCCGTGACCGCGGCGCCTTCCGGGCTCGCGAGCCACGCGACGACCGGGGCAATCGCGGCCGGGTCGATGTCGGGGACGAAGGGGGTGCCGCCGGCGACGGGGCGGGACTCGGCGTCGCCCGGGAACAGGCTCGTCTGAGCGCTCGGGAAGATGGCGTTGACGTTGATGCGGTGCTTCGCGAGCTCGATCGCGGCGGCGCTCGTGAGACCGAGGACACCGGCTTTCGCCGCCGCGTACGCCGGCGCCGGGGCGAAGAACGCGGCGCGAGAGGAGAAGGTGATCATGCTGCCGCCCTCGCCCTGCTCGACGAGGCGCCGTGCGACGGCCTGGAGCACGCTCACCTGCCCCTTCATGTGCACGTCGTTGATCGAGTCCCACTCGTCTTCGGTGACCTCGAGAAGCGGCGACACCGCGAGGTTGCCGGCGGCCGTGACGACGACGTCGACGCGGCCGAAGGCGTCGACCGCGGTCTGCACGAGCCGCTCGCCGGACTCCCACTTGCCGATGACCTCGTGGCTCGCGACGGCGGTGCCGCCCGCCTCGCGGATCTCCTCCACGACGGCCTCGGCGCCGGAGCGCGCGCCCGGTTCCCGCGCGGGGAGGTCGGCGACGACGACCGATGCGCCCTCGGCCGCGAACAGCCGCGCGACCGCTCTGCCGATCCCCTTGCCGCCGCCGCCCGTGACGATCGCGACCTTTCCGATGAACTTGCCCATGACGCTCCTTCGCGTGCTCGTGAACTGCTAGACGTTGACGGACGGCTCGACGGGAGCCGCGGCGGACGCCGTCGCGGCGGCCGCGCGTCCCGAGACGAGCGCCTCGGAGACGTTCCCGCCGCCCGGATACAGACGGCTCCAGATGGAGCCGAGCTCGCCCGCCGAGTACAGCCCCGGGATCGGCGTGCCGTCGGGACGCAGCACTTCGCCTCGCGCGTTGCGTCGCGGACCGCCTTGCGTGTTGAGCAGGGTCGGGTAGACGGGCACGCCGTAGAACGGCGGCGTGTCGATCGCGATCATCTCCGAGGCCGGGCGGCCGAATTCATCGGTCGTGCCCGCGCGAGCGTGTCGGTTGTACGCCTCGATCGTCTCGCCGAGCTCGTCGACGGGCAGCCCGAGCTGCTCCGCGAGCTCCTCGACCGAGTCGGCCCTCGTGATCCAGCCGCGCTCGATCTCGACCGCGTTGTCGGGGCTCCAGGGGTATCGGCGGTTGAACCCGAGCCCCACCGAGGAGAGCGGGCCGGCGAGGCGGGTCTTCTCGTCGAGCACGATGAACGAGGGTGTCCGCAGGAACCGGCCGGTCAGCGGGTCCTGGTACAGCATCGGATGCGTGAAGCTGTGGGTCTCGAGGAGCGTCTCGCGCGCGTACCGGTGCCCCTCCTGGTCGACCATGACGAATCCGGCGACCGGCATCTCGCACGCGAGCGCAGCCGTCAGCTCCGGGAACTTGTAGCCGATCGTCGTCGACGATGCGGTCATGTGCCAGAGGTCGGCGCCGGCGCCTTGCGCGAGCCGGATGCCGTCGCCCGTGTTCCGGTGGGGAGGCGACATCGCGGGGAGGTCGATCCCGTAGTACTGGCGCTGGAGCTCCGCGTCCCACGCGAATCCGCCCGCCGCGAGGATGACGCCCCGCTTCGCGTGGATGGTGACGGTCCCCGCGGGCGTCGCGACCTCGACCCCGTGAACGGCCCGGCCGGGCGCGCTCTGGAGCAGTCCCGTCACGCGCGCGCCCGTGACGACGGGAGCGCCGGTCGCGGCGAGCGCGGTGCGGAGGAAGTCCCACATCGCCGCGCCCCAGATGCGATCCGGGCGCTGCGGCACGACGTGCATGCGCGGTCCCATCGAGTCGGCACGGGGGAAGTTCGGGAACGCCGAGCCGATGCGCGCGGCCGGGAACACGCGCCGCCGCGCGATGTCGCTCCCCTCGCGCGCGACCGCGTACACGTCGTCGGTGAGGACGCCGCCGTGCGCGGCGATCCATCCGGGGATCTCGGCGAGGCCGTCGACGAAGGCCTGGATCGACTCGCGATCCGTCGTGCCCTGCGAGAGCGCGAGATAGTGCTCGACGGCGCCGTCGGGATCGTCGATGAGACGGACGGTGCCGCCCGAGACGTTCGTGCTGCCGCCGGGGTGGTCCGCCTTCTCGAGCACGATGACCGACGCCCCGCGATCGGTCGCCTCGATCGCGGCCGCGGCGCCCGCGCCGCCGGCGCCGACGATGACGAGGTCGTACTCGCCCTCGGCGAGCATCGAGAGGTCCTCGACCGTGAAGTAGTTGTCGAAGCGATCGAAGTCGCCGGTATCGGCTCCCGCGTCCCAGCGGCCGTCAACGAGCGTCATTGCTGTCCTTTCCTGCGAGCGCGATCACGGACCACGCGCCGCCATAGGCTATAACGTATAACGCCGAGCGGCGCGGCGCGATGTGGACCGCCGACGTCACGACGCGAGCTCCCCCGGGATTCGCGCATCGAGCCGCGCGAGTCGTCGGACGCGCTGCACCGCCGGGTCCGGGACCGGGATCGACTGCACGAGACGGCGCGTGTACGGGTCGCGAGGGTTCCGGATGACCTGATCCGGCGTGCCCTGCTCGACGAGCTTCCCGTGGTGGAGCACGACGACTCGGGTCGCAAGTCGATCGATGACCGCGAGGTCGTGGCTCACGAAGAGACACGCGAAGCCGAGCTTCGCCTGCAGCTCCTCGAAGATCTCGAGCACGCGCTGCTGGACCGAGACGTCGAGCGCCGAGGTCGGCTCGTCGGCGATGAGCAGGTCCGGGCGCGTGATGATCGCGCGGGCGATCCCCACGCGCTGGCGCTGGCCGCCGGACAGCTGATGCGGAAAGCGCGAGGCGGCGTCGCTCGGCAGCCGGACCTGCTCGAGCGCCTCGGCGACGCGGCGCGTGATCTCCCCCCGGTCGAGGCCCCCCGCGAGCCGCAACGGCTCGGCGACCGAGTCCCCGATGCGACGGCGCGGATTGAGCGACGAACCGGGATCCTGGAAGACGAATCCGACGCGATGACGGAGACGTCGAAGGTCCTTGCCGCGGATCCCGACGATCTCGGTCCCGTTCAGGCGGACCGAGCCGGACGCGAAGCCCTGCAGGCCCACGATCGCCTTCGCGAGCGTGGTCTTCCCGGAACCCGACTCGCCGACGAGCCCGACGATCTCGCCGCGGCCGATCGTGAAGCTCACCTCGTCCACGGCGCGGAATCGGCCGCGCGACCTCGTCCGATACTCGACGACCGCGCGATCGATCGTGACGACCGGATCGGCGGGCGCCGGCTCCTCGCGCCCGTCGCCGTGCACATCGAGCCGCGGGACCGCCGCGAGCAACTGCTGCGTGTAGGCGTGGGCGGGCCGTTCGAAGACGTCGTGCACGCTGCCGCGCTCGACGATCTCGCCGTTGTTCATGACGATCACCTGATCGGCGGTGTCCGCGACGATCCCGAGATCATGCGTGATGAGGATGAGCGCGCTGCCGATGCGCTCGCGCAGCCGACGGAGCAGTTCGAGGATCTCGGCCTGGATCGTGACGTCGAGCGCGGTGGTCGGCTCGTCGGCGACGATGAGCGCCGGGTCGCAGGAGATCGCGAGCGCGATCATCGCCCGCTGGCGCTGGCCGCCGGAGAGCTGGTGCGCGTACGAGTCGAACGCCCGCTTGGGGTCCGGCAGCTCGACGAGCTCGAGGAGCTCGAGCGCTCGCGCCTCCGCCGCCCTCCCTCGCAGACCGCCCCGCACCGTGAGCACGTCGGTCAGCTGCTTCCCGATCTTGTAGACGGGATTGAGCGCGGTCATCGGCTCCTGGAAGATCATCGCGATCTCGCGGCCGCGCAGCTCGCGGATGCGCTCGTCCGAGGCGCCGAGGATCTCGCTGCCACGGAACTTCACCGACCCCGAGACGCGAGAATTCCTGCCGAGCAGACCGAGCGCGGCGAGCGAGCTCACGGTCTTCCCGGAGCCGGACTCCCCGACGAGCGCGAGCACCTCGCCGGCATGGACCGCGTACTCGACGCCGCGCACCACGCGCTTCCACTCCCCCGCGACATCGAACTCGACCGCGAGGTCACGCACTTCGAGCACCGGCACGGCGCGCTCGGACTCAGTCACCGAAGACCGTCCCGCCGTCGATGTGGAAGTGCTGGCCGGTGAAGAACCGCGCCTCGTCCGAGCACAGGAACACCACGAGGCCGGCGAGATCGCCGGCCTGCGTGAACTCCTGCAGGATCTGCCCGCTCAGGACCGCATCCCGGACCTCCGGCGGGAGGCCGGTCTCGGCGAGGCCGGGCGTCTCCACGATGCTCGGCGCGAGCGCATTCACGGTGATCGACGGACCGAGCTCCCGCGCGAGCGCGCGAGTCAGACCGAGGACGCCCGCCTTCGACGCGATGTAGTGGACCCCGCCGAGGGGTGCGACATTGACGACCGACGAGGACATGTTGATGATGCGGCCCCAGCCGTTCTCGAGCATCTGCGGCGCGAAGGACTTCGCCGTGAGGAACATCGCGTCGAAGTTCACGCGCATCGTCGTCGACCACAGTTCCCAGGTCGTGTCCGCGAACGACGTCATGTGCGGATGGAGCCCCGCGTTGTTGACGAGGATGTGGGCGGGACCCAACCGGGAGGCCACCTCGTCGGCCGCCGCCTGAACGGACTCGGGCGACGACACGTCGGTGACGATCCCGAGCGCGCGCCGGCCGAGGCCCTCGACGGTCGCCACGAGCTCGGCGGAATCGCTCAGGTCGAGCGAGACGATGTCCGCACCCGCCTGCGCGAGGCCTTCGGCGAGCGCGCGGCCGATCCCCCGAGCGCCGCCGGTGACGACCGCGATCCTGCCTTCCAGCGACATGCGAACTCCCTCGTTCCGTGACGCGCGCCAACGACGGCGTCGCTGGCTTCAGCGTACGGATGCGTCATAGGCCCACCAAGACGAACGCGGCCCGCATCCATGCCGCCGCCCGATCAATGTCGACCCGATCCTATAACCTATAGGAGCGTCGTCATAAGTGGCCGGCACATCGGTATATTTCCCCGCTTGCCCCCCACCTAGACTGGCGCCGACCCGGGCGGTTCGCGCCGAGCACCTGGCGCACCGGAGCGTCCGCAACCCCGCACCGACACCGATGTCGGGCCCGCTCCCCGGGTCGATGGACTGCAAGGAGGCAGCAGCGTGTTCCAGTTCCCCCGCAAGGCAGCGATCGCGGCCGTCGCCGCGGCCGCGCTTGCCCTCACGGCGTGCACCGGCTCCGGCAACACGTCGCCGACCGCCGCGCCGGAAGGCGACGGCATCTACATCGGCCAGTTCGGCGGCGAAGCGCTCGAGCTCACCGAGCCGACGCAGGGCGGTGAGCTCAACCTCGGATTGAGCTTCGCCGTGCCGCACCTCGACCCCGCCGGCGCGATCGGCGGATCGATCGAGTTCGTCCTGATCGCCGTGTTCGGCCACCTCCTCGAGGTCCAGCCGGACGGCACCGTCGGGGAGGGCATCGCGCTCGGCGCGACGACGGAGGACAACACCGTCTGGACGCTCGAGCTGCGCGAGGGCGTCACGTTCTCGGACGGCACGCCGCTCGACGCCGACGCGGTCATCGCGCACGTGAACCGCGTGGCCGCCGAGGACTCGACGTCCCTGTCCGCGGGCGACGCGCGCTCGATCGCGTCGATGGAGGCGATCGACGACTACACGGTCGAGTTCACGCTCGCGGCCCCCAACCGGCAGTTCGACCTGCTCTTCGCGACGGGCGGCCTCTCGCTCATCCCCTCGCCGACGGCCGTCGAGGAGCACGGCGCCGACTTCGGCCTCAACCCGGTCGGTGCGGGCCCGTTCGTCGTCGAGTCCTTCACGCCCGACGGCGAGATCGTGCTCGCGCGCAACGAGAGCTACTTCGAGGACGGACTGCCATACCTCGACCGTGCCGTTCTGGTCCCGGTCCTCGACATCCAGGCGCGCATCGCCGGCGTCGCGGTCGGCGACATCGACGCAGCGACCGTGCCCGACCTCGTCGCGCTCGCCGAGGCGGAGGCGCAAGGCATCACGGGCCTCGAGCAGCCGTCCTACCAGCAGTACCTGATCCAGCCGAACGTGGCCAACGAGTTCCTCGGCGACGTCCGGGTGCGCAAGGCGATCAGTCACGCGATCGACCGCGACGCGATCAACGCCGTGATCTTCGACGGGCTGCACCCGTCGGCCACGAGCCTGCTCGCCCCCTCGAACCCGAACTACGTCGACACGGGCTGGCCGCTCTACGACCCCGAGGCCGCGACCGCCCTCATCGAGGAGTTCAAGGCCGACACCGGGGCGACCGACATCGCATTCACGATGATGGTCAACCAGGAGCAGATCTCCTCGGACATCGCGGCGCTCCTGCAGCAGCAGCTCGCGGCCGTGGGCATCACGCTCACGCCCGAAGTCGTCGACCCGACCACGCAGATCTCCAACGTCGTCGCGGGAACGTTCGACTCCCTGCTCATGCCTCGCGCCTTCCCGGCCGAGACGACGAGCATCCTCGGGCAGGCGTTCGGCGCGAGCTTCCTGAACTTCGGGTCGGGGACGAATCCCGAGTTCGAGGCCCTGCTCGACCAGGTCGCCGCGACGACGACGGACGAGGAGCGGCTCGCGCTCGTGCCGGAGATGCTCGAGGTGCTCACCGAGTGGGTTCCGGCGATCCCGGTCGTCGGTAGCGGCATCGGGCGGATCGTCGGTCCGCACGTGGCCGGCTTCCCCGACGGCGACCCGAACTCCACGTCGAGCGAGGTCTTCGACCTGAGCGCGGTGTGGGTCTTCCAGGAGTAGCGCGTCACCACGCCTCCGGCCCGGCATCCTCGAGGTTGCCGGGCCGGAGGCGTCGGCGGGATTGGGCATGAGCATCGGGGTCGAGGCGGCGAACAAGGCCGTCGCTCGGGAACTCGTCGCGGCGGACGGCGTCTCGATCGTCAAGCGCGCGCTCGCCGACGGCGATCTCGTCGGCGTCCACAGCCACCGGCGCGGAACGAGCGCGGGAGATCCCGGGAGCGCCGTCATCGACATCCTTCGCTTCGAGCGCGGCCGCGTCGCCGAGCGCTGGACGCTGCAGCGCCGCGTCCGGCCCACGGGGCCAGGCGAACGAGACGAATTCGAGGGCGCGGACGCGTCCCGCGACGGCGAGCACGACGAGACCGGGCGCGCCGCGAACCGCGAGCTCGTCCTGCGAATGCAGCGGATGCTGTTCGAGGAGCATCGCGTCGACGAGGCGATCGACCGATGCTTCGACGCGGCACGCTACGCGCAGCACGCACCGGGCGCGCCCGACGGCGTCGAGTTCATTCGCGCGGGCTTCAAGCGGCGGTTCCGCGAGCACCCGCAAGCGGCGTCCTGCCTCCAGCACGTCATCGCCGACGGCGATCTCGTCCTCATCCACCGCCGCTCGCGGCTTGCGCCCGACGCGCCCCTGCGCCTCGTGTGCGACATCTTCCGACTCGAGGACGGCCGGATCGTCGAGCACTGGGACGTCACGCAACGGGGCGACGACGAGACCGACGAACGCAACCCACGTCATAGGTCGCGCCGTATGAGTGGCGCCGATATCGCTCTCACCGTCGCGCGCGACGCGAATCTAGACTGACCGGGCGGCGGTTCAAGGGTGGCCGGCCTGTGGCTCGTCGATGGCGACACTCACGCAGGAGAGGGATGAAGGACTTCGCATTCAGGATCGCGCACCTCGTCGTCGTGCTCTTCGGCGTCAGCGTGCTCACGTTCCTGCTCATCCGGCTGCTGCCGGGCGACCCCGCGCTCTCGATCGCCGCGACCTCGGGGGTCGTCGACCCCGCGACGCTCGAGGCGGTCCGGGAACGGCTCGGCCTCAACCTCCCCATCTGGGAGCAGTACTGGAACTGGATCACGAACGCGCTCCGCGGCGACCTCGGCGTCTCGTTCCGCAGCAACCAGCCGATCAGCGCGGCCATCATGGAGCACCTGCCGGTGACGCTGCACCTCGTCATCATGTCCCAGGTGGTGAGCCTGCTCGTCGCGGTGCCCGTCGCGCTCTACGTGGCTCCGAGGAGCGACCGCTGGCTTGATCGGGTCGTCGCGGGGGTCACGTTCGCGCTGCAGGCGATCCCGAACTACGTCCTCGCGATCGTCGGCGTCCTCGTCTTCGCCGTCACCCTCGGCTGGCTCCCGGCGATCGGCTACGTGCCGCTCAGTCGCGGCTTCTGGCCGAGCACCGTCTCGCTCATCATCCCGACCTTCGCCATCAGTGCGCTCCTCATCGCGATGTACATCCGGGTGCTCCGCAACTCGATGATCGAGACGCTGCAGATGGACTACATGCTCGTCGGCAAGTCGCTCGGCTACTCCCGACGCAGACTGCTCTGGAACTTCGGCCTCAAGCCGTCGCTCCCGCCGCTCGTCACCGTCGTCGGCCTCAACTTCGGCATCCTCATCGGCGCGACCGTCGTCGTCGAAGTGATCGGCGGGATCCGCGGACTCGGCTCGCTCCTGCTGAGCGCGATCAGCACGCGCGACTACCTCATGGTGCAGGGACTCGTGCTCGTGTTCGCCGTCGCATACGTCGTCGCGAACTTCCTCGCCGACCTCATCCACCTCGCGATCGACCCGAGAGTGCGGGTGGCACGATGACCGAATCGCTCCTCACGCCGACATCGGCGATGCGCATCGCGAGGCGCGGGCGCCGCCGGCGACGGCTGCCGGCGATCGTCGTCGTCTCCATGGTGTGGCTCGGTCTGCTCGTCGCGCTCGTCGCGCTCGCCCCCGTGCTCCCCCTGCCGGACCCCGCGACATCCGACTACTCCGCCGTGCGGCTCGCGCCCTTCGTCTCGATCGACCACATCCTTGGCACCGACAACCTCGGGCGCGACATCCTCTCGCGCCTCATCTCGGGCGCCGCGGTCAGTCTCGCCGTCGGCGTCGGATCCGTCGCGATCGCGGTCGTGCTCGGCACCGCGATGGGCGCGGTCGCCGGGTACTTCGGCGGCATCGCCGATCGCGTCATGAGCTGGGCGACCGACATCCTGCTCGCCTTCCCCTCGCTCATCGCGCTCATCGCGATCACCTCGTTCCTCGGACCGAGCATGTGGACGCTCATCATCGGCCTGGGCGTCGTATCGATCCCGATGGTCGCGCGAGTGGCGCGCTCGGCGACCATGAGTTTCGCGCAGCGCGACTTCGTCTCCGCCGCGAAGGCGATCGGCACGCCGGAGGGCAGGATCCTTCGGCGGGAGATCCTCCCGAACATCGCGCCCACGGTCATCTCGTTCGCCGTCACGCTCATCGCGATCGCGATCGTCGCGGAGGGGGCCATGAGCTTCCTCGGCCTCGGCGTGCCGGCGCCGCAGGCGAGCTGGGGCGGGATGATGAACGAGGGCCGCGGGGACCTGCGCACCGCGCCGTTCATCGTGATGGCGCCGGCGATCGCGATGTGCGTCACCCTCCTGGCGATCAACTTCGTCGCCGACTGGATCAGCCGCCGGTTCGATTCGCGCGGTTCGCACGTCTAGGAGGTCCCGTTGAACGCACCGGCGCTGCTGAACCGCCCGATCCGGCTCCTCATCGACGGCGAGTGGGTCGACGGCGGCGACGAGCCCCTCGAGGTCCTCGACCCCTCGACGGGCGAGCGGCTCGCGACGGCCTCGGCCGCGAGCGCGAGCGACGTCGACCGCGCCGTGCGGGCCGCGCGACGCGCGTTCGACGAGGGCCCGTGGCCCGCGATGCGCCCGAAGACCCGCGCCCGGCTCCTGTGGCGCCTCGCCGACCTCATCGAGGCGCACGCCGACGAGCTCGCGACACTCGAGTCGCTCGACACGGGCAAGCCGCTCCACATCGCTCGCGACGTCGAGCTGCAGGGCGCCGCCGAGGCATTCCGCTATTTCGCTGGGTGGGCGACGAAGCTCGGCGGCGACACGCGCAACGTGTCCCTGCCGGGTGAGTGGCTCGCCTTCACGCTCCGCGAGCCGATCGGCGTCGCGGGGCTCATCGTCCCGTGGAACAGCCCGCTGCTCATGGCCGCGACGAAGCTCGCCCCCGCCCTCGCCGCGGGGTGCACGACCGTGCTCAAGCCCGCCGAGCTCACGCCGCTCAGCGCGGCGCGGCTCGGCGAGCTCATGCTCGAGGCGGGCTTCCCGCCCGGGGTCGTCAACATCGTCACGGGACTCGGCCCGACCGCCGGTCAAGCGCTCGCCGAGCACCCGCTCGTCGACAAGATCACGTTCACCGGGTCGACCGCCGTCGGCAAGCAGCTCCTGTCCGCGGTCGCCGGGAACCTCAAGCGCATCACGCTCGAGCTCGGCGGCAAATCGCCCGTGCTGATCTTCCCCGATGCCGACCTCGACCGGGCCGTCGTGAGCGCGGCCATGGGGATCTTCGCGAACACCGGGCAGGTCTGCGGCGCCGGGTCGCGGCTCTTCGTCCACCGGGACGTCGCCGAGGACGTCATCGCCGGGATCGCGGCCGAGGCGCGAGCCATTCGCGTCGGCGGCGGCCTCGAGCCGGACAGCGCGATCGGGCCCGTCATCTCCCAGCGCCAGCGCGAGCGGGTGCTCGCCTACATCGAGAGCGGTCGCGAGCAGGGCGCCGAGCTCGTCGTCGGCGGACGCCCGATCGAACGGCCGGGGTTCTTCGTCGAGCCGACGGTCTTCCGCACCGACTCCGCCGAGCTCACCGTCGCGCGAGAGGAGATCTTCGGGCCCGTGCTCGTCGCGCAGACCTTCGACGACTCGACGACGCTCGACGAGCTCGCGGCGCGGGCGAACGACACCCCGTACGGCCTTTCCTCGTCCGTGTGGACGCGGGACATCGGGCGCGCGCATCGCATCGCGAAGCGGCTCAAGGCCGGGGAGGTCCGCATCAACACGTCGTTCGGCATGGATGAGGACATGCCCTTCGGCGGGTACAAGCAGTCCGGCTGGGGCAAGGAGAACGGCCGAGAGGGCGTCGAGGCGTACACGCAGGTCAAGGCCGTCACGGTCGACATCACCGAGTCGGCGCCGTGACGCGCCGCGAGACCCGGGCCGGCGAGCGGTGACACCGCGCGAGCCTATGCTCTATACCGTGCATGCGAGCGCCGCGCCGGTCTACGCGAGGGAGCCCGTCGCGTACCGGGGGCTCACGAAGGCGGACGCGGCCTACGCCGAGATCCGCGCCAGGATCCTCTCGTGCGACCTGCCTCCCGGGTCCGTCATCGAGCAGGAGCCGCTCGCGAATTGGCTCGGCGCCTCGACGACGCCGGTGCGGGAGGCGCTTCGCCGGCTCGCGGCCGAGCAGTTCGTGACCCTCCCGGCCCACAGCGACGCGCGGGTCGCGCCCGTCTCGGTCGAGGAGTTCGAGGAGCTGCACACCGTGCGCCTCGGGCTCGAGCCGCTCGCGGCCGGCCTCGCGGCCGAGCACGCCGACGAGGGGGAGATCGCCGCGATCCGGGCGCTCCTCGACGCCGAGCTCCCGAGCGACCAGCCGATCGAGGCCGACGACCGCAGCCGCTCGCTGCACCGCGCGATCTACGTCGCATCCGGCAACCGGACGCTCACGCAGATCCTGGATTCGACGTGGGATCGCATCACCCGGTACCGCGTGATCCTCGCCAGGGCGGGGTTGGCGGCGACGTGCCATTCGCTCGAGCACGAGGCGATCGTCGACGCGCTCGCCGCTCGCGACGCGCCGAGCGCGAGCCGGCGCGTGCGCGAGCACCTCGAGGCGACGTTCCGCGTCATCCTCCCCGCGGCCGGCGAGGCGATCGCCGCCTACCGCTGAACGCTCACGCGATCGCGGACCGCTCGTCGAGCCGGTGCCACGTGCGGTTGTGGTAGACGAGCGGCGCCGAGCTCGCGTCGTCGACGCTCGCCTCGATCACGTGCACGAGGTACACGACCGAGCCGCCGATGCCGACGCGGTGGAGGATGCTGCCGCGGAGCCACGCTTCCGCGACGCGGAAGACGGGTTCGCCGGTCGGGAGACGGTACCAGGCGCGAGGGTCGCCGAAACGGTCGACGCCGCTCGTCGCCCCGAGCTTCGCGAGCTCGAGCTGGTCCGCGCCGAGCATGTGCACGACGACCGTGTCGGCGCGTTCGAGCACCGGAGTGCTCGACGAGCCGGCCGCGGCCGAGAAGCTGAGGACCGGCGGCTCGGCGCTCACCGAGGACAGCGAGCTCACGGTCATCGCGACGGGCTCGCCGCCCGGATCCGCCGTCACGACGGCGACGCCGAGCGGATGGTTGCGGAACGCCGCCTTGAACTCGTCCGCCGGCACCGAGTCGGCGAGCTCGAAATCGGTCACGCGCACGTCGTGTCGCAGGGTCAACAGGTCGCTCATCGCGGATGGCCTCTCACTCTCTCTCCTCGGCACAGCTTATACGTTATAGGCTACAACGAAAGCGGCACAGCGCACCGCTCACGGCGATCGGGGCCGGAGGCGCCGAGTATGCTGATCGGGTTCCGGCGGGCGACGATGGAGTCTCACCACATGAATGTGGAGATCAGGCACTTGCGGCAGTTCTTGGCTGTCGCCGAGGAGCTGCACTTCAGTCGCGCGGCCGATCGTCTCCACCTCGCGCAGCCCGCGTTGAGCGCCAACATCCGAAAGCTCGAGGACTCGCTGCAGCTGCGGCTGTTCGAGCGCAACACCCGATCGGTCGAGCTCACCAACGAAGGCAAGGCCTTCGCCGCCGAGGCCCGCGCCGCGGTCGAGGCCTACGACCGGGCGCTCCACGCGGCCGCGCGGCTGCGCGGCGCCGGCACCGGCGCCGTGACGCTCGGCGTCTATCCCGCCGTCGGACCGGACGTCAAGCGCTCGATCGTGACGCGCCTTCGAGAGATCAACCCCGACATCGAACTGACGATCGTCGCCGAGAGCACGGTCAAGCTCGTCGAGAGCGTCGGCGACGGCTCGATCGACGCGGCGCTGTGCGTCGCACCCCTCGGCACGGGCCACCTCCGGCGCATGCTCATCGCCAACGAACCCCTCGTCGCGGCACTGCCCGACACGCACGAGCTCGCGACGCGCGAGTCGATCCGCCTCGACGAGCTGCGGGACGAGGCCTGGATCCTCCCGAGCAATCGGGCGTTCCGCGAGAACTCGATCCTCAGCCGCTTGTGCGCGGAGGCCGGATTCACGATGCGTCTCGCCGACGTCGTCTCCGACTACGACCACGACTTCTCGAACGTCGCCGACGGCCTCGGCATCGCGGTCGTGCCCGCCGGCTTCGTCGGCGCCGAGGTCCGCGACACCGTGGTGTTCGTCCCGATCACGGGCGTCGCGACCCCGATCTACCTGATCGCCCGCCCCGACGAGGGTCCCCACGCGCTGCAGGCCGTCATCCAGGCCGTCGCCGAGGCCACAGCCGCCGCTCCGTCGCTCTCCCGCCAAGGGCGCAGGGTCCCCGCGCACCCATAAGACATCCTCGATAGATCGCGCGAGGCTTGGTCTTTCACACACCCCTGAGACCCCTCATAGCCTGGTGCGCGCACCCTCCGTGACGCTCGCCTGCGACGAGGCAGTCCAGCCCTCTGGTCGCGGAGCACGAAAGGAACCAACCAGCCATGACGACCAAGAGCCTTGCGGACTTCCTCGCCGAATCGGAGAGCCCGGTCCACGCGCTCAGGGCGCTGCCCCGCTACTCGACCGCCTACCCCGGCCTCGCCGCCGAATACAGCAACTGGCGCAGCGAGCAGAAGGCGTGGCGCGAGAAGGTGGCGCTGCTCGACCAGTCGTTCCACATGGCCAACCTCTTCGTCGACGGGCCCGACGCCGAGCGGGTGTTCGCCGACCTCGCGATCAACCGCTTCGACAACTTCCGCCCCGGCATGGCCAAGCAGTTCATCGCGGCGAACGCCGACGGGCAGCTCCTCGGCGACGGCATCCTCGTCTACCTCGCCGAGCACAGCCTCAACCTCGTCGGCGAACCGCGCAGCATCATCAACTGGGTGCAGTACAACCTCGAGACGAGGAAGTACGACGTCACCTACGAGATCGAGACGACCGCCCAGCGGCAGGACACGCCGCCACGCTTCTACCGGTACCAGATCCAGGGCCCGCGGGCGCTCCCCGTCCTCGAGACCGCCTCCGGCGGGCCGGTCCCGGAGACGAAGTTCTTCCACCTCGCCGAGTTCCGGATCGCCGGCAAGCACGTCCGCGCGATCCGCCACGGCATGGCCGGGCAGCCCGGATTCGAGCTCTTCGGCCCGTGGGAAGAGGGGCCCGCCGTCCGCGAGGCGCTCCTCGAAGCGGGCGCGCCGCACGGCATCGAGCTCGTCGGCTCCACCGCCTACTTCACGAACAACATCGAGTCCGGCTGGCTCGCGAGCCCGCTCCCCGCGCTCTACACGGGCGAGGCGACGCGGGAGTTCCGCGAGTGGCTGCCGGCGTCCGCGGCCGGCTCCCTCGGCGGGAGCTTCGACTCCGAGAACATCGAGGACTACTACATCACGCCGTTCGACGCGGGGTACGGCCGCTTCATCGCGAGCGACCACGACTTCGTCGGACGCGAGGCGCTCGCGAAGCTCGCCGACCAGCCCTCGAAAGTCAAGGTCACCCTCATCTGGAACGAGGACGACATCGCCCAGCTCTTCCACGACCTCGTGAGCCCCGAGAGCGGCGAGAGCCCCCAATACCTCCAGTTCGCGAGCGCGAAGTACGTCAAGTACCTCTTCGACCGCATCTCCGTCGACGACAAGACCGTCGGCTTCCTGACGCACTCGACCTACCTCGCCCACGACCGTCGCTTCGCGTCGCTCGGCCTCGTCGACGCCGCGTACGCCGAGCCCGGCACGAAGGTCACCGTCACGTGGGGCGACAGCCTGCGGATCCCGCGCGCCGACGTCGAGCCGCACCGCCAGGTCGACGTGCGGGCGACGGTCGCGCCCGTGCCGTTCAGCACGTACGCGCGCGAGTCGTATCGCAAGTAGCGCGCGGGAACCGCCCGTGCGTTCCCGCGCCGATGATCGCGCCCGGGCGCGGCTGACCCGCCCGGTCCGCCAGGGCGCGATCGTCGCGGCGCTCCTGTCCGCCGGCCTCAGCGCCGCGTTCATGGTGACGATCGTGCTGCCGATCCAGTCGGAGCTGCCGGTCCTGCTCGACGCGAGCCGGGACGACACCGCGTGGGTCGTCACGGCCTCGCTGCTCTCGAGCGCGGTCGGCACCCCCATCGCGGGGAAGCTCGGCGACATGTACGGGCGGCGGCGCGTCCTGCTCGCCCTCATCGCCCTGCAGTTCGCGGGCGCGGTCGTGGCGGCGCTCTCGACCTCCGTCCTCCCGCTCATCATCGGGCGCGGCCTGCAGGGCCTCGCGCTCGGCGTGATCCCGCTCGGGATCGCGATCATGCGGGACTCGCTCCACCGGGATCGCCTCGGGCCCGCGATCGGCCTGATGTCGGCGACGATCGGGATCGGCGGGGCCCTCGGCCTCCCGCTCGCCGGCTTCGTCACCCACTACTTCGACTGGCACGTCCTGTTCTGGCTCTCCGCGGGGTTCGCCGGGCTCGGCTTCGTGCTCGTCCTCGGCTTCGTGCCGGTGAGCACGCTGCGCAGCGCCGGGCGGCTCGACATCGTCGGCGCGATCGGAATGTGCATCGCGCTCACGTGCATCCTCCTCGCGGTCACGCGGGGCAACGACTGGGGGTGGTCCTCGCCCGCGACGATCGGGCTCTTCGCCGCCGGGACCGCGGTGCTCCTCGGATGGGTGTGGTGGGAGCTGCGGATGCCCAACCCCATCGCCGACCTGCGCGTCGCGGTCCGCCCGAGCGTCCTGCTGACGAACACGACCTCCGTCGCGCTCGCGTTCTCGCTCTTCGCCGGCAACATCATCTACCCGCAGCTCCTCGAGCTGCCCGTCGAGTCCGGGGTCGGGCTCGGGCTCGCGCTCGACGCCACCGGACTCGTCATGCTGCCCCACTCCCTCGCCGTCGTCGTGATGTCGCCGATCGCCGGCCGGCTCATCGCCGTCGTCGGGCCGAAGTCGCTCCTCGCCGCCGGCGGGGTCATGGCGGCGCTCGGCTACGCGCTCTCGCTCCTCGTCGCTCCCGACGTGTGGGTCGTGCTGCTCGTCAACGTCCTCCTCGGCAGCGCGGCGGGGACCGCCTTCGCGGCCATGCCGACGCTCATCATGCGGGCGGTGCCCGCGACGGAGGCGGGCGCCGCGAACGGCCTCAACTCGTTGATGCGCGCGCTCGGCAACTCGGTCTCCGCCGCCGTGATCGGCGCGATCCTCGCGAACTCGGTGTTCGAGTTCGAGGGGAGCGACGTGCCGACGAGCGACGCCTTCCGCGCGACATTCGTGATCGGCCTCGTCGCGGCCGCCGCGGCGACGGCGATCGCGCTGAGCATTCCTCGGCATCGCGCCCCCGCGACCGAGCACGAGGCGCTCCCCGAGCCGCTCCCGGACGTGTGAGCCCGGAGACGAGCATTCACAGGCCTGCGGCCGCGAGATCCCCGTCGATCGCCCGGGCCGTCTCGAGGAGGGCGGCGAGGTGCCGCTCGAGGAGCTCCTCGCGCGACACTCGCGCCGTCGAGGTCGAGACGTTGATCGCCGCGATCACGCCGTCCCGGCCGTGCAGCGGCGCCGCGACCGAGCGCAGGCCCGCCTCGAGCTCCTGGTCCGCGAGCGCCCAGGGGCGCTCATTCCCGTCCCTGGCGGCGACGAGCACATGCCCCATCGACGTGCGATCCGCCGGGAATCGCGTGCCGATCGTGATCGCGACGCTCATGATCCGCCGGGTCGGCACGCGCGCGACGTACACGATCTCGTCGTCGTCGAGCACCGCCGCCGAGACCGATTCGTCGAGCTCCCGCGAGAGCCGCTCGAGGTGCGGCTGGGCGAGCTCGGGGAGCGTGAGGGCGGAGAGGTAGCTGTAGCCGAGCTCGAGGACGCGCGGGGTGAGGGCGTACTCGCGGCCGTCGCTCCGGACGTACCCGAGGGATTCGAGCGTGCGGAGGAACCGGCGCGCGGCGGCGCGCGTGAGCCCCGTCGCCTCCGCGACCTCCGCTTGCGTCATCCTCGGTCGCGCGGTGTCGAACGCGCGGATGACGGCGAGCCCGCGGGCGAGCGACTGCACCCCCTCCCCCTCCCCCTCCCCCCTCCGCGAGGGGACACTCTCGCGGAGTCGGGGGCCCGCATCGACCACGAGAGTGTCCCTTCGGGGGTGTACAGGGGTGGGTCAGCGCTCGAGGACGACCGCGAGGCCCTGACCGACGCCGATGCAGAGCGTCGCGATCGCGACGCCGCCGCCCCGGCGCTTGAGCTCGTGCGCCGCATGCCCGATGATCCGGCCGCCCGAGGCGCCGAGCGGGTGGCCGATCGCGATCGCGCCCCCGTGGACGTTGAGACGCTCCG
>Ga0182737_1001686_pt1 | contig 20570 bp, 16 predicted proteins | sample eDN5th30CBELigOP_FD_128878 | JGI IMG/M metagenome (GOLD analysis project Ga0182737, IMG submission 128878) | Enriched Organic Plus compost microbial communities from Emeryville, California, USA - eDNA 5th pass 30_C BE-Lig OP (version 2) (version 2) ...
GCCTCTTCGACGCGGATGGTGATGAACTTGGTGGCGCCCTCGGCATCGCGCACGATCTTCTGCGCCAGGTCGGCGGCCGCCTCGGTCAAGGCTTGCACCACGGGGGCGTAGGCCGCGTCGGATTCGGCGTCGAGGCGTACGCCCGAGCGGCCCGTGGCCACGAGGATGAACGAGTCATTGGTGGAGGTGTCGCCGTCCACCGTGATGCGGTTGAACGACTGGTCCGCGATCTGCACCGCCAGCTTGCGCAGCAGGGCCGGTTCGATGGCGGCGTCGGTGGCCAGGAAGCTGAGCATGGTGGCCATGTTGGGCCGGATCATGCCGGCGCCCTTGCTGATGCCGGTGAAGGTGACCGCCTTGCCGCCCACCTCGATGCGGCGCGAGTGGATCTTGGGCAGCGTGTCGGTGGTCATGATGCCGTGGGCGGCGTTGAACCACTGGTCGGGGGCCAGCGCGCCGATGGCGGCGGGCAGCGCGGCCTCGATGCGGTCCACCGGCAGCGGCTCGAGGATGACGCCGGTGGAGAAGGGCAGCACCTGCTGCGCCGGCACGCCCAGCAGGCGGCCCAGCGCTTCGCAGGTCTGGCGCGCGCGCTGCAGGCCTTCGGCGCCCGTGCCGGCATTGGCGTTGCCGGTGTTGATGACCAGCGCGCGGATCGGGCCGTCCTCGGCCAGATGCGCCTGGCACACCTGCACCGGCGCGGCGCAGAAGCGGTTGCGCGTGAACACGCCGGCCACGGCGCTGCCCTCGGCCAGGCGGAAAACCGTCAGGTCGCGCCGGTTGGCCTTGCGGATGCCGGCTTCGGCAACGCCGATCTCGACGCCGGCGACGGGGAGGATTTCGGATTCGGGGGGAATCTGCAGGTTAACGGCCATGACTTCGTCTCGAGGGTGGGAGTGCGCCGGGGCGGCCGCCGGCGGTCGGAGCCCCGTATTATCCCACCGGCGGACGAGGCGCCGCGTGGGCGCGCCCGCAGGCGTCCCGGCAGCGCACCGCCGGGCTCAGTCCCAGGCCGGCGCCAGCCCGTCGGATCGACCAGGCGCTCACCGCGGTCCAGCGCGGCGTTGCGCACCGAGTCGACGACGGTCTGGCCCTGCAGGCGGAAAGTGCCCAGGCCGAAAGCCGGAAGCTGCATGGTGTGCGGTCCGGAGGAAGATGAGGAATCGAGGCGTGCCAGTCTGCCCGCTTTACCCTTGACAAAAAAGTGGCCTATAAACGAAGTACTTTTGCCTGAAGTGGAAAAATGAGTCGGCCCGCGAGCATCCCATGAAGACCACCCTGGAAGAGATGCAGGCGTTCGTGGCTGTGGTCGACGCCCGGTCGATCACGGCCGCGGCCGCGCGGCTGGACCAGGCCGTCTCGGCTACCAGCCGCACCCTTGGCCGCCTGGAGGCCAAGCTGCAGACTACGCTGCTGCGCCGCACGACGCGCCGCATCGAACTGACCGAGGAGGGGCAGGCCTTCCTGGAGCGCGCGCGCCGCATCCTGGCCGAGGTCGAAGACGCCGAGGAGCACATGGCCGCGGCGCGGCGCCAGCCCACCGGCCGCCTGCGGGTGGACGCCGCCACGCCCTTCATGCTGCACGTGGTGGTGCCCCTGGTGGCCGGCTATCGCGCCCGTTATCCGCAGGTGGACCTGGAGTTTCACAGCAACGAGGGCTACACCGACCTGCTGGAGCAGCGCACCGACGTGGCGCTGCGCATCGGCCGCCTCGGCGATTCCACGCTGCATGCGCGCCTGGTCGGCCAGAGCGCGCTGCGCGTGCTGGCCAGCCCGGCGTACCTGGCGGCACACGGCCGCCCGCGTCGCGTGCAGGACCTGGCGGCTCACACGCTGCTGGGTTTCAGCCAGCCCGAGTCGCTGAACGAATGGCCGCTGCGCGACGCCGACGAGCAGCCGCTGCACATCCGCCCGTCCATCACGTCGTCCAGCGGCGAGACGTTGCGGCAGCTGGCGCTGGAGGGGGCGGGCATCGTGTGCCTGTCGGATTTCATGACGCGCGGCGACCGCGCCCAGGGCCGGCTGGTGCAGGTGCTGGCGCGCCAGACCCTGGAGGTGCGCCAGTCCATCCACGCCGTGTACTACCGCAATACGGCCTTGTCGACGCGCATCGCGTCGTTCGTGGACTACCTGATCGAGGCGATCGGGCCGCGCGGCTTCGAGGAATAAGGGCGGGGGCGGGCCTACGGCCCGATGCGCATGGTTGCGACGTCCAGCACGCCGGCCTCGTGGTTGCCCAGTACCGCCCGCACCGTGCCGTCGGGCGCCTGCAGCACCGACTGGCCCGCGGCCACGTCGGCCTCGCCGTCGCGCCGCGCCGAGCGACCGCGCGGCGGACTGAACAGCAGGTCGCCCGGCTGGGCGCCGGACACGCCGGTGGCGCTGCCCGCGCGGGTGCCGGTGGGGTAGGTCAGCGCACCCAATGTCAGTTCGTGGGCCAGCAGGCCCTCGAACGACAGCAGCCGGCGCCGGTCGTCGACCGAGATGTCGGCCTTGAGCAGCGGCAGCCCCTGCACCACTGCGGGTTCGCGGCCGTCGGTGCGCAGCAGCCAGCGCGCCGGCGCTTCCTGGCGCAGGTCCAGCCAGGTGCCGGCCGGCAGCGGCTGGCCGTCCAGCGTATTGCCGGCGGCCAGGTGGCAGCTGTCGAAGCGAGGCTTGCCCCGCCGGTCCAGCAGCAGTTCGGCGCGATGGTGGTGCGAGCAGGTCCAGCCCTGCACCGGCTGGTCGGCCGGCAGGGTGACGGACCAGCTTTCCGTGGGGACGCTGTTGGCGCCGGCCGCGCGCCGGTAGCGGAACAGCTGGCGGACAAGCAGCCCACCTATCTCGACCTGGGTCGGGAAATCGGCCTGCACGAAGGAGTCGGGGTTGCCGGCCTCGGCCAGCCGCAGCGTGGTGCCGGCCGGCATGTCGATGCCGGCCAGGCGGCGGCCGGCGTCGAGCACCGCCCGGCGCGCCTGCTCGTCGCGCGCCTCGCGCTGCGCGGCCAGCCATTGGCTGACGTGCTGGTAGGGAAAGATGCCACCGGCCACGGCCAGTACGGCCATCATCGCCGGGCCCAGGCGCCGGTGACCGCGCAGCCACTGGCGCGCGCCGCGGTCGACCGCCAGCCGCGCCAGCCACGTCAGCAGGGTGCTCAGGCAGATCAGCGAGAGCACGAGGGACGCGTAGTAGTTGCCGCCAGGCAGTGAAACCGGAATCATGCCGGCAATTATGCGCCTTTCCGGCGCGGGCTTATTTGTCTTCGGCGCGGCGCGACACGACCTGCAGCTTCAACTCGCCCAGGCCCTTGAACAGGGCGTCGCGGCTGTCTTCCGGCAGGCCGTCGAACATGCCCTTGACCCAGTTCTCGTGGGCGCGCGCCATGCGGGCAAAGACCTTGCGGCCCTGCGGCGTCAGCTTCAGCACCGAGCTGCGCCGGTCGTTCTCCACCTTGGTGCGCACCACCAGGCCTTCCTTTTCCAGCTGGTCGGTGATGCCGGTGATGTTGCCATTGGTGACCATCATGCGGCGCGACAGCTCGCCCATCTTCATGCCCTTGGGTGCGCGCTGCAGCTGCGCCATCAGGTCGAAGCGCGGCAGGGTGGTGTCGAAATCCAGGCGCAGCCGCCCGCGGATCTCGCCTTCGATCAGGTTGCAGCAGGTCAGCAGCCGCAGCCACAGGCGCAACGCGTGGTGGTCCTCGGGGGCAGCGCGCGTTTCCAGGTCGGGAGCATCGATCATGGGGATGGGGGGCGGCGGTTGGGGGTGGGCAGGCCCATCTGTTCGAAGACGGCGTGCGCGAGCGGGCTGCCGGGGCGGCCCAGTTCCAGCACGATGTCGAAGTGGTTCAGGCCGGGCACGCGCACGAAGCGGCCCGGGAAACCGCGCGCCTGCCAGGCGCGCAGGTAGTCGTCGCTTTGGCGCTTGAACTCGTCGGTCTCGTTGTCGCCGTAGCTGACGACGATGGGGCAGCCGTGCGCGGCCGGCAGCAGAGCGGGGCTGTTGCGCGCGGCATCGGCCGGAGTCATGCGCATCCACGCGTTGATGTGGGTGTGCACCAGCGGGGCCAGGTCGTACAGGCCCGACAGCAGCAGTGCGCCGCGCACCGCGTCGTCGGGCAGGCCGGCGGCATGTTGCCAGCCACCAGCCAGCAGCATGCCGCACAGGTGTCCGCCGGCCGAGCTGCCGCCGATGTGCAGGCGCGCCGGATTGCCGCCGTAGCGCGCGATGTTGCGGTAAATCCAGGCCAGCGCGCGGCGGTTCTGGTCGACGATGCGGTCCAGGGTGGCGTCCGGCGCCAGCGTATAGTTCACGGCCACCACGGTGGCGCCGGCCTGCGTGAACGCGGGCGCCATCGAGCTGGAGTCGTCCTTGCTCAGCGCGCGCCAGTAGCCGCCGTGGATGTACACGAATACCGGCGCGGCGCCACCGCCCGCCGCCGGGAAGATGTCGAGCGTTTCGTCGGCGTGATCGCCATAGCGCACGTCCAGCGTGCACGGCAGCGTCTCGCGCGCGGCCCGGCTCTCGTCGGCGTATTGCTTGAGGATCGGCGCCACGTCGGGTACTGTCGCGCGTGCGTTGTACTGCACGTCGAGCGCGGCCTGGTCGTATTGGCGATAGAGAGACGTCATTGGGGCAAACCCTATGGGACAAACCCTAGTCTTGTTTTGCCAGATACTTTAAACCTAAACTATGCCGCGCGCCAGCCGAATCATCATCATCCGTGGCGTGGGCCGCACGGCCTTGCGGATGAACGGTCTGGCCCGGAAGTTCCCGAACCGAATGCCCCATAACGATACCCTCGCAGCGCCCTGCGCTAGGAGCTCCAGCATGCGTTTCCGTCTCTTCCTCATGGCCGCGGCGTTCGCGCCCATCCTGGCCCAGGCCGACACCATCAAGGTCGGCATCGCCAACGACATCTCGGGGCCTTTCGCCGCGCTGGGCGCGGAAGCGCGCGACGGCTTCAACCTTGCCATCAAGCAGCTGGGCGGCAAGCTCGGCGGCCAGCAGGCCGAGTTCCTGCAGACCGACATGGGCGGCAACCCCGACCAGGCCCGCCAGCTGGTCACCCGCTATATCCAGCGCGAGAAAATCGACTTCTTCACCGGCCCCATCGGCTCGAACGTGGCGCTGGCCGTAGGCCACGTGCTGTTCTCCGCCAAGGTGCCCTATTTGTCGAACAATCCGGGCCCCAGCCAGTTCGCCGGCGCGCAGTGCAATCGCTACTGGTTCGGCGTGTCCTACCAGAATGATGCCTTCCACGAGGCCGCCGGCAAGGTCGCGGCCGACCGTGGCTACAAGAAAGTCTTCATCATGGCGCCCGACTACCCGGCCGGCAAGGACGCCCTGACGGGCTTCAAGCGCGGCTACAAGACCGCCGTGGCCGAAGAGCGCTACACCAAGCTGGGCCAGATCGACTACGCGGCCGAGCTCGCCGAGATCCGCGCCGCCGCGCCCGACGCCGTCTACATCTTCCTGCCGGGCGGCATGGGCATCAACTTCGTCAAACAGTTCGTGGCCGCCGGCCTGTCCAAGAACGCGGCGCTGATCGGCCCGGGCTTCTCGGCCGACGAGGACGTCATCCCGGCCGTGGGCGAGCCCATGATCGGCATGGTCAACACGGCGCAGTGGGCGCACGACCTGGACGTGCCGCAGAACAAGCAGTTCGTGGCTGCCTTCCGCAAGGAATACAACGGCCGCTATCCGTCCGTGTACGCGGCACAGGCCTACGACGTCATCATGGCCATGGACGCGGCGGTCAAGCAGGCCGGCGGCAAGGCCAGCGACCGCGAGGCCATCGTCGCCGCGCTCGAGAAGGCCGACTTCCCGTCGGTGCGCGGTCCGTTCACCTACGGCAAGAACCACTACCCGATCCAGGCGTACTACGCCCGCGTGGTCGAGAAGGACAGCGAAGGCCGCATCACCAACAAGCTCGCGGGCAAGGTGTTCGACCAGTACCAGGACGTCTACGCAGGCCAGTGCAAGCTCTGAGGCCTGGCCGTCGCCAACGCGCGGCCGCGGGCCGGCCGCGCGCATACGTCCGCGGGCCCATGACGTCCGCGGCACAGGGGAAGTTTCCATGACGTACACGCTGATCGTCGAGCAGTTGCTGAACGGTCTGCAATTCGGGTTGATGCTGTTCCTCATCGCCGCCGGCCTCACGCTGGTCTTCGGCATCATGGACATCATGAATCTCGCGCACGGCTCGCTGTACATGGCAGGCGCCTACGTGGCCGCCGAAACCATGCAGCGCACCGGCTCGTTCGCGGCAGCCGTCCTGGTGGCCGCCCTGGCCACCGGCGCGGTGGGTGCGCTGCTCGAGCTGGTGCTGATCCGGCGCCTGGCGGTGCGCGACCATCTGGCCCAGGTGCTGGGCACCTTCGCGGTCATCCTCATCGCCAACGATCTCGTCAAGATGATCTGGGGGCCCGCGCCCGTGATGCTGAACCTGCCGGCCGCGCTGTCCGGGCCGGTGCGGCTGCTGCCCGACCTGATGTATCCGGCCTACCGCCTGCTCATCATCGCGCTGGGGCTGGCCGTGGCGGCGGGGCTGTACCTGTTCGTCACGCGTACGCGGGCCGGCGTGCTGGTGCGCGCCGGCGCGTCCAACCGCCAGATGGCCACCCTGATGGGCGTGCGCGTGCCGCTGCTGTTCCTGGGCGTGTTCAGCCTGGGCGCGGCGCTGGCGGCTTTGGCCGGCGCACTGCTGGGTCCCGTCACGGCGGTGCAGGTGGGCATGGGCGAGGAGATCCTCATCCTGGTGCTCGTATGCATCGTGATCGGCGGCATCGGTTCCATCCGCGGCGCCTTCGCCGGCGCGCTGCTGGTCGGCATGGTCGACACGGCCGGGCGCGCCTTCCTGCCCGCGCTGCTGCGCGGCTTCTTCCCGCCCGACGTGGCATCCAGCGTGGGACCGACGCTGGCGGCCATCTCCATCTACGTACTGATGGCCGGGATCCTCGTGTTCCGGCCCTCGGGCCTGTTTCCCGCACGCGGCTGAGGCACCATGGACCGTCGTTCGTTGTATTGGACCCTGCTGCTCCTGCTGGCCCTGGTTGCTTTCCCGCTGGTGGCGCCGCTGTTCGAGCTGGATTTCTACGTGTCGTTCGTGCGGCGCATCCTGATCTACGCGCTGGCCGCCACCAGCCTGAACCTGGTGCTGGGCTACGGCGGCATGGTGGCGCTGGGCCACGCCGCCTTCATCGGCGCGGGCGCGTACGCCGTCGGCATGCTGGGCATGGGCGGCGTCACGTCGGGGCTGGTCGCCTGGCCGCTGGCGATGCTGCTGGCCGGCGCGCTGGCGCTCGTCACCGGTGCCATCTCGCTGCGCACCCGCGGCGTGTACTTCATCATGATCACGCTGGCTTTCGCGCAGATGGTCTATTACGTGTTCATCTCGCTGCGCCAGTACGGCGGCGAGGACGGCCTGAACCTGGCGGGCTATTCGATGCTGCCGGGCCTGGACCTGGCCGACGACCGGTCGTTCTACTACCTGGTGCTGGCGCTGTTCGTGCTGTTCTCGTGGCTGTTCAACCGGCTGGTCGCCTCGCGGTTCGGCACGGCCCTGCAGGGCATACGCGAGAACGCAGGGCGCATGGAGGCGCTCGGGTATCCGGTCTATCGCATCAAGCTGGTCGCTTTCACCCTCAGCGGGGCGGCCGCGGGCCTGGCCGGTGCGCTGCTGGCCAATCACAACCTGTTCGTCTCGCCCAGCCTGATGCACTGGACCCAGTCGGCCAACCTGCTCATCATGGTGCTGGTGGGCGGCATCGGGCTGCGCTACGGCGGCGTGGCCGGCGCCGCCGTGATGCTGACGCTGGAAGAAATCCTGCGCCTGTGGACCGAGTACTGGCACCTGCCGCTGGGCCTGCTGCTCCTGGCGGTGGTGTTCGGCGCGCCGCGCGGACTGGCCGGCCTGCTGGGTCCGCTGTTCGGCGGGCGCCGCGAAGGCGCCGAGCCGCCGGGCGCGCCCATGGCCGCCGCACATCCTGCCGATCCGGCCCCGTCCTCCACGCGGAACGCCCCATGACCCGCCAAGTTTCCCCCGCGCTGCGCGCCGAGGGTCTGGTCAAGCGCTTCGGCGCGTTGCTGGCCACCGACTCGGTGTCGCTTACGCTCGCACCCGGCGAGATCCATGCCCTGATCGGCCCCAACGGCGCCGGCAAGTCCACCCTCATCCACCTGCTGTCGGGCACGCTGCCGGCCGATGCCGGCACGCTGGCCGTCAACGGCGCAGACGTCACCGGCCTGTCGGCCCACCGTCGCGTGGCGGCCGGCCTGTCGCGCTCGTACCAGGTCACCAACATCTTCCAGTCCTTCAGCGTGCTGGACAACCTGCTGCTGGCCGTCCAGGCGCACGCCGGCAGCAGCCTGCGCTTCTGGCGGCCCCGCGCCTGCGAGACCGCGCTGTACGAACGCGCCCGTGAGCTGGCCGGCCAGTGCGCGCTGGATCCCGCGCTGCTGCAGCGTCCGGCCGGCACGCTGCCGCACGGCGAGCAGCGCAAGCTGGAATTCGCGCTGGCCCTGGCGGCCCGGCCGGCGGTGCTGCTGCTGGACGAACCCATGGCCGGCATGGGCCCCGACGAAACCCTGCGGCTGGCCGACCTGATCGAGTCGCTGCGCGGCCAGGCGGCGATGCTGCTGGTCGAGCACGACATGCAGGCCGTGTTCCGGCTGGCCGATCGCATCTCGGTGCTGGTGTACGGACGCATCATCGCCACCGGCACGCCCGACGAGATCCGCGCCAATCCGGAAGTGCGCCAGGCCTACCTGGGCGACGAGGGAGACGTGTGATGCTGGAACTGGACGGTATCGAGAGCGGCTACGGCCCCAGCCAGGTGCTCTTCGGCGTGGACCTGCGCGTGGGCGCGGGCCAGGTGGTCAGCCTGCTGGGCCGCAACGGCATGGGCAAGACCACGCTGCTGCGCACGCTGTTCGGCCAGCTGCCGCTGCGCGCCGGCGCCGTGCGGTTGGCGGGCACCGACATCGGCGGCTGGCGCCCCGACCGCATCGCGCGCGCCGGCCTGGCCATCGTGCCCGAGGGGCGCCAGTGCTTCCCCAACCTGACGGTACGCGAGCACCTGACCGCCTTCACGGCGTCCCGCAACCCCGACATCGGCGAGCCCTGGACGCCCGAGCGCGTCTTCGAGCTGTTTCCGCGGCTGGGCGAGCGGGCCCGCAACCTGGGCAACCAGTTGTCCGGTGGCGAACAGCAGATGCTGGCCATCGGCCGTGCCCTGGTCACCAATCCCCGCCTGCTGGTACTGGACGAGGCCACCGAGGGCCTGGCGCCGCGCATCCGCGAGGAAATCTGGTCCTGCCTGGCCACCCTGCGCGAGGCCGGCCAGACCATCCTGGTCATCGACAAGTACGTCGAGCGCCTGCTGGCCTTGGCCGACCGTCATGTCATCCTCGAGCGCGGCCGGGTGGTCTGGAGCGGCGATTCGCGCGCGCTGGACGCCGACCGCGGGCTGTGGACCCGTTACCTAGGGGTCTGACAGCCGCGTTGCCGCGCGGCATGTTGCCATTTTGATACCCTGCGGCCGATTTCACCCTCGGGCCGCGGGTTTTGGTTTGACATGCCCCGGGCTCCCTCTACACTCTATGCCGCGCCTGGTCGCCGCTGGGGGCGGGCGCGCCGGCGCTGTGCGTCGGGCGCCGGGCATGCGCATGCAAGCGCCATGGTTGCGCCGCCCGTGGACAAGAATTAACGGGATGTCTTGAAATGGCGAGATGGGGATTGCGCACGAAATCGTTGTTGGCCCTGGTCCTGGCCTGCGCGATCGCACTGCTGCCTGCCAGTCTGATCGGCTGGCAGGTGTTCGACAATGTGCGTGATCACTTCGGCCGCGCGTATGCCGAGAACCTCACGCTGCTCAACCTCCAGAAGATCCGTGCGCCCCTGACGCGCGAACTGGCGCTGTCGCTGCGCCTGGCCAACTCCGAGGTGACGCGGCGCTGGCTGCGCAACGAGGACGATCCCGCCGACCGCGAGGTGTTCTTCCGCGAGGCCGAGGGCTACCGCCACGACTTCAGTGGCAAGGCCTATTTCATCGTCAGCGCAGGGCCGGGCAACCGCTATTACTTCAACGGCGAAGAAGAACCCCTGTCGCAGGCGCCGCGCTACCGGCTCTCGCGCAGCGAGCCGCGCGACGCCTGGTTCTACGCCAGTGCGGCCGCCCACGAGCCCTACAACATCAATATTTCCTACGACCGCAGCCTGCACCGCACGGCGGTGTGGGTCAATGCCCAGGTGCGCGACGCTGGCAAGGTGCTGGGCGTGGCTGGCGCCAGCCTGGACTTCACCGGCTTCCTGCGCGAAGTCACCGAAAGCGGCGATGCCGGCGTCACGCCCATCGTGGTCGACGAGGCAGGCGCCCTCCAGGCCTATCACGACGTCAGCCGTATCGTATGGGACGCCGGCGCGCTGGGCCGCGGGCAGGGCGACGTCTACCGCCTGGTCGACACCCCGGAGGACGCCGAGGCGCTGCGGGCCGCGCTGCGCACCGCCCGCTCATCCGGCCAGGTGCAGACCGTGTCGGTAAGCCTGGCGGGCAAGCCCCAGCTGCTGTCGGCGGCCTATATTCCCGAGCTGCGCTGGCACGTGCTGACGGCCGTGGACCTGGGTGCGGCCCGTGCGGTCGATGCGGACTGGCTGTGGCCGTCCGTGATCGGGCTGGCGCTGCTGGTGGCGGCCATGCTGCTGGGCTTCGGCTACGCGGTCGAGCGCCTGATGCTGCGGCCGCTGCGCCGCCTGCAGCAGTCGGCGCGCGCCATCGCCGGCGGCAGCTACGACGTGGTGCTGCCCCCCGCGGGCCAGGACGAGATCGGCGACCTCAGCCGCGCCTTCGGTGTCATGGCCGAGAAGGTCCGCACGCACACGGCCGAACTGGAGACCAAGGTGCGCGAGCGCACCAGCGCCCTGGAGGACGCCAACCGCGCCATGGCCGCCGCGCACAAGCAGATCGGCGACTCCATCGACTATGCCAGCCTGATCCAGCGGGCCATCCTGCCCGACCGCCAGATGGTGCGCTCCTTGGGCGCCCGGCATTTCGTGCTGTGGAAGCCGCGCGACGTGGTGGGCGGCGATTTCTACGTGTTCCGGTCCGAGGGCGCCAACTGCCTGCTGGGCGTCATGGACTGCGCCGGCCACGGCGTGCCGGGCGCGCTGATGACCATGCTGGCGCGCGCCGCCGTGGACGTTGCCGTGGCCGAAACCGGCCTGGCGGATCCGGCCGCGCTGTTGCGCGGCATCGATGCGGCCATCCGGGCGATGCTGGCCGATGCCCAGTTGCCGCGCACACTGGCGTTGAACACCGACGCCGGCCTGGCCTACATCGACCGCGCAGCCGGCCGGCTGGTTTACGCCGGGGCCAAGATTACGCTCTATGCCAGCGACGGCGAGCAGCTGCGCGAAGTGCAAGGCGCCAGGCGGGCGCTCGGCGACAAGCGCATCGGCCAGTACGACAACGTCGACATGCCCCTGGAGTCCGGCTGGACGTACTATCTGGTCACGGACGGGTTCCTGGACCAGGCCGGTGGCGAGCACGGCTTCGGCTTCGGCAACCGGCGTTTCGCCGACATGCTCACCAAGCATGCCCGGTTGCCGCTGAGCGAGCAGGCACTTGCGTTCAGCCGCGCGCTGGACGAGTATCGCGGTGGGCGCCCGCAGCGCGACGACATTACGCTACTGTCCTTCCGTTTCGAATGAACACGGCCACGAGGGTGTGCTCCCCATGAATGCTTCCGATCTGTACGCCTTGCGCGAGCGCTTCAACCAGGAGCGAACGCTGCTTTGCTTCAACGGGCCCACGTCGCGCAGCCTGATCGAGGAAATCGGCAACGCCCTGAAGAAGTACCTGGAGGCAGAGCACGCACATCCCGCCGAGGCCATGGACGTCTTTTCGGTGTATATCGAGATGATCCAGAACATCCGCCAGTACGCCATTCAGCGTCAAGATGCCGAGGCGGCTGCCACGGTGGTCATCGCCCGCGGCGAGCAGGGCGGCTACGTGGTGTCGGTAGGCAATTTCGTCGAGGCTGCCGACGGCGACCGCCTCGTCACGATGATCGAGCGGCTGGCCGGTTTGGACAAGGCCACACTCAAGGCGGAATACAAGGCGCAGTTGCGCAAGCCGCGCACGCCGGGCCAGGCCAGCGGGGCCGGACTGGGCCTGATCGACATCGCACGCCGGTCGCGCCAGCCGCTGCAGGCCAGCCTTAGCCCGCTGGGTCAGGATGGACGGGCCTTTTTCAGCCTGAGCGTGGCCATCTAGCCCCCGAATACGCAGAGACGATATGAACGATTTGAATCTAGCCGGGACGCAATCCACCCCTTCCATTTTTTCGGATTACCGGGCGGGTGTATTGAAGATGGGGGGCGACTCCTATCCCGAGAATTCCTTCGAGCTGTTCGGCCCGGTGCTCGAATGGGTCGAGACCTACCTCCAGCAGATCAACGCCCCGCTGCGGCTCGAGCTCGAGCTGCTGTACCTCAACACCAGCAGCATCAAGGCCGTGATGGAAATCTTCGACCTGCTGGAGGCCGCGCACGCCAAGGGCCGCCACGTGCGTGTCGACTGGTACTACGATCGGCGCAATGAGCGCGTCGGCGAACTGGCGGAAGAGTTCAAGGAAGACTGCACGTTTCCCTTTGCCGTGATAGGCCGCGAATGAAACGCCGCCATGCCGATCTGCAACAGCACATCGCGCAGTTGCTGGCCGAGCCTGCCTATGCCGGCCATCCGCTGCGCGATGCGCTCGAGAGCCTGTGGCAGCACACGCACGACCAGCTGAGCAGGATCGAGCGCATCACGCACCTGTCCGACGGCTTCCAGTCGATGGCACGCGAACGCGAGCAGGACATCTCCGCCCGCTTCGACCGCGAGCTGCGCCGGCTCGAGCGCATCGTCCGCATCTCCGACCACTACCAGGACGTGATGCGCGATCTCAACACAGCCCTGAAGGAAGCCTCCAGCCGCGACGCCCTGACCAGCCTGCTGAACCGCCGCGCGCTGATGGAAGGCCTGAAAGAGGAGACCGAACGCGCCCGGCGGCACGGCCGCAGCTATGTGCTGGCCATGCTCGACGTGGACCATTTCAAGCAGATCAACGACTGCTACGGCCACGACGCAGGCGATCGCACGCTGCTGGCGCTGGCCGACCTGCTGCGCCAGCGGATGCGCCAGTACGACTGGTGCGGCCGCTGGGGGGGCGACGAATTCCTGCTGCTGCTGCCCGAGGCCGACATCGTTGGTGCCGTGTCCATGCTCGAACGCATCGTACAGCACGTGCACGCCCTGCGCATTCCGGCCGGGACGGAGCAGCTGGCCTTTACCGTCAGCGTCGGTCTGGCGCAGTACATGCCCGGCGAGAAGCATTCCGAGACTCTCGCCCGCGCCGACCAGGCCTTGTATCAGGCCAAGCAGGATGGCCGCGACCGCGTCGCCTGCCTGCCTGCCATTGACGTGGCGGGCCCGGAGGGCGCTGCCGGATCGGCGCTGTACGCAAGCGGAGTGGCCGATGGCGCATGAACTGAATTCGCCGCCCGCCGATAAGCTCGCCTGGACCGAGGCAGCCTACCTCGACGCCTTCGATCGCGCGATGCTGACGTGCGACTTCGACGTGCACGGCCAGGTGCTGCGGGCCAACGACAACTTCCTTGGCCTGGTTGGCTATACCCCTGACGACGTGGACCTGCTGCGCCACGACATGCTGTGCGAGTCGGTACACGACGGCAAGGCCGGCGTGGGCGGCGAGCGCCTGTGGAACCAGCTGCGCCGCGGCCACCACTTCTCGGGCAACTGCAAGTTCCGCGCGCGCGACGGCTCGGCCATCTGGATCGAGGCCACCTACCTGCCCGTGCTGGACGGGCGCGGCGAGGTCGCGCGCGTGTCCATCGTGGCCCGCAAGGCCATCGCCGACGCCGAACGGCTGGAAGAGATCCGCCTGCTGCTGGGCGTCAACGACACCGGCAACGCGGTGGTGGTCTCGGGCGCCGACGGCCGCATCCTGTATGTCAGCGACAGCTTCCGGCGCATGTTCGGCTACACCGAGGACGACGTGCGCAACCGCACGCTGGGCCAGGTGCTGGCCGGCGCGCGTCCCGACCGCGCCACCATGGACGAGCTGGAGCGCCGGCTGGCGCACCAGGGCGGCTACCAGCGCGACCTGCTGGCCTACGACCGCGCCGGCAAGCCGCTTTGGGTGTCCGTCACGGCCAATCCGGTGTACGACGACCGCGGCCAGCTGTGCAACGTGGTCGACGTGCTGGTTGACGTCACGCCCACCAAGGTGCACGACGTGCCGCAGCGCCGCGTGCTGCAGGCCATGGTCAACGAGGTTTCGGTGGCCGAGGTCATGGGCATGGTCTGCCTCGAGGTGGAGCGCCTGGCGCCCGAGGTCGTGGCCTGCGTGATGCGCGTGGATGCGCAGGGCTACCTGAGACCCCTTGCCGGCCCCAGCCTGCCGCGCGTCTACCTCAACGCGCTTGACGGCCTGCCCATCGGGCCCAACGCCCTGTCCAGCGGCAGCGCGGCCTTTCTGGGCCGGCCGGTGATGGTGCGCAACATCGTCACCGACCCGCTCTGGAGCGAGCACCGGCACCTGCCGCTGCCGCAAGACCTGGTGGCCTGCTGGTCCTCACCCATCAAGTCCAGCGACGGCCAGGTGCTGGGCACGTTCGATCTGTATTTCCGCGAACCGCGCTGGCCCGATGCCTTCCACCATCGTCTCGTAGGCGGCAGTGTCTACCTGTGCGCGCTGGCCCTGGAGCGCGACGAAGCCCGCGCGCGCATCCGTCAGCTGGCTTTCTACGACGAACTGACCGGCCTGCCGAACCGCAACCTGTTGCTGGCGCGCGCCCAGCAGGCGGTGTCGCACGTGGCGGCCACCGGTGGCGGGCGGCTGGCGGTGCTGTTCCTCGACATCGACCGCTTCAAGCAGATCAACGACGCGTTGGGCCATGCCGTGGGCGACGCGCTGCTGCGCGAAATGGCCAGCCGCCTGAGCCGGCTGTCGCGACCGCGCGACGTGCTGGGCCGGCTCTCCAGCGACGAGTTCGTGGTGGTCTGCCCCGACTACGAGGACGCCCGCCTGGCGGCGGAAGCCGAGCAGATGCTGGTTGCGCTGTCCGAGCCCTTCAATGCCGGCGAGGTGGCGCTCAAGCCGTCCGTCAGCATCGGCATCAGTGTCTATCCCGACAACGGCGAGGACATGGACACGCTGCTGCGCCACGCCGACCTGGCCATGTACCAGGCCAAGACGGCGGGCCGCGGCCGCATCTCGTTCTTCAGCCCCGAGATGAACCGCCAGGCGCACGAGCGCATGGCGCTGGAGGCCGCGCTGGGCGATGCGCTGGAGAACGGCGCGCTGCACCTGCAGTACCAGCCCCAGATCCGCCTGGCCGATGGCGAGCTCTACGGGGTGGAGGCGCTGGCACGTTGGCACCACCCCGAGATGGGCGTAATCCCGCCGGCTCGCTTCGTGCCGCTGGCCGAGGAATGCGGCCTGATCCACCAGCTGGGCGTCTGGGCGATCCGCCAGGCCTGCGCGCAACTGGCCGACTGGCGCATGGCCGGCGTGGCTGTGCCCGCGATCTCGGTGAACTTGTCGGCCACCAATTTCCAGGACCCCGACCTGCCGTCGGTCATCGAAGAGGCGCTGGCCTACAACGGCCTGACGCCCGACGATCTGGTGCTGGAGATCACGGAGGGCGTGCTGCTGGATGCGACGCCCGACACGCTGAACACCATCACGGCGCTGCACGTGCTGGGCATCCGGCTGTCGATGGACGACTTCGGCACGGGCTACTCCAGCCTGGGCCACCTGCGTCGCCTGGTGGTCGACGAACTGAAGCTCGACCGCAGCTTCGTGCTGGGCCTGGAGGGCGACGAGGCGGCCCGCGCACTGACCAGCGCCGTGATCCGCATCGGCGAAAGCCTGAGCCTGCCCGTCGTGGCCGAGGGCGTCGAGAACGAAGAGCAGATGCGCTTCCTGGTGGAGCAGGGATGCGCGGCGGCGCAGGGCTACCTGTTCTCGCCGGCACTGCCCGGCGCCGAATTCGGCCAATGGTGGCGGAGTCGGCGGGCGGCCTGACTTTGGGTCGCTGTGGCGTGAGTTGAGTTCTTAAAGCGTCCGGGGGTGGACGGGCGTGGCGGGGGCGCTTCACGGGGGCGGTCCGGCGCCTTCGCGCCGGACACCGCGTCGCCTCGCTCGTCCGGCCCCTTCGGGCCTCCCTTCGCTTCCGTCTCGCTCGCCCCCGAGGCGCGCCCCCGCCACGCCCGTCCACCCCCGGACTTGCGTCATGATTCAGCCACGGTCAGCGGGGCGGGTTGGGTGCTTGGCATGTCGTCGGCCGGTCCTGGTGGGGTGGAGGATCTTGCAGGGCCCGTCCCAGCGGCCGCCCTGCGCGGCCGCTGGGGACTTACGTGTTGCGGGCATGTGTGGCGCTGCTGTGCGTCGAGAGGGCTGCGTGGAAAGTGGGCGCCTGGGATCGTCAGCCAGGCGGTGCTATGGCCGCGGTTTCCTCCACGTTGTCACTTTTCCTCGCCGTCCTTCCCAAAAACTGGCCCGTCATCACTAGACCCTACGCATTCCCCAAGCGCGTATGACCCCAAGCGGGCGCGCTGGGCGCCCGCTTGAGGTCGGGTCGGACAAGATCTTCCCGCATACCCGCACACGCATCCAACGAAGCGGCAAGCACGCAACCCGTCCCGACGCCGGCGGGATGGACGCCTCAAGAACCCAGACCCCCTCCCGGGCATACCGGACCAAGCAGCCCCGCTCCGGGTATTCCCCAGCAACCCCGTGCCCCATATTGCATCCCCCGGCCCCGGGATATATATTTGAAGCCTAAACTATTAAAGATTGAAATCACCCAGAGGCAGGAACCTCCGGCAAAGGAGCGAGCGAAGCGTATGAAGATCGTCTGCCTAGGCGGCGGCCCCGCCGGACTGTATTTCGGCCTGCTGATGAAACTGCAGGATCCCACCCACGAGGTCATCGTCGTCGAACGTAACCGTCCGTACGACACCTTCGGCTGGGGCGTGGTGTTCTCCGACGCCACCATGGACAACCTGCGGCAGGCCGACCCCGTCTCGGCGCGCACCATCGGCGACGCCTTCAACCACTGGGACGACATCGAGGTCCACTTCAAGGACCGCAGCATCCGCACCAGCGGCCACGGCTTCATCGGCATCGGCCGCAAGCACCTGCTCAACATCCTGCAGGCCCGCTGCGAGGAAGTCGGCGTCAAGCTCGTGTTCGAGACTTACGTGCAGGATGACCAGGCCCTTGCCCGGCAGTACGACGCCGACCTCGTCGTTGCCTCCGATGGCATCAACAGCCTCGTGCGCACCCGGTACGCGGACACTTTCCGCCCCGACATCGACAACCGCCGCTGCCGCTTCGTCTGGCTGGGCACCACCAAGACCTTCGACGCCTTCACCTTTGCCTTCGTGCAGACCGAACACGGCTGGTTCCAGGCGCATGCCTACCGGTTCGAGAACGGCCTGTCGACCTTCATCGTCGAGACGCCCGAAGAGACCTGGCAGGCCGCCGGCATCGAGGCCATGAGCCAGGAAGACGGCATCGCCTACTGCGAGCGCCTGTTCGCCCCGTGGCTCGACGGCCACCGGCTGATCAGCAACGCCTCGCACCTGCGCGGCTCGGCCATCTGGATCCGCTTCCCGCGCGTCATCTGCAACACCTGGGTGCACTGGAACACGCTGGACACCCCCCGCGGCATCCGCGACGTGCCCGTCGTGCTGATGGGCGACGCCGCCCATACGGCCCATTTCTCCATCGGCTCGGGCACCAAGCTGGCCCTGGAAGACGCCATCGAGCTGGCCGGATGCCTGCGCGGCGCGCAGGATCTGCAAGCCGGGCTGCAGCACTATCAAGACGTGCGCAGCGTCGAGGTGCTGAAGATCCAGAACGCCGCGCGCAACTCCACCGAGTGGTTCGAGAACGTGCAGCGCTACGCCGGCCTGCCGCCGGAGCAGTTCGTGTATTCGCTGCTGACCCGCTCGCAGCGCATCTCGCACGAGAACCTGCGGCTGCGCGATCCCGCCTGGCTGGAGGGGTGCGAACGCGCCATCGCCGAGCGCGCCGGCATGGCCACCGAGGCCGGCCGCCGGCCGCCGCTGCCCATGCTGACGCCCTACCAGGCGCGCGGCGTGCGGCTGCCCAACCGCATCGTCGTCTCGCCGATGGCCATGTACTCGTGCACCGACGGCGTGCCGGGCGACTTTCATCTGGTGCACCTGGGCGCGCGCGCCATGGGCGGCGCCGGGCTGGTGATGGTCGAGATGACCTGCACCTCGCCCGACGCCCGCATCACTCCCGGCTGTCCCGGCCTGTGGAACGACACCCAGGCGCAGGCCTTCGCCCGCATCGTCGACTTCGTGCACGGCAACAGCCCGGCGCGCATCGGCATCCAGCTCGGCCACGCCGGCCGCAAGGGCTCCACCCAGCTGGGCTGGCAGCGCATCGACCATCCGCTGCCCGAGGGCAACTGGCCGCTGTTGTCGGCCTCGCCGCTGCCGTACCTGCCCGGCATCTCGCAAACGCCGCGCGCGATGACGCGCGACGACATGGACCGCGTGCGCGACGACTTCGTGGCGGCCGCGCGGCGCGCGGCGCAGGCCGGCTTCGACTGGCTGGAATTGCACTGCGCCCACGGCTACCTGCTCTCCAGCTTCATCTCGCCCGTCACCAACCGGCGCGACGACGAATACGGCGGCAGCCTGGACAACCGCCTGCGCTATCCCCTGGAGGTCTTCCGCGCCGTGCGCGAGGTCTGGCCCCAGGACCGGCCGATGTCGGTGCGCATTTCGGCCCATGACTGGGTCGAGGGCGGCATCACCGCCGACGACGCGGTCGAAATCGCGCGCGCATTCAAGGCGGCGGGCGCCGATCTCATCGACTGCTCGTCGGGCCAGGTCAGCCCCGACCAGAAGCCCGTGTACGGCCGCATGTACCAGACGCCGTTCGCCGACCGCGTGCGCAACGAGGCCGGCATTCCCACCATCGCGGTAGGCGCCATCTTCGAGGCCGACCACGCCAACGGCATCATCGCCTCGGGCCGCGCCGACCTGTGCGCGCTGGCGCGCCCGCACCTGGCCGACCCGGCCTGGACGCTGCGCGAGGCCGCACGCGTAGGCTATCGCGACGTGGCCTGGCCCCAGCCCTACGAGGCCGGCAAGCGCCAGCTGGAAACCAATTTCGAACGCGCCGCCGCCCTGGCGCAACAGGACGCCAAATGAACGATATGTCGCATCCCCTGGCGGGCCGGCACGCGCTGGTCACCGGCGCCGCGCGCGGCATCGGGCTGGCCTGCGTGCAGGCGCTGCTGGCGCGCGGTGCCAGCGTCACGCTGCTGGGCCGCGACACGGCTGCGCTGCAAGCGGCGGCCGACGGGCTGGACGCAGCGGACCGCACGGCCGTGGCCGGCGCCGACGTGGCGGACGCGGCCGCCGTGCAGGCGGCCTTCGCCCAGGCTGCCCGTCGCTTCGGCCCCGTCCACATCCTGGTCAACAACGCCGGCCAGGCCGTCAGCGAGCGCTTCGACCGCACCAGCGCCGCGCTGTGGCAGTCCATGCTCGACGTCAACCTGAGCGGCACCTTCCACTGCATGCAGGCCGCGCTACCCGGCATGCTGGCCGAGGGCTGGGGGCGCATCATCAACGTGGCCAGCACCGCCGGCCTGGCGGGCTACGCCTACGTCGGCGCGTACTGCGCCGCCAAGCACGGCGTGGTGGGCCTGACGCGCGCCGTGGCGCTCGAGACGGCGCGCAAGGGCGTCACCGTCAACGCCGTGTGCCCCGGCTATACCGACACCGACATCGTGCGCGACGCCGTGGCGAACATCACCCGCAAGACCGGTATGTCCGAGGCCGACGCGCGCACGCAGCTGGCCTGCCGCAATCCGCAAGGCCGCCTGGTCGACCCGGCCGAGGTGGCCGAGACGGTGGCCTGGCTGGCCTTGCCCGCGGCGGCCGCCATCAACGGCCAGGCGCTCGCCATCGACGGTGGCGAGCTGGCCGGCTGAGCCCCGCGCGCCGCACCCCTAATCCAGGAGACACGCATGCCCCCCGCCGAAGCCACCGAACACACCATGAAGCACCACCGCCGCCCGTACGCCACCCATGCCGCGCGCACCTTCCTGTGGCAAGTCTCGCAGGACGGCAAGATCGGCACCATCACGCTGAACCGGCCCGAACGCAAGAACCCGCTTACCTTCGACTCGTACGCCGAGCTGCGCGACCTGTTCCGCGGGCTGGTCTACGCCAGCGATGTCAAGGTGGTGGTCGTCACGGGCGCGGGCGGCAACTTCTGCTCGGGCGGCGACGTGCACGAGATCATCGGCCCGCTGACGCAGATGAGCATGCCCGAACTGCTGGACTTCACCCGCATGACGGGCGACCTGGTCAAGGCCATGCGCGCCTGCCCGCAGCCCATCGTGGCGGCGGTCGACGGCGTGTGCGCCGGCGCCGGCGCCATGGTCGCGCTGGCTGCCGACATGCGGCTGGGTACGCCGACCGCACGGACCGCGTTCCTGTTCACGCGCGTGGGCCTGGCCGGCGCCGACA
>Ga0182737_1001687_pt1 | contig 20564 bp, 14 predicted proteins | sample eDN5th30CBELigOP_FD_128878 | JGI IMG/M metagenome (GOLD analysis project Ga0182737, IMG submission 128878) | Enriched Organic Plus compost microbial communities from Emeryville, California, USA - eDNA 5th pass 30_C BE-Lig OP (version 2) (version 2) ...
ACCGCCGGGTCCTTCAGCCGCTCATAGAAGGCTTCCGGCCCATTGGCATAGTTGGAGGGCGGCACGAAAGAGCCCAGGCCGATACCGTTCCGGATATAGGGATAGATGTCGGCGGTGATGTCCACGCCCCGCGCCCGCGCGGCGGCGATATGATCCAGCGCCTTCTGCATCAGCGGCCAGTTGCGGACACCCGCCGCCTTGAGATGGTATATTTCCACCGGGATGCCCGCGCCGGTCCCGATGGCGATCGCCTCGTCTATCGCCTCCAGCAGGTGATCGCTCTCGTTGCGCATATGGGTGGTGTAAAGTCCGCCATAGGGCGCCACCACCTTGGCCAGCTCGGTCAGTTCGGCGGTGTTCTGATAGTTTCCGGGCGGATAGATCAGCGCCGTGGTCAGGGCGGCGGCGCCGTCCCGCATGGCCTGGTCCACCAGCGCCTTCATCCGGGTCATCTCTTCGGGCGTGGGCGGACGGTCCTCTACGCCCATCACGGCGCGGCGGACCTGCGCGGCGCCGACATTATGCAGGATGTTCACCGGGATGCCGTGATCTTCCAGTATCCGGAAATACTCGCTGTAGGTTCGCCAGGTGGTAGGCTTGCCCTGGATCATCACCGGCTCCGGCTGGGTCCGCTCGCTTTGCGGCGCGGGCGATCCCCCCTCCCCACTCAGGTGCAGCGTGATGCCCTGGGTCAGCTTGGATGCCGCCGAACCGGGATCGGTGAGATAGGTCAGCGAATCCTGCGCCATCAGATCCACGAAACCCGGCGCCAGAACACGGCCCTTGGCGTCAATCACGCTTTTGGCATCGGCGGCGCGCGGCGCGACAGTTCCCATCCAGGCAATACGGCCCTGTGAAATCGCAACCGCGCCCCGGAACCAGGGGCTGCCGGTGCCGTCCACGATGCGCGCATTGACGATCAGGGTGTCCCATTTGGGCGCGGCCAGCGCGGGATGCACCCATGACAGGATTGCCGCGAGGGAAATGATGAAGGCATGCAACTGTTTCATGATGTCCAACCACCTGTACCTTGGTGACAGGAAAACGCCCATGCGCGGGATGCGCAAGACATAATTGAAGGGCACGCTATTAGCGCAGCTAATGCCGCAAAATTCATCCGTACGCCCACAAACGCGGCACGCACCGGATGCATAAGCGCGGCTAATCCCAACCGTTACGGAGAATTCCTTGTCGCAGGCACGCACCGCCCGTCTCATCAACGGTGCAAGGAACGGGAGCGCTTCGTGATGACCGACGAAATGGCCGTGGCGCAGGAGGCGGCATCCATGCCGCATGCAGGAGGCTGCGGGGCCATCATGCCGCGCGGCATCAAACGGGTTGTCTTTCACAAGGGCGGACGCGCCTACAGCTATTATTATCACCGCGCCACCGGCAAGCCGCTGACGGCATCCTTCGGAACGCCCGAATTCCTGGCCCAGGTGGAACGGCTGGACGCGCAGGCGCGCCGCCTGTGCCACGCCCATGCCACGCTGGCGACGCTGATTGCCGCCTATCGCGCCTCGGACGAATGGAAGATCATGGCCGCGCATAGCCAGAGGACCTTCGAGACGGCCTTTCTGTGGCTGGAGACACTGGGCGGCACACCCCTGGCCCGCATGGGCATGCGTACACCCTATCGGCTGCGCGACCGCGCGGCGCGCGACCATGGCGATCATTTTGCCGCCGGTGTGCAATCGGCGCTGCGCGTGCTGCTGGCGTGGGGAAAACCGCGCGGCTACATCATGGCCCTGGAAAGCGGAAAAGGCGGCGGCGCACGAAAAGGCCCGCCCGGCTTCCGGTCCTAATCCTGTCGGCATGCCAAAACACGAAGGCCGCTGCGGTTGCCCGTAGCGGCCCTGGCGTGACACGGCAATGGCCGCTCAGTTCAGGCTGATATCGGCGCTGGCGACTTTCTGGCGGACGCTGACGAGATTGGCGCGAATGGTCCGGTTGGGGCTGGCTTCCAGTTCGGACTGGATTTGCGCCGTCGCCTTGGCCACGGCGGCATCCACGCATTTGCGAACCATCAGCTTCCGGATCGGAGCCTTGGTTTCGGTGGCGTTGAGGCAGACAAGATTGGCGGCATCCTGCAGGCGTTCGGCCAGGATTCCGGCATCGCGGGGACTGGACAGGTTGAGATCCCCATAGCTGACAGCGACGGCCGTGTGTTCGGCATGGGCGCTGACGATGGAGAGGCAGAGAAGGGCGGCGGTGGCAACGGTACGAAACATGGCGAGCTCCTTTAACGCAGTGGGTTAAGGCGTCTCATCCCTTGATCTTCGGCCCTTCCCGTCACCGGCGGCCTGTTGCAACGCAACATAAAATCTGCCCAATCCTGCCGTTGATCAAGCAGTTTGTGTTGCAGTGCAACAAAAATCGGATCGCGGCGGCGGCGGCGCTTTCAGGGCGCGTACAGGCCTGTTTGCGGCGCCAATACAGCGTCCTTCCATTAGTCCGGCTAATGTCAGCGTCCTTCGCAAAGGGTTTGCCGTCTTCGCAGATAGCGGCGTTTGATTTCGCACGCGGCGCTGCGCGCAGACAGGGGGACCTCATGATGTGCATCCGGAAAAAGTTACATGTCCTTGGCTTCATGGCGGCAGCCATCATGGTCACGCCGCTGACGCCGGACGCCGCCTTCGCCCAGACGGTCAACCCAACCAGCGGAAAATCCACCTCGGCGGTTCCGGCTGACGCGCTCCTTTCTCACAATGGCGGCCGGGCGATCTGGCCGATGGACAATGGGGCGGGCTACTGGTTTTCCGAACGCCAGCCGGACGGCGCATGGAGTACGCCCAGGAATTTCGAAATGCGCGGACTTGTGCGCGACCCGGTCTTTTCCCCGGATGGCGAAAAGCTGGCTTTCGAGAACAGGCGCGGCGGCTATCCCACCGGGCGGTGGAACGAACGCTCCTATGAATGGAGCTTCATAGGCGTCTATGACTTCGCCAAGGGCACGATCTCCTATCTGGACCCCGCCTTCGCGCGCGATTCCGATCCGCGCTGGCAGGGGGCCGACAGCATCGCCTATGTCCGCCGTGTCGACGGGCTGGCCGATGCCAGCCTGACCGCCAAGGTCGGCGTGGCAACGCCACCGCCCTCCGCCGAAAAAACCGTGCTGGCCCGCATGCTGGCGGCGGCGGCGCTGTATCAGCCCGTGGCCTCCGCCGACGGCGCCGCCTTTGCCTTTGCGGCGCGTGAAGGCGGCACCCGTTCGGTCTATTTCGCCAAGGCTGGCGCAAAGGCCAGGGCCGTGGCGGTCTATCCCGGCGATGACGGCCAGGACCTGTCCCATCTGGCGCTGTCGCCCGACGGCACCCTGCTCGCCTATGTCCGGGGCAGCACGCTCAATTCCAAGGGCGAAGTCTCCAACCCCCGCCTGTTTCCCACGCCGCCCAGGCGCGAAATCTGGCTGGTCAACACGCTTTCGGGCGCGCCGCCGCGCCTGCTGGGCCAGGGCGACGCCCCGGTCTTTTCGCCGGATGGCCGCCAGTTGCTCTGGCAGACCGCGAAGGCCGTGATGACGGCGCCGCTGACCGGCAAGGGAGAAACCCTTTCGATCGGGAAGCCCGACATCCTGGTGATGGGCACGGCGACGAACCTGCGCTTTTCACCGGATGGCGAGCGCATTGTCTTCCAGCGCGTGTTCGACACGGCGGTCAGCACACGCGTCGTTGCCAATCGTGCATCCCGCATTGATATCGTGCATCTGAAAAGCCGGAAGATCGTGGGCATCGCCAGGCCGATCTCCGCCAACGACACCGATCCGAGCTGGTCACCTGACAGCCGCGAGATCGCCTTTGTGCGGACCTTCAGGGACGCCCCTGGCCGCACGCCGTTTGAAACCAGCGAACCCTGGACCATCCTGGCGGCCGATGCCGACAGCGGCGCGGTACGGCAGGTCTGGCGCGCGGATCAGGGCAAGGGCTCGGTATTTTTTGGCCTTGCGCCCGATCCCACCGGCAATACCCCCGGCGCCGAACAGCTATTATGGTCCGCGGACAACCAGATCGGCTTTGTCTGGGAAAAGGACGGCTGGCGGCACCTGTACGCCGTTCCCGCGGCGGGCGGCACGGCGCGCCTGTTGACCCCCGGCGATGGCGAGGTCGAGAAGGCAGCCCTTTCGCTGGACCGCACCACCATCCTCTATGCCCACAATATCGGCGACATACCCGGCCGGCATGTTTCCACCGTGCCCTTTTCCGGCGGCAGGCCGAACCAGCTGGCGGATTCCGCCACCAACCAATGGTCGCCCACCGCCCTGGCCGGGGGCGCTGTCGCCTTCATAGATTCCGGCTGGGCCAGGCCGCAAACCGTCAAGTATCGCAGCGCATCGGGCGCCATCATGGAAGCCGGACCATCCGCGGCGCCCGATTTCCCCGCCCAGCGGTTTGTGAAGCCCATAGCAGTCGCGTTCCCGGCCACCGACGGCAAGATCGCTTTCGGGCAACTCTTCGTCCCCAAGCGCGCCACGGGCTGCGGCATCGTCTTTATTCACGGCGGCAAGGAACGTCAGATGCTGCTGAGTTTCCACTACATAGATGTCTATTCCTACTTCTATGCCATGAACCAGTACCTCGCCAGCCGCGGCTGCGCCGTCCTGTCCCTGGAATACCGGGGCAGCCTGATGCACGGGGAAAGCTATCGCAACATTCCGGGCTATGGCGCGACGGGCCGTGTCACCGAATATGCGGATTTTGTCGGCGCCGCCAATTACCTGCGGGCGCGCAAGGAACTGGGCGTGAAAAAGGTCGGCGTATACGGCATCTCACAGGGCGGCTTTTCCACCGCCATCTCGCTGGGCCGGAACTCCGACATTTTCCAGGTAGGCTTCGACATGTCGGGCGTGCATGACTATCCCGGCAGCGCGCCGGAAGCAGCGCTTGCGGCCTATGTGGACCGCTGGGCCTCGCCCGTGATGATAGCTTCCGGTGACGATGATCGCGCCGTGGACCACGGCCAGAGCATGATGCTCTATTCCGAGCTGATGCGCAGGAATCCGAAGTTCGAGGTGGCCGCGCGCGTCCTCATCAATGAGACGCACGACCTCTATCAGAGCATGGAGAATTTCACCAACCTGTGCTGGGACGGCAGCGAATTCATGCTGAAATACCTTCAGGAGTGAATGACACCACCGGCGGCATTCATGTCCGCAATGGCTTTTCGCGCCACGCGGTCGAGCATGCGAACTCCGGACCCGATATCTCCGCTCCCGACCAACAACGACATGCCTCTTGAAACCGGCCGCGGCCAGGCCGTGTGCCGCGATCAGGACCGCGGCGCGTCGCCGCGATCGACATAGACCAGGTTTCCGCTCACGATCAGGCGCCTGTCGTCATTGTTGGGCAGGGCTTCGTGCGGCATGGCGCCGGGAAACAGGACGCAGCGGCCCTTTTTGGGCCGGATCTTGTATGCCTGATGGTCCACATAGGGAAAGCCCAGATTGTAGAACATGGTGGGCGCGGATTCGTCGGTGCAATCGACATAGAACACGAAACTGTAGCTGTATTTATCGGTCGCATGCACGTGAACCGGGTGATAGGCGCCCTGCTCGTATTTCTGCACCCACATCTTCAGCACTTCCATGCCGGACTTCTTCAACTGCTTGCCGATGGCGATGAAGAACGGGTCCACACAGGCCAGTGTCAGACGCCACAACTGCTCGTCGGGGGCGCGATAGAAGCTGGTTTCGGCATGGTCGATCTTGTCCATCCGGTAGCCGGACACATAGGCGTGCAACTCCGGCGAAACGGTCAGGTCCTGGTAAAACAGGCTCTGCACGAAATCGAAGCGCTGAATATCCCCTGCCATGATATGAAAGCTCCCAGCGAGTGGTCCGAGGCGGACATTGGCCGTGGAACCGATAATTCGCCCACGCTCCCCTGACGGGTGCCCACTTACCACATGCCGACATAAAACAAGAAGGTCCGGAAATGGCGTTTTCGAAAATACTGGCGCCGACGGATTTGTCCAGCGGCGCCCATCAACCGAGGGGATCAGTTGGTGCAACGAACACCGATACGCGTGATGCGGCCCACCAACGCTGTCGGGGGATCGGTCCCTTCAACGCGCCACCGGCATCGCGTCACGTCCGGACGCTGTCCGGCCCGATAGGATTTCGGCACCGCCGCCAAAGACCGTCAGCCGTGGTGCAGCAAATCCGTGTTCCGGTCGCCGGTCTTGCGTTTTTCCGGCGGATCGTCCTGCACCATTTTGTGATCTTCCTTGCTGACATCGCCGTTCGGCTGGCCCGTATAGGGAAGATCGTCGACCGTCTTGGGAGTGTTCCTGGGCTTTTTCGGCATCAATAGCTCCGTATTGCGGGGGCACCACGGCTGCCTGTCGCGGCAGCCGTGGCGTACCGTTTAACGGGAAGCGTTCTGCTGGTTGCGGTCCAGCTTCTGCGCGTCCGCCAGGTGCATGCGGATATCCTTGACGGTCGTGCCCGCGAAATCGCGGATGGCCTTGTTGTCGCCATCCTTGGCATAGCCGCTGAACAGGGCTTCGGCTTCCTTGTGCGCCGCGACCTGCTGGGTGATGTAGCGGTTGTCGAAATCCGCCGCCGAGGCGCCGCGCAGATTGTCCAGCATGCCCTGGCGGCGGCTATCCACCTGCGCGGGCGGCGCGATCTTGACATTGTTGCTCGCCAGGATGCCCTTCAGCGTGGCGGTGGTCTTGGTATGGGCCTCCACCATGTGCTGGGCAAAGGCCTTGACCGCCGGTGAGCGGGCGCGCTCGACCGCGACCTTGCCGGCGGCGACCTCATACATGTCGCTGATGGCGGCGGCGGTCACAAAGCCCTTGGTCGTGGTGGTCATTTCCGCCGAGATTCGGCCGACCACGCCCGCCGTGGCATCTTCCACCGCACTCACGGCATTGGTGTTCTGCCCCGGACGGGGACTGACATGGCCCGGCTGATTGACATTCTGGGCCAGGGCCGGCCCCGCTATCAGCGTCAGGGCGAAAGTTGCGGTAATGGCGCGCATGGGAACTTCTCCGTTGTGACAAAAATTCTCCCTTTCAACGCATTCGCCACCCGGTGTTTCCACGGACAGACTGTCAGCGCCTGAAAATCCGCCGCCGGAACCGGCTTACCTCGCGCTTCAGCGCGCCCGGCGCCGGACACGCTTTTCCGGCGCCGAACGAGGCTTGGCGCCCTTGCCCTTCAGGCTCTTTTTCAGGGCCTCCATCAGGTCGATGACATTGTCTTCCTCCACCGGCTCGGCGGTGACCAGTTTTTCGCCCTTCTGCTTGCGGCGGATCAGGTCGCGCAGGGCATTCTCGTAGCGGTCCTCGAAACTCTCCGGCTCGAACGCGCCTTCCTTCTGCTCGATGATCTTGCGGGCGATCTCGATCATTTCCTTGTTGGGGCGCCCGGCGGGAATATCCTCGAAGGCGTCCTTGGGCTGCACCACTTCATCGCCCATCCGCAGGGTGTAACAGAGCATGCCTTTGTCCCGCGGTTCCAGCGCCACCATGCGCTCGCGACTGTGCATCACCACCCGGCCCAGCGCGATGCGCCCCGCCTCGGCCAACGCCTCGCGGATCACGGTATAAGCCTCCACACCCTCCTTGCCGTTGGGCACCAGGTAATAGGGCGCGTTCCAGTAGAGGCGGTCGATCGTCGTTTCGTCCACGAAACGCTCGATGTCGATCGTCCTGGTGGTTTCCAGCTTCACCGCTTCCAGTTCGTCCGGTGTCAGGATCACATAATGGTTCTTGGTGATCTCATAGCCCTTCACCAGGTCGGCACGCTCCACCGGACCGGTATCGGGATCGGTGGGCACCATGCGGATGCGGTTGTTGGTTTCGGGATTGAGCAGGTGGAACGAGATATCGCCCGACTTGCTGGTCGCGCCATAGAGCGCCACCGGGCAGGACACCAGCGACAGCCGCAACTGGCCCTGCCAGATCGGCCGCGAGGACAGATGCGGCTCGTTGGAATTGGCGGGCTTGTGGTGGCCGTGACGGGGCGCCGCCGCTTTGCGCCGGCTGGTCTTGGCTTTCTTGCGCGTGGCCATATGGAATTCCCTCAATTTCCGAAGTCACCGGGCGGACCGGAACGGAAACGCCACCAGGGAACTATGTTTCCACAGGAGAGGTGCCCGAATGTCCGTCCGCCGGAAAAAAGCCGCCCAAAAAGCCACAAAGAAAGCCATTCCCAAGGCATTGGCGAAATACCGGGCCATGCGGGATTTCCAGGTCACGGCCGAGCCCAGCGGCGAAGCCGGTGGCGCCAAGCCGTCGCGCCGCCTGCGCTATGTCATCCAGAAACATGCCGCCACCCGGCTGCATTACGACTTCCGGCTGGAACTGAACGGCACCTTCCGCTCTTGGGCGGTAACGCGCGGCCCCTCCCTGGACCCTGCCGACAAGCGGCTGGCGGTGGAGGTGGAAGACCACCCGCTGGAGTATGGCGACTTCGAAGGCACCATCCCCAAGGGCCAGTATGGCGGAGGCACCGTCATGCTCTGGGATCGCGGCTATTGGGAACCGGAGGGCGATCCTGACCGCATGCTGGCCAAGGGCGACCTGAAATTCACCCTGGACGGCGAAAAGCTGCACGGCTCCTGGGTGCTGGTGCGGATGAAGACCGACAAGTTCAAAGGCAAGCGCACCAACTGGCTGCTGATCAAGCATCGGGATGCTCATGCCGAAACGGGCGATGGCGAAGGCATACTCGACAAGGACCGCTCCGTGGCGTCGGGCCGCGCGATGACCGCCATCGAGAAAGGCACCGGCAAGACACCCAAGCCTTTCATGCGGGCCAAGGCGTTCAAGGCCGATGCGGTCTGGCAGTCCAGGGCGCGCGACGCGGAGTCCACCCCGAAGCCCGCCCCGAAGCCGGCCTCCAAAGCCGCCGCCAGGCCGAAACAGGCCGCCCGCCTGCCCCGCTTCGTGGAGCCGCAGCTTTGCCGCCTGGTGGATGCGCCGCCCTCCGGTGCGGGCTGGCTGCATGAAGTGAAGTTCGACGGCTACCGGATGCAGCTTCGTGTGGAAGGCGGCAAGGCCCGGCTTCTGACCCGCAAGGGACTGGACTGGACGGACAGGTTCGCCGCCATCGCCAGGCTGGCCTCGAAATTGCCCGACAGCATCATTGACGGCGAGGTCTGCGCCTTGGACCATAACGGCGCCCCGGATTTCGCCTCGCTGCAGGCGGCGCTGTCGGACGGCAAGTCGGACAGCCTGGTCTTCTTCGCCTTCGACCTGCTGTTCCTGGAGAAGCAAGACCTGCGGCCCCTGCCGCTGGCGGAGCGCAAGGCGCGGTTGGAAGCGCTTCTGAAACGGTCCGACACCCTGCGCTATGTCGAACATTTCGCCAGCGGCGGCGATGCGGTGCTGCAATCGGCCTGCCGGATGAACCTGGAAGGCATCGTCTCCAAGCGCGCCGATGCCCCCTATCGCAGCGGACGCGGCGACGACTGGACCAAATCCAAATGCCGCGCCGGGCATGAGGTGGTGATCGGCGGCTGGAGCACCACGGCGGGAAAATTCCGCTCGCTGCTGGTGGGCGTGCATCGTGGGGACCATCTGGTCTATGTGGGACGGGTCGGCACCGGCTATTCCGCCGCCAAGGTCAAGCTGCTGCTGCCGCGCCTGAGAGCCGTGGAGGCCAAGAACACCCCGTTCAGCGGCAAGACCGCGCCGCGCAAGGACGCGGGCGTACACTGGGTGAGACCCGAGCTGGTGGCGGAGATCGAATTCGCGGGGTGGACCGGGGACGGCAATGTGCGCCAGGCTGCTTTCAAGGGCTTGCGGGCCGACAAGCCCGCCGCCGAGGTGGAGGCCGAGACGCCGAAGAAACACAAGCCGCTGGCGGCACCGAAGCAGGCGGTCAAGACGCAGACACCGAAGACCGCGCGCGGCGGTTCGGTGGTGATGAATATTCCCATCTCCAACCCGGACAAGCCGCTCTGGCCCGATGCGGGCGACGGCGAGCCCGTCACCAAGCTGGAACTGGCGCGCTATTACGAAGCCGTGGCGGACTGGATGATGCCGCATATCCAGGGCCGCCCCTGTTCGCTGGTGCGCGCGCCCGACGGCATCGAAGGCCGGCAGCGCTTCTTCCAGCGCCATGCCGGTGCGGGACAGTCGGCCCTGTTCACCCAGGTGAAGGTATCGGGCGACCGCAAGCCCTATCTGCAGATTGACCGGCCGGAAGCGCTGGTGGCGGCAGCACAGGCGGGCACGCTGGAACTGCATCCCTGGAACAATGCACCCGGCCATCCTGACGAGCCGGGGCGCTTCGTCTTCGACCTCGATCCCGCGCCGGACCTCGACTTCAACGCCGTGATCTTGGCGGCAAAGGAGTTGAAGGATCGGCTGGAGGAATTGGGGCTGGCCGCTTTCGCCAAGACCACGGGCGGCAAGGGCCTGCACGTGGTGACACCCGTCCAGGCCGGAAAATCCATCGGCTGGAAGGAAGCCAAGGCCATCGCCCGCGAAATCTGCGCCCGCATGGCCGCCGACAGCCCTGACAAGTATCTGGTCAACATGTCCAAGGCCAAGCGTACGGGAAAGATATTCCTCGATTACCTGCGCAACGACCGCATGGCCACGGCGGTGGCGCCGCTGTCGCCACGCGCCCGGGGCGGCGCCACCGTCTCGATGCCGCTGACATGGGCGCAGGTGAAGAAAGGACTGGACCCGGCAACCTTCACTATCCGCACCGCACCAGGCCTGATCGATAAAAGCGCGGCCTGGAAAGACTATGACGACAGCAAGCATCCCCTGCTGGCTGTGCTCAGGAAGCTGGCGAACAAAACAGACTAGTGCGTGACATGGCGACGGCCACATCCGATTTCGTTCAGAACTCCAGCGATTATTCGCCAGGTGACGGCGAGGGTTTTGGCATAGGCGGCTGCCGCTCCAGCAACCGTGTCGCAGCCGCCCCCGCGATAATGGCCGCGAGCGATCCCAGGGACATAAAGCGGCCAAGCCCCGCGCGCCGGCCGCGTCCCAGGTACTTTCCGGCCGCCAATATGCCGATACCCAGCAAAAACGTCTTTATCATCGCGGCCTACAGATGCCCGGTCAGGAAGGCGATCAGGAGAATTATCGGGATCGGAATACCGATCAGCCATAGACATCCGGACCGCATGATCAGGCTCGCCCTTCGACCGGGTGACCCTGTTGCAGCTTGTGACCGGTAAAACTGCGGGTCTTGGGCGTGGGCAGGCCGTGGGCCTTGATGTCGGCCAGCAGCTGTTTCTTGCGCGCCATCAGTCTCTCAGCCAGCGCATCCATGTCGAGACCGGCCTCGCGCGCCTGGGCGAAAAGGCCTTCGACACGTTTTTCCTCTTCCTTGACGTGATGCTTGATCTCTTCCGACAGCACCTTCACCTTGGCGTCATAGAATTCGTCACCGGGCTTCGCGGCCGCCAGTTCGGCGATCAGGACCTTGGCGCCGTCATGCTCGACATAGGATTCGTCCAGCAAATCTTCGTCGTCGATCTGGCCGGCGCAGGCGGGATAGAAGATTTCCTCCTCGAGGGTGGTGTGGACCGACAATTCGGTGCAGATCTGCTCCACCAGGGACTTCTTGGCGGAATCGGTCCTGGCCTTCTCGAACGTCTCGAACAGTCCTTCCACCTTGCGATGGTCGGCCTTGAGAAGGGCGATGGCGTCGGGCTTTTCGTTCGTCATGGATAGCTCCTGGTGAATGGATTTGCACCAGTAAGCCCCTGACCCGCATACCGGTTCCCATGAGAGTGAATCGCAGCGCCTTTGGTACGAAGCCGCGCGGTCAGCCGCCGCCATAACCGCCGATGATGGGCAGCACCTCGCCCGTGATGTAGGACGAACATTGCGGGCTGGCGAGAAAGACGAAGGCGGGCGCGATTTCCTCGGGCTGGGCCGGGCGCTTCATCACCGTATGCGCCCCAAATTCCGAAACATCCTTCGCCTGCTTGTCCGCCGGGTTCAGCGGCGTCCAGACCGGACCGGGCGCCACGGCATTCACGCGGATGCCGCGCGGCGCCAGATGCGTGGCCAGACTGCGGGTAAAGGCATGGATGCCGCCCTTGGTCAGCGAATAATCCAGCAGGTCCTTGTTGCCCATGATGCCGGTCACCGACCCGGTATTCACGATGGCCGCACCATTCGTCATGTGCGGCACGGCCGCCTGAGCCATGTGGAAGTAACCGTAGAGATTGGTCTTCAGGGTCCTGTCGAAATGCGCCTCCGTCAGGTCCTCCAGGCGCGAGACGTGCAGCTGGAAGGCAGCATTGTTCACCAGAACGTCAAGCCGCCCGAAGGCTTTCAGCACCTTCCGCACGGCCGCGAAGCAGAACTGCCGCCTGGCCACATCGCCGGGGATCAACAGGCAGCGGCGCCCCTCCTTTTCCACCGCCTGCCGCGTCACGCCGGCATCCTCATGTTCGTCGAGATAGACCACCGCCACATCCGCGCCCTCACGCGCGAACAGCACCGCGACGGCGCGGCCGATGCCGCTGTCGCCGCCGGTAATGAGGGCGGTCATGCCCTGCAGCTTGCCGGAGCCCTGATAAAAAGGCGCGTCATAGGAAGGCTGCGGGTCGAGCACCGCCTCGTGTCCCGGCTTGGACAGATGCTGCCTGGGAAAGGGCGGCTCGGGATAATGCCGGGCGCCGGCCTGCATCGCGCCCTCGACCTCCTGTTTGGGGCGCTTGCGGTCGGCGCGGGCAACCTGTTTCTGGATGCGGCGATGGGCGGCCGCGGTGCGGCGGGCCTTCTTCTTCGCCGCCATCAGCGGGACGGATGCGGCTGTCTGGGCGCAGGCCCTGGCGCACGGATGTCGCGCGCCTTGGGCAGGCCGCCATAGAGACCATCACGATTGCGGTCGAAATCGGCCGAAGGCGTTTGTTTGCCCTTGGCCTTGGGATCAAGCGTGTCGTCGGTTGACTTTTTCATGGAGGCTACCGGGAAAAAAGACTTCAGCTTGAGAACCCTATTCACCGGTGACGGTTCCGGGAACCCACGGGTTTCATGTTTTTGCTTCGGCGGCGAACATGCGTGCCCGCCGCAAATCGGCGACAAAGGCCTTCCAGGCCATTGCCCTGTCCTCGCCGGGCATGCGCAACAGGAAAGACGGATGGATGGTGATCAGGCCCGGACGGCCATCGAGCGTGAGCAGCCGCCCGCGATTGGGGGCAACCGGCATGGCCTTGCCCGAAAGCGCCAGCGCCGCCGTCGCACCCAGCGCCACCACCAGCCGGGGCTTCACGAAATCCAGTTCGCGTTCCAGCCACCAGCGGTAATGCTTCACTTCGCCCGCATTGGGCTTGCTGTGCAGGCGGCGTTTGCCGCGCGGTTCGAACTTGAAATGCTTCACGGCGTTGGTGACATAGGTTTCGCGCCGTTCGATGCCCGCTTCCGCCAGCGCCCGGTCCAGCAGCTTGCCCGCCGGACCGACAAAGGGCCTGCCCTGCAGGTCTTCCTGGTCACCCGGCTGTTCACCGACCAGCGCGATATCGGGATGCAGCCGCCCCTCGCCCAGCACGGCCCGGGTGCCGCCCGTCACCATCGGCGGCGATTCCATAATGATGCGGTTCAGCGCCGCCAGGGAGCGCGGTGCCGCCTGCCCCATCGCCACCACGGCCTTTTCGGGATTTCGCTTGCGCGGCATAGCCTGCTCCTGCTCGATCATCTGCCTAACGCGCGAGGGGGCGGATCGGACCAGATCCGGAATCGCCTGCGCCTCCGGCAGGTTCTTCCAGTATTTCCTGGCCATGTGGCCGCGCATCGCGGCGGGGTTCAGGCGCGCCGGGTTGAAGATGCTTTCGTAATAAAGCCGCCATCCTGCTTCAAAGGCGTCACCTTGCGGCGCGTCTTCACGCCGGGCGGGCGGTCCCACGACCAGGCGCTCGCGATCCCAGTGCAGCGATCCTTTCGGTGTCAGGATGGACCAGCGCATGGCGGTGAAACGGTCCACGAAAAACCGCGCCGCGGCTTCCAGGATGAAATGATCCGGCTCGAACCAGGCCGCGAAATGTTCGCCATCCGGCGTTTCCGCGCGGCGGAACCGCACAAAGGCGTGCATCTTGTGCAGGTCGCGGCGCACGGACTTTTCCATCCGGTGCAACCGGTGCACCAGCGGATCGCTGGCGATGGCGGGCAAGGCTGCCTCGCCATGACGGATGCGCCAGACGAACTGATACAACAGGGCGAGGCGCTCCGGGTCGCTGTGGCAGATCACCAGCCGGATGATCTCGGCGACGCGGGCGGGCAACGCCACGGGTGGCGCGTCGGGTAGCGGCTCCGCGGCGAACAGGCTTCCCTCCGTTTCCCATAGGACCTGTTCGGGCGGAATATGCGCCGCCATCAGGCCGCGCAGCGCGGCGCGGAACCCTTCCAGGTCCGCCCCCGGCTTCAACGTCATGCGCCTCATCCAAACAGGCTCATCTGCCTGTGCACAAGGCGCTGGCGCAGGTCGGCACGGTCGGTCAGCCGCGCAGGCGAATGGTCGGCGGTGATCAGGAAGGGCAGCGCGCGCCTGAGGCCCGGGGACAGCCGCGCCACATCCGCCAGCCGCAGCCGTGCATGCCGCCGCGTGGCGATGATGCGGTCCACGGCGCGCGCGCCCAATCCCGGCACCCGCAACAGCATCTCGCGCGGCCCGCTGTTCACGTCCACCGGAAATCCGGCGCGATGTTTCAGCGCCCAGGCCAGCTTGGGATCGATTTCCAGATCGAGCATGCCATTCGTGCCGCCCGCCGCGATCTCGTCCACGGTGAAGCCGTAATAGCGCAGCAGCCAGTCCGCCTGGTACAGCCGGTTCTCGCGCAGCAGCGGCGGCGGCTTGGCGGCCAGCAGCGCGCTGGCGTCGGGAATGGGACTGAAAGCGGAGTAATAGACGCGCCGCAGCTTGTAATCGCCATACATCACTGCACTGGATGTCAGTACGGTTTCATCACTGGCGTCATCCGCGCCGACAATCACCTGCGTACTCTGGCCCGCGGGCGCAAAACGGCGGCGCTCTTCCTTCGCCTCGATGATGCGCGTCTTCATCTGCGCCATCGCGCCGGTGATGGTGGCGGCGTTCTTTTCCGGTGCCAGCGTCTTCAGGCTTTCCGCCTTGGGCAGTTCCAGGTTGATGGACATGCGGTCGGCATAAAGCCCGGCCTGCTCGATCAGCCAGGGGCTGGCTTCGGGAATGGATTTGAGATGGATATATCCGGCAAAGCCCTGGTCGCGCAGCGCCTTGGCCACGCGCATCAGCTGTTCCATCGTGTAATCGGGCGACTTGATAATGCCCGAGGACAGAAACAGGCCCTCGATATAGTTGCGCTTGTAGAATTCGATGGTGAGCGTCACCACTTCGGCGACAGAAAAGCGCGCCCGCGCCACGTTCGACGAGCGCCGGTTGATGCAATAGGCGCAGTCGAACAGACAGTAATTGGTCAGCAGTATCTTGAGCAGCGAGACGCAGCGCCCATCCGGCGTATAGGCGTGGCAGATGCCCGCCCCGGTGGTGGAGCCCAGCCCCTCTTTCCCACCCTTGCGTCCCCTGGCCCCCGACGAGGCGCAGGAGGCGTCATATTTGGCGGCATCGGCCAGGATTTTCAGCTTTTTGGCGAGACCTTCTTCCATATGTTCACGTTATGTTCTATACCCGCTTTCCGCAAGAGTGACCGTCATGGAACCTGTACTGTCCCGCGCCTTCCGGTCCGTGCCGCCGCTGGAGGATGGCCCGCCCATCACCCTGGGTGTCCGCGCGCTGGATGCGGCGCTGGGCGGCGGTCTCTGCGCCCGGCGCGTGCATGAGATCGTGCCCGGTGGCGTGTTCCAGTTGGGCAGCGCCGCCGGTTTCGCCCTGGGCCTGGCTTCCTGCGCGGACCGCCGCGGCGCGGTGATCTGGATCCAGCAGGGCCAGGCGGCGGCGGAAGGCGGTGTGCCTTACGGTTCCGGCGCAAGCCTGTTCGGTTTTTCGCCCGCGCGCTTTCTGCTGGTGAAGGCCGCAACCGCCAAGGACGCCTTGTGGGCGGCGGAAGAAGGCCTGCGTTGCGCGGGAACGGCCGCCGTCATCCTGGAACTGACGGGCGCGGGCGAGGCGGCCGATCTCACCGCCACGCGACGCCTCAATCTGGTGGCACAGGAACATGGCGCGCTGCCGCTGCTGCTGCGCCAGCAGGGAATGCGCGGCACCAGCGCCGCCGCCACCCGCTGGCTCGTGCGCGGCGCGCCGGGACGCGCAGACGGTTTCGGCGGCATCGGCAACACCGCCTTCGCCCTCACCTTGGAGAAGAACCGCCACGGCCCTTGCGGCGACTGGCGCCTGGAATGGGACCATGAGCAACACCGATTCCGCGCGGCGCTTTCTGTCGCTGTGGCTGCGCCGGCTGCCCACCGACCGCATCGCGCGGCATGACGCACATGCCCGCGCCGCGCCACTGGCCGTGGCGGGGACGGACGGCCATGCACTGCGCCTGACCGCGCTGAACGATGCGGCGGCGCGGCTGGGCCTGCATGCGGGCATGGCCCTGGCCGATGCGCGCGCCATGTATCCGGCGCTGGCGGTGGAACAGGCCGATCCCGCCGCCGATGCCACCCTGCTGGAAAGCATCGCGGGCTGGTGCCTGCGCTATACGCCGCTGGTGGGCATCGCCCCGCCGGACGGCCTGCTGCTGGACATTACCGGCTGCGCCCATCTGCTGGGCGGCGAGGCGGCGCTGCGCCACGACCTGCTGCTGCGGCTGAAAGGGTTGGGCTTCCACGCCCGCGCCGCCATCGCCGATACAGTGGGCGCGGCCCATGCGCTGGCGCGGCACGGCACATGCGCCATCGCCGCGCCGGGCGGCATGACGGAAGCCTTGCGCGACCTGCCGCTGGCGGGGCTGCGGCTGGATGCGGACAGCATCACCGGCCTGCGGCAAAGCGGTTTTGAACATATCGGCGCGCTCTATGCCCTGCCCCGTGCGCCCCTGGCGGCACGCTTCGGCCCCGGCCTGTGGCTGCAACTGGACCGCGCGCTGGGACGGCAGGGCGAAGCCATCACCCCGCATTTTCCGCCGCCGCGCTTCTGCGTGGAGCGCGCCTTTGCCGAACCGCTGGTGCGGATGGAAGATGTGCTGACCGTGGCCGAGGAACTGGCGGCGCGGCTGACCGCGCAAATGGCGCGGCAGGGCATGGGCGCGCGCGGGCTGGCGCTGATGCTGTTCCGCCTGGACGGACGGATGCAGCGCCTGACCGCAGGCACCAGCCGTCCGCTGCGCGATGCCGCCTTCATCCGCCGCCTGTTCGCCGACCGGCTGACGGTCTGCGAGGACGACCATGATCCCGGCTTCGGCTATGACCTGGTGCGGCTGGTGGCGCATGAAACCGAAAGGCTGGACCCGGCGCAGGCCGGGCTTTCCGGCACCGGCCAGGCCGAGGCGCTGGCGCGGCTGACCGACCGGCTGACGGCGCGGCTGGGTGCGGCGCAGGTCCTGCGCCTGGCGGAGCAGGACACCCATATTCCCGAAGCCGCCTGTGTGGCGCTGCCCGCCGCGACGGCAAAGGCGATGGCGGCGCCCTCTCTCACGCCACAGGACACCTTGCTGGCGGCGCGGCCCCTGCGCCTGTTCACGCGTCCCCAGCCGCTGGACGAAACGCCGATGGCGGCGGCGCCCGACGGCGCGCCGCTGCGCTTCCGCTGGCGGCGCATCCTGCATGAGGTGGTGGCGCATGAAGGTCCTGAACGCATCGCCCTGGACTGGTGGCGCGACGGACAGGACCGGGCCCTGACCCGCGACTATTTCCGCGTCGCCTGCAAGGATGGCGGCCGTTTCTGGATTTTCCGTGAGGGCCTGTATCACCAGACCGCGCCGCGCTGGTTCGTGCATGGGCTGTTCGCATGAACGGCTATGCCGAACTGGCGGTCACCAGCAATTTCTCCTTCCTGCGGGGCGCCTCGCATCCGGAGGAACATGCGGCACAGGCCGCGGCGCTGAATCTCGCGGGCATGGGCATCGCCGACCGCAATTCGGTGGCTGGCGTGGTGCGGGCCCATTCCATCGCCAGGGAAAAGAATCTGCGGCTGGCGGTGGGCGCGCGGCTGGTGTTCGCCGATGGCATCACGCCCGACATCCTGGCCTATCCGTCCGATGCAGCGGCCTGGTCCCGGCTGACCCGCCTCCTCTCCCTGGGCAAGCAGCGCGCCGCGAAAGGCGACTGCCATCTGGGCCTGACCGACCTGCTGGACTGGCAGGACGGGATGAACCTGATCGTGATGCCGCCCGCCGCTGCCGACCTGCCTCCGGACCTGCTGCCGCGCCTGCACGAGGCCGCGCGGCAACGCGTCTGGCTGGGCGCCAGCCACCTGTATCGCGGCGACGATGCGCGGCGGATGGCAAAGCTGGCGGCGGCGGCACAGGCCGCGCGTCTTCCGCTGATCGCCACCAACGATGTGCATTTCCATCATCCCGACCGCCGCCCGCTGGCCGATGTCGTCACCTGCATCCGCGAACACACCACGCTGGATGCCGCCGGGCGCCTGCTGGCCGCGAATGCCGAACGGCACCTGAAACCGGCCACGGACATGGCGCACCTGTTCCGCAACCATCCCGGCGCGGTGGAAGAGACATTGCATTTCCTGGACCGCTGCAACTTCTCGCTGGACGCGCTGCGCCCGTCCTATCCGCTGGAACGGCGCGAAGGCTTCGCCACGCCGATGGAGGCGCTGGTCACCCTGGCCGAGGACGGCGCGAAACGCCGTTACCCCGACGGTGTGCCGGACAAGATCCGCAGCAATTTGGATTATGAGTATAAACTGGTGGCGGGGCTGAACTACGCGCCCTATTTCCTCACCGTGCACGAGATCGTGCAGTTCGCGCGGGCAAAAGGCATCCTGTGCCAGGGCCGTGGATCGGCCGCCAATTCCACCATCTGTTACTGCCTGAGCGTCACCGAGGTGGACCCGATGGTGAGCGGCCTGCTGTTCGAACGCTTCATCTCGGCCCAGCGCGGCGAGCCGCCGGACATAGACGTGGATTTCGAGCATGAACGCCGCGAGGAGGTGATCCAGCATATCTACGACCTGTATGGCCGCGAGCGGTCGGCGATGACCGCCGTCACCACCTGCTATCGCGGCCGCAGCGCCATCCGCGAAGTCAGCAAGGTGTTCGGCCTGTCCGCCGATGTGGCGGCGCGACTGTCCAGGACGCTGTGGGGCTGGTCCAATGACGGCGTCAGCGACGAGACGGCGGACAAATGCGGTCTCGACACCGCCGATCCGCGCCTGAAGCGGGCGCTGGCGCTGGCGCGGGAGTTGATCGATTTCCCCCGCCACCTGTCCCAGCATGTCGGCGGCTTCGTCATCACCGAAGGGCGGCTGGACGAGATCGTGCCGATCGAGAATGCCGCGATGGAAGACCGCACCGTCATCGAATGGAACAAGGATGACCTGGAGGCGCTGCGGATATTGAAGGTGGATGTGCTGGGGCTGGGCATGCTGTCCTGCCTGCGCCGCGCCTTCGGCCTGATGCGGCAGCATTACGCCCTGCCCTTTACGGCGACATCGGCCCTGCCGCCGGAAGAAAAGGCGGTCTATCGCATGCTGTCGCGGGCCGACACGATCGGCGTCTTCCAGGTGGAAAGCCGGGCGCAGATGTCCATGCTGCCGCGCCTGCGGCCGGAAGAATTCTACGACCTGGTGGTGGAGGTCGCCATCGTGCGCCCCGGCCCCATCCAGGGCAACATGGTGCATCCCTATCTGAAGCGGCGGCAAAAGCTGGAGCCGACCTCCTACCCCTCCCCCCATCCCGATCATGGCCCGGCCGACGAGCTGGAGCAGATACTCCACAAAACCTGCGGCGTGCCTTTGTTCCAGGAACAGGCGATGAAGATCGCCATCGTGGCGGCGCAGTTCGCGCCCGACGAGGCCGACCGGCTGCGCAGGGCAATGGCTACCTTCAAGCGGGTCGGCACCATCGACAGTTTCCGCGAGAAATTCGTCGGCAAGATGGTGGAGCGCGGCTATCCGCAAGATTTCGCGGCGGGCTGTTTCAGCCAGATTGAGGGCTTTGGCGAATATGGGTTCCCGGAAAGCCACGCCGCCAGCTTCGCGCTGCTGGTCTATGCCTCGGCCTGGGTCAAATGCCATTACCCGGATGTCTTCACCTGCGCCCTGCTCAACAGCCAGCCGATGGGCTTTTATGCGGCAGGCCAGCTGGTGCGCGACGCCCAGGACCACGGCGTGACGGTGCGCCCGCCCGATATCAATCATTCCCATTGGGACTGCACCCTGGAGCCGCATCAACCCGCCAGTGCCGCCCTGCATGCCCGCCATGCCGAAATGCACCAGGATGTGCGCGCCACCCATGCCCTGCGGCTGGGCCTGCGCCAGATAGACGGGCTGCCGGAAAGGGAGGCGGAAAAGCTCACCGCCGCGCGCACCCATCCCTACACCTCGGTTCGCGATGTGTGGCTGCGCACAGGGCTGGCGCCCGCGTCCCTGCGGCAACTCGCGCTGGCCGATGCCTTCGGCTCGCTGGGGCTGTCACGGCGCGAGGCGCTGTGGGCGGTGCGCGCCTTGCGCCGCGTCGCCGACAAGGACGACCTGCCCTTGCTGTCGCGCATGCTGGCGCCGCCGCGGGAGCAGCCCGTTCCCT
>Ga0182737_1001690_pt1 | contig 20540 bp, 22 predicted proteins | sample eDN5th30CBELigOP_FD_128878 | JGI IMG/M metagenome (GOLD analysis project Ga0182737, IMG submission 128878) | Enriched Organic Plus compost microbial communities from Emeryville, California, USA - eDNA 5th pass 30_C BE-Lig OP (version 2) (version 2) ...
ACGCCGAGACGATCCGCCGCGTCGTGTCCCGCCCGCGGAACCACTTGACGTCCGCGAACCGCGTGCCCACGCTCACCGAGAAGTCGCCGTTCGTCCCCGCCTGGATGCTCGAGGTGCACCAGTAGGTCCCGACCGGCTTGTCCGTGTACTGGTGGTACGGGCTCAGCCGGTCCGCCTGCTCGAACACCTGGCGGGCGCTCCACCAGCGGCACACCCGCTGTCCCTCGACCGAGCCGAGCGGGTCCGTGGGGAAGAGCACGTCGTCGTTCTCGTACGCCTTCGAGATGGCGCCCGAGGCGTGCACCTTGAGGAAGTGGACGGGGATGCCGAGGTGCCGGGTCGCGAGGTTCGTGAAGCGGTGCGCGGCCGTCTCGTAGCTCACCGCGAAGTGGTCGCGGAGGTCCTCGACGGAGAGCTGCCGCTCGCGCTTGGCGCCCTGCAGGTACTCGACGGCGGAGGCCTCGGGCACGAGCAGCGCGCCGGCGAGGTAGTTCGTCTCGACCCGCTGTCGCAGCAGGTCGCCGTAGTCGCGCGGCTCCGGCTGCCCGAGCGCCTGGGCCGCGAGCGCCTGCAGCAGCGCCGATCGCGGATCGGTGCCCGGCTGTCGGATCGGCAGGTAGATGCGCCCGTTGCGCCGGTCCGTGATGCTGCGGGTCGTGATCGGCAGGTCGGGGACGTAGTGCAGCGAGAAGCCGAAGTGCGCGGCGAGCTCCGCGACGGCGGTCTGCGACAGCGGCCCGCCGCGGTGCCCGATCGCGGCGAGCAGCCGGGCGGCGACCGCCTCGAGCTCCGGGTAGTGATTGTCCCGGGCGCGCTGCTGCGCGCGCAGCTCGGTGTTCGCCCGCCGGGCCTCCTCCGGCGTCGCGGCGCGCTCCCGGTGCAGCCGCTCGAGCTCGCCGTGGAGCGCGAGGATCGTCTCGATCGCCTCGTCGCTCAGCGACTTGCGGACCGGCACGCCGCCGAGCCGCAGCGAGGCGAAGAGCGGGCCGCGCTGGGCCCGCTCGAGCGCGATCTCGAGCTCGTCCCGGCGCGACATCGGCGCGGGGGCGAGCAGGTCGTCGACCCCGACGCCGAGCACCCCGGCGATGCGCTGCAGCTCGGGGATCCGCAGGTCGCGCTTGCCGTTCTCGATGACGGAGACCTGCGAGGCGGCGCGGCCGATCGCGGCGCCGAGCGCTTCCGCGGTGAGCCCCCGCTCGCCGCGCAGCCGGCGGATGCGGCGGCCGATGGTGAGCGCGTCCGGGGTGCGCTCGTCGGACGCCTGCGCATCCGCCGGGTCGAGGGCGTCGGCGATGACCATGCCCGGCAGTCTGACAGGCCGAGATCTTCTAGGGAATAGAAGAACGCCAAGATTTCTGGCTGAGAATCCCGCGAATTCGCTCGATACCGCCGCGAGAGTCGAACTCACCGGCCCACCACCGAAGGAGCGAGACCATGACCAGCACCGACTTCCGACCCGGCGACCAGACGCAGACCGCCGCCGAGCTCGAGGCGGAGTGGGCGATCGACCCGCGCTGGGCCGACGTCCGTCGCGACTACACCGCCGCCGACGTCGTCGCGCTCCGCGGCCCCGTCCGCGAGGAGGCGACGCTCGCCCGCCGCGGCGCGGAGCGGCTCTGGGCGGACCTCGAGGAGAACGCCGCCGACCCCGCGCACTGGGTCGCCGCGCTCGGCGCGCTGACCGGCAACCAGGCGGTGCAGCAGGTCCGCGCCGGCCTGCGCGCGATCTACCTCTCGGGCTGGCAGGTCGCCGCCGACGCGAACCTCTCCGGCCAGACCTACCCGGACCAGAGCCTCTACCCGGCGAACTCGGTGCCGGCGGTCGTCCGCCGGATCAACAACGCCCTGCTGCGCGCCGGCCAGATCGAGTTCTCCGCCGACGGGCGCACCAGCCGCGACTGGCTCGCGCCCATCGTCGCCGACGCCGAGGCCGGCTTCGGCGGGCCGCTCAACGCCTACGAGCTCATGCACTCGATGATCCAGGCCGGCGCGGCCGGCGTGCACTGGGAGGACCAGCTCGCCTCCGAGAAGAAGTGCGGGCACATGGGCGGGAAGGTGCTCGTGCCGACGAGCCAGCACATCCGCACGCTCGGCGCCGCCCGGCTCGCGGCCGACGTCGCCGGCGTCCCGACGGTCATCATCGCGCGCACCGACGCGCTCGCCGCGACGCTGCTGACGAGCGACGTCGACGAGCGCGACCGCCCGTTCCTCACCGGCAACCGCACCGCGGAGGGCTTCTACGAGGTGCGGAACGGCATCGAGCCGGTCATCGCCCGCGGGCTCGCCTACGCGCCGTACGCCGACCTGATCTGGGTCGAGTCGAGCGAGCCGGACCTCGAGCTGGCGCGGCGCTTCGCGGAGCGCGTCCACGCCGAGCACCCCGGCAAGCGGCTCGCCTACAACTGCTCGCCGAGCTTCAACTGGCGCCGCCACCTCGACGACGACACGATCGCCCGGTTCCAGCGCGAGCTCTCGGCGATGGGCTACGCCTTCCAGTTCATCACCCTCGCCGGCTTCCACTCGCTGAACCACGCGATGTTCGAGCTCTCGCTCGACTACCGCGACCGGCAGATGGCGGCGTACGTGGACCTGCAGGAGGCGGAGTTCGCCGCCGAGTCGCGCGGCTACACCGCGACGAAGCACCAGGCGGAGGTCGGCGCCGGCTACTTCGACCGCGTCGCGACCGTGCTGAACCCCGACTCGGCGACCCTCGCGCTCGTCGGCTCGACCGAGTCCGAGCAGTTCCACTGAGCCGGCCTCCGAGCCGTCGCCCAGCCATACCCAGCCATACCCAGCCATCCCCAGCCGTCCCGAGATCGAAGGAGCAGATCATGAACCGGAACGCCGTCCTCGCCCCCGAGCGCATCGAGGTGCTCGGGGAACCCGGTCACCGCTTCGACGAGGTGCTCACGCCCGGCGCGCTCGAGTTCCTCGGCGGGCTGCACGACGCCTTCGAGCCCCGGCGGCGCGCGCGGCTCGAGGAGAACCGGGCGCAGCGCCACGAGATCGAGCGCGGCCGCGACCCGGAGTTCCGCGCCGACACCGCCGGCGTCCGGGCGAACGCCGACTGGCGGGTCGCCGGCGCCGGGCCGGGGCTCGAGGACCGTCGCGTCGAGCTCACCGGGCCGACCGACCGGCGGACGGCGCTCGCCGCGCTGCGCTCCGGCGCGAACGTCTGGGTGGCCGACCACGAGGACGGGCTCTCGCCGACCTGGGCGAACGTGGTCGGCGGCCAGGTGACGCTGATGGACGCGATCCGCGGCACGATCGACGGCGCGCCCGGGCTCGGCGCGACGCCGACGATCGTGTTCCGCCCGCGCGGGCTGCACCTGACCGAGCGCCACCTGCGCTGGCGGGAGCGGGACGGCTCGGCCGCCGCCGCCTCGGGGAGCCTCGTCGACGTCGGGCTCTACGCGTTCCACAACGCGAGCGCGCTCACCGAGCGCGGCCACGGCCCGTACTTCACGCTGCCGAAGCTGGAGAGCCGGCTCGACGCACGGTGGTGGGACGACGTCTTCTCGTGGATCGAGCGCGAGCTGGGGCTCGAGCACGGCACGATCCGGGCGAGCGTGCTCATCGAGACGATCACCGCCGCGTTCGAGATGGAGGAGATCCTCTACGAGCTGCGGGAGCACGCCGCGGGCCTGGACGCGGGGCGCTGGGACTACCTGTTCTCGCTCGTCAAGCACTTCCGGAGCCGCGGGCGCGGGTTCCTGCTGCCGGACCGCGGCCTGGTGACGATGACGGTGCCGTTCATGCGGGCGTACACCGAGCTGCTGGTCCGGACCTGCCATCGCCGAGGCGCGCATGCCATCGGCGGCATGAGCGCGTTCGTCCCGAGCCAGGGCGATCCCGGGGCGACGCGCCGGGTGCTCGCGCAGGTCGGCGAGGACAAGCGCCGCGAGGCGCGCGACGGCTTCGACGGCACGTGGGTCGCGCATCCGGACCTCGTGGCGACCGCCCGCGCCGAGTTCGACGCCGTGCTCGCCGGCCGCCCGAACCAGCTCGACCGGCTCCGCGACGACGTCGAGGTCACCGCCGCGCAGCTCCTCGACGTCGCGATCGACGACGCCGTCACCACGCCGGCCGGCCTCGAGCAGAACGTCGCCGTCGCGCTGCGCTACCTCGCCGCGTGGCTGCGCGGCATCGGCTCGGTGACGATCGACGGCATCGTCGAGGACGCCGCGACGGCGGAGATCAGCCGCTCGCAGCTCTGGCAGTGGATCCACCAGGGCGCGCTCACCGACGACCGGATGCCGATCACGAAGGAGCGCGTCGAGTGGATCATCGACGCGCAGCTCGCGGCGTTGCGGCGCGCGGACGATGCGGACGACGCGGCCGAAGCGGACGAACCGATCCGCGACCAGCTCGGGGACGCCGCCGAGCTGCTCCGCGGCTGCGTCCTCGGCGAGGACTTCCCGCCGTTCCTCACCGTCCCCGCCTACGCGCGACACCTCTGCGAGGACGTCCGAGCGCCCGCCCACGTCACGATCGGGTAACGACCGGGCTCGGGCGAGAGCCCCCCTCCCAGGCCCACTGACCAGGGGTTTTCCGCCGATTCGCGGGCCCGGAGGCGACTTGCCGCCGCCCCGGGCCGCTCGCTACCGTGTTGGGCGGCTTCCCAGGTGACGCGTCCGACACGGCCGGGAGGCGTCAACGCCCAGGCCGCGCCTCCCGAACGGGAGTCGTATGGCGGGTGACGAGCGAGACCGCCGCCGGCGGCCTCCCGGGGGCATGCGCCGCGTGCGCCCGCCGTCACCGGCCCGGACGCAACCCCAAGACCGGACGCGGTTCGCTGCGCCGGCACAGGACAACGTGACGGAACGCATCGCCCTGCGCGCGCAAGGACTCACCAAGCTCTTCGGCCGCCGGACCTCCGATGCCCTCGAGCGCCTCCGCGCCGGCGCGGACCCGAGGGAGCTCGGGGCGGACACCACCGCCGCCGTGATCGACGCCTCCTTCGAGGTGCGCGCCGGCGAGATCTTCGTCGTGATGGGCCTGTCCGGCTCCGGCAAGTCGACGCTGATCCGGATGCTCAACGGCCTCCTCGACGCGACGGCCGGCTCCGTCGAGATCGGCGGGGAGCGCATCACCGGCGCGCCGCCGGCCGCCCTGCGCGGCATCCGCCGCCGGCGCGTCTCGATGGTGTTCCAGCACTTCGCCCTGCTCCCCCATCGCACGGTCGTCGAGAACGTCGCGTACGGGCTCGAGATCCAGGGGGTGCCCAAGGCGGAGCGCCTCGACCGCGCCCGCGCGGTCATCGAGCGCGTCGGCCTCGCCGACTGGGCGGATCGGATGCCGTCCGAGCTCTCGGGCGGCATGCAGCAGCGCGTCGGCATCGCACGGGCGCTCGCCGCCGACACCGACGTGCTGCTCATGGACGAGGCGTTCAGCGCGCTCGACCCGCTCATCCGGCGCGAGATGCAGGAGCAGCTGCTCGAGCTGCAGGCCGAGCTCGGCAAGACCATCGTGTTCATCACCCACGACCTCAACGAGGCGATGTTCATCGGCGACCGGATCGCCGTGATGCGCGGCGGCCGGATCGTGCAGATCGGCACGCCGGAGGACATCCTCACCGATCCGGCGAACGACTACGTCGCGCAGTTCGTCGCCGACGTCGACCGGGCGCGAGTGCTCACCGCCGGCAGCGTCATGGTCCCGGCGAGACAGGTCGTCCCGGAGCACGCCGGTCCGCGCACGGCGTTGCGCGTCATGCGCGAGGAGCCGGCCGCCGCCGCGTTCGTCGTCGGGCGCGACCGGCGGCTGAAGGGCTGGGTGAGCGACCGCGACGCGCTCCGGCTCGCCCGCCGCGGCGAGTCCGGCATCGCCTCCGCGCTCAACACCGACTATGCGGCCGTCACCGACGACACGCTGCTCATCGACCTGTTCGTCACCGCCGTGGAGAGCCCCCTCCCGCTCGCCGTCGTCGACGGCGGCGGCCGGCTCCTCGGCGTCGTCCCCCGCGTCACGCTGCTCGCGGCGCTCGGCGGGGGCCACACCGGCGAGATCGCGGTCATCCCTCCGCCGCTGCCGGCCGAGGTGGTCGATCCCGTGCTCGATCAGGCGTCGGAGGTCGGGCGCTCGTGAACGACTTCATCCGCATCCCCATCGGGGACTGGGTCGACGCCGTCATCGACTTCATCGTCGCGAACCTGCAGGGGCTCTTCCTCGTGCTGCGCGCGATCTTCCTCGGCATGTACGACGCGATCGACCTCGTCCTCGCCTCCCCGCCGTTCTGGGTCGTCGTCATCGTCGTCGGACTCGTCGGCCTCCTCGCGCGCGGCTGGGTCTTCGGCGGCGGCATCGCGCTCGCGCTGCTCCTCGTCGCCGGCATGAACCAGTGGTCGAACGCGATGGACACGCTCTCGCTCGTCGTCGTCGCGACGATCGTCGCGCTGCTCGTCGGCATCCCGCTCGGGATCGCCGCCGCGAAGTCGAACACGTTCTCGGCGATCGTCCGCCCGATCCTCGACTTCCTGCAGACGATGCCGGCCCTCGTCTATCTCGTGCCCGCGCTGCTGCTCTTCCGCGTCGGCGTCGCCCCGGGCATCGTCGCGACGATCCTGTTCGCGATCGCACCCGCCGTGCGGCTCACCGAGCTCGGCATCCGCGGCGTCGACCGCGAGGTCGTCGAGGCGGGCAACGCGTTCGGCGCCCCGCCGAGCCGCATCCTCCGGCAGATCCAGCTGCCGCTCGCGCTGCCGACGATCATGGCCGGCGTCAACCAGGTCATCATGCTCGCGCTGTCGATGGTGGTGCTCGCGGGCATGGTCGGTGCAGGCGGGCTCGGCGGCGAGATCCTCGCGGCACTCGGCCGCCTCAACGTGGCGCTCGCGGTCGAGGCGGGCCTCGCCGTCGTCATCCTGGCGATCCTGCTCGACCGCCTCACGGGCGCCTTCGGCCAGCGGCGCGGCCTCTACGCCGCACTGCGCGCCCGCTCCGCGCGGCGCACCGCGATCGGCACGACCGCGGAATAGACCCGCGCGAGCGCACACCGCGCTCGCGCGACGCGCGCCCTCCACGGCGCGCATGCGGCGCCGGGAACGCCCCGGCGCCGAGGAAGGGAACAACAGTATGAAGAAGCGCACGCTGCTCGCGGCGGCGTCCACCGCCGCCGCCGCGCTCGTGCTCGCCGGCTGCAGCGCACCGGCGGATGAGGGCGCGGGCACCGGGAACGGGTCCGAGGGGACGGCCACCGGCGGCGACATCACGATCGCGGTCTTCAACGGCTGGGACGAGGGCATCGCGAGCTCGCTGCTCTGGGAGGCGGTCCTCGAGGAGCAGGGCTATGACGTGACGCTCGAGTACTCGGACGTCGCACCCCTCTTCGCCGGCCTGTCGACGGGCGACTACGACTTCGCCACGGACATCTGGCTCCCGGCGACGCACGCCGAGTACATCGAGGAGTTCGGCGACGACATCGTCGACCTCGGCGCGTGGTTCGACCAGGCGGCGCTCACCGTCGCCGTCAACGAGGACGCCCCGATCACCTCGCTCGAGGAGCTCGCGGCGAACGCCGACGCGTTCGGCAACCGGATCGTCGGCATCGAGCCGGGCGCGGGCCTCACCGCGGCGCTCGAGAACGCCGTCATCCCGACCTACGGGCTCGAGGGCATGGAGTTCGTCACCTCCTCGACGATCGCGATGCTCACCGAGCTGCAGGCGGCGACCGACGCCGGCGAGAACATCGTCGTCACGCTGTGGGAGCCGCACTGGGCGTACAGCGCGTTCCCGGTGCGCAACCTCGAGGATCCCGAGGGCACGCTCGGCACCGCCGAGAGCGTCCACTCCTACAGCCGCACCGGCTTCGCCGACGACTTCCCCGAGGTCGCCGGCTGGCTCGAGGGCTTCCAGATGCCCGCGGACCTGCTCTACGGCCTCGAGGACCTGCTCTTCAACGAGCACGAGGATGTCGAGGACAAGGCCCCGCTCGTCCAGCAGTGGATGGAGGACAACCGCGAGTACGTCGACGGCCTCACGAGCTGACGACGCCCGCATCGGCGCCGGCCGTCCCTCGCGGGGCGGTCGGCGCCGTCGTCCGCCCCGCGATCCTCAGCCGCCGCGCCGGAACGCGATCGGGTCGTCCAGGTAGGGCTCCCACCTCGCGCGCGTCGCCTCGTCGAGGCGGGTCGGCTTGCCGGTCGCGGCGTCGACGAACACGACGACGGTCGCCGCGCGGGCGTAGACCGTCTCGTCCCCCTCGGGCCCGCGCACCTGATAGGCGATCTCCAGGCTCGCGCCGCCGATCCGCGAGAGCCAGAGCTCGATGAGGATCGGCTCGCCCGAGTACGACATGGGCGCGAGGTACTCGATCTCCTGGCGGGCGATGAGCGTCAGGACGCCGTCGCCGATGCCGCGCTCGCCCTCCCAGAACGTCCGGACCCGCGCCTCCTCGAGGAGCCGGAGCATCGTCGCGTTGTTGACGTGCCGGTAGGCGTCGAGGTCGCTCCAGCGCAGATGGATCGGGACGGTGAGCCGAGGCATGCCCGGCTCAGTCCCGGGTGAGCTTGCGGTAGGCGGTGCGGTGCGGCTTCGCCGCCTCCGGGCCGAGCCGCTCGATCTTGTTCGCCTCGTAGGCCTCGAAGTTGCCCTCGAACCAGTGCCACTTGGCGGGGTCCTCGTCGTTGCCCTCGTAGGCGAGGATGTGCGTCGCGATGCGGTCGAGGAACCACCGGTCGTGGGTGATGACGACGGCGCAGCCGGGGAACTCGAGGAGCGCGTTCTCGAGCGACTGCAGCGTCTCGACGTCGAGGTCGTTCGTCGGCTCGTCGAGGAGCAGCAGGTTGCCGCCCTGCTTGAGGGTGAGCGCGAGGTTGAGGCGGTTCCGCTCGCCGCCGGAGAGGACGCCGGCCTTCTTCTGCTGGTCGGGTCCCTTGAAGCCGAACTTGGAGACGTAGGCGCGCGAGGGGATCTCGGTCTTGCCGACCGTGAGGATGTCGAGGCCGTCGGAGACGACCTCCCACAGCGTCTTGTTCGGGTCGATGCCGGCGCGGGACTGGTCGACGTAGGAGATCTTCACCGTCTCGCCGACCTTCAGCTCGCCGGCATCCAGCGGCTCGAGGCCGACGATCGTCTTGAACAGCGTCGTCTTGCCGACGCCGTTCGGGCCGATGATGCCGACGATCCCGTTCGGCGGGAGCGAGAACGACAGGTCATGGAACAGCGTGCGGCCGTCGAAGCCCTTCTCGAGGTCCTTCGCCTCGATGACGACGTTGCCGAGGCGCGGCCCCGGCGGGATCTGGATCTCCTCGAAGTCGAGCTTCCTGGTCTTCTCCGCCTCGTTCGCCATCTCCTCGTAGCGGGCGAGGCGCGCCTTCGACTTCGCCTGGCGCCCCTTCGCGTTCGAGCGGACCCAGTCGAGCTCCTCGGCAAGCCGCTTCGCGAGCTTCGCGTCCTTCTTGCCCTGGACCTCGAGGCGCTGCGCCTTCTTCTCCAGGTAGGTCGAGTAATTGCCCTCGTACGGGTAGAGGTGGCCGCGGTCGACCTCGGCGATCCACTGCGCGACGTTGTCGAGGAAGTAGCGATCGTGGGTGATCGCGATGACGGCGCCGGGGTACTTCTGCAGGTGCTGCTCGAGCCAGAGCACGCTCTCCGCGTCGAGATGGTTCGTCGGCTCGTCGAGGAGCAGCAGGTCGGGCTGCTCGAGCAGCAGCTTCGCGAGCGCGACGCGGCGCTTCTCGCCGCCGGACAGGTTGCTCACGATCGCGTCGCCCGGCGGCGTGCGCAGCGCGTCCATCGCCTGCTCGAGCTGGTTGTCGATGTCCCAGCCGTTCGCGGCGTCGATCTCCTCCTGCAGCCGGCCGGCCTCCTCGGAGAGCTTGTCGATGTCGGCGCCCGGCTCGCCCATCTCGGCGTACGCGGCGTTCATCCGGGCGATCTTGTCGAGCATCGGCCGCACCGCCTGCTGGACGTTCTCGAGCACCGTCTGGTCCTCGTCGAGCTCCGGCTCCTGCATGAGGATGCCGACCGAGTAACCGGGACTGAGCTTCGCCTCGCCGTTCGACGGCTGGTCGAGCCCGGCCATGATCTTGAGGATCGTCGACTTCCCCGCGCCGTTCGGGCCGACCATGCCGATCTTCGCGCCGGGGAAGAACGACATCGTCACGTCGTCGAGGATGACCTTGTCCCCGACGGACTTCCGGGCACGGACCATCGAGTAGATGTACTCCGCCACTAGCTCTCAACCACCATTTCACCGAGCCTGCAAGCTAAACCGTGGAATCCGGAGGGTCACACTCTGGCTGCGGCTCGCAGCCAGAGACGGTCTCGGACCTGGTTTAGCGGACTTGTCAACGCTACCTGCTCCCAGCCACACGGACAGATCACTCCAGGAGCGACCAGTACGGCTTGCGGGCCTTCATCGCGTGAATGATCATCTGGTTCCCGCTGTCGAAGACGAGGACAACAAGCTCGAGCAGTCGGCCATGCGGATCGAACCCCAGTCGGAACTCAGGCATCGGGCTGTCATCGCTCTCCGGCGCGGCATAGACGAAGTGCTCGGCCGCGAAGCGGGCATCCGCAGGCTCAATGCCGTGGCCGAGCGCCGATGGGTGGATCAGCACCTATGCCACGTGCGCCCATGCGTCGACCGCGGCGCGGATCGCCTCCGACCGGTTGAGGCCCTCGCGTTCGGCGCGAGCCATGAGGTCCGCGAGCAGCTCCGAGTCGATCCGGACCGGGATCACGGCCGCGGCATCCCCGCCGAGGCGAGGGCGGCCCCGACGTCGCAGTCCTTCGAGGTCATAGCCTTCACGAGCCTTCCGCTGCCACGCAGCGACCTGCTCCTCCGTGACGGGAACGCCGCCGATGGTCTCGGTCATGCAATTATTGTAATACGAAAATGTCGCAGGATGAGAGGGATCTGAGCCGCGGCTCAGATCTGGTGCTGCCAGCCGACGAGGCACTGGCCGCTGCCGAGGACCGGGAGGATCACGGAGCTCCAGCGCTCGGCCCGGACGTCGGAGATGAGGCACTCGCCGCCGAAGCGCGCCGAGACCTCGATCGAGTCGACGCCGAGGCCGATCGCGGTCGAGTCGGCGGTGATCTCGAGCGCGGCGGGGTCGTAGCCGGCGCCGACCAGGTGATCGACCATCGTCTGCGTGCTGCCGAGGCCGAATTGGGCCCAGTAGCGCTCGATCGTCGCGTCCCAGTAGAGCTTGTTCTCCGCGGCCGTGCCGCCGGGCCGGAGCTCGGGCGGCGTCGTGGGGAGCACGTCCGTGCCCGGCGCGATCGTCTCGGGCGTCGTCGGCGTGGGCGTCGCCGGCGCCGGACTCTCCCCCGTGCAGCCGGTGAGCGCGAGGGCGGCGGCCACCGCGGGCGCCGCGAGAAGGAGGACGGTCCGGGCGCGCACGCGGCGATTCTATTGACTCCCGCCGGACGCGTCCCCCACGCGCGGCGCAGCCCGGACCGCCCCGGCCTCAGAACGGCGTCGCGCCGACGCCGACCGGCTCGCGGGCGGCGGCCGCGTCGGCCTCGTCCGCCGGCGCCTCCTCCGGGTCCCCGCCGCCCGAGGCCGTGGCGCCGGCCGCGGCCGGCGTGCGCGCCACCTTGCGGTACGTCGACTGGCCCCACGCGAGATCGTGGCCGATGCCCTCCGCCTCGATCTCGACCGTGACCCCCTGGCGCTCGCCGCTCGTCCAGTCGCGGATGCGGAGCCGGCCGCGCACGAGCACGCGATCGCCCTTCTTCAGCGAGGCCTCCGCGTTCTCCGCGAGCTGGCGGAAGGCGACGACCGAATACCAGTTGGTCTCCCCGTCGACCCACCTGTCGTGCGCGCGGTCGAAGCGCCGCTGCTGCGAGGCGAGCCGGAAGGACGTGATCTTGAGCTTCTCGTCCGTGAGGATGTGCTTCGGCTCGGTGGCGATGACGCCGCCGACGGCGATGGTGTCGGGCATTCCGCTGCTCCTTCGATCCGATCGGGCCGGACCGACCGCGTCGGTCTGGCACCGGAGCCCCGGAGCGGCGCTCGTGCCGGGAATGCCGCCCCGGGGTCCGGTCCGTGGAGTCTGACCGGAATGCCGCGACGGCGTTCGCTCGAAGACGCGAAATGTGAAGAGTTACGCCTTGATGTACTCGGTGAAGGACTTGCGGACCTTGTTCACCTTGGGCACCGCGACGGCGAGGCAGTAGCCCTGCGTCGGGTTCTTCGCGAAGAAGTCCTGGTGGTAGTCCTCAGCCGGATACCACTCGCCGAGCGGCTCGATCGAGGTCACGACCCCGCCGTCCCAGAGATCCTCGGCGCGGCGGCGCGCCTCCTCGAAGAGCGCCCGCTGCTCCTCGTCGGCCGGGAACATCGCCGAGCGGTACTGGGTCCCGACGTCGTTGCCCTGGCGATTGAGCTGCCGCGGGTCGTGCATCGTGAAGAACATGTCGAGGATCACCTCGTCGGGCACCTGCTCGGGGTCGAAGGTCACCGCGACCGCCTCGGCGTGGCCCGTGGTGCCCGTGCAGACCAGCTCGTACGACGGATGCGGCACCTGACCGCCGGTGTAGCCCGACTCGACCTCGACGACGCCGTCGACGATCCGGTAGGCGGCGTCGAGGCACCAGAAGCAGCCGCCGGCGAGATGGAAGGTATGCAGCATGTCAGGCAGAACGCGACCGCGACGCCGGGCATTCCGCGACGCGTAGGCTGGCAGGCCGTGGGCTTCCTCTACGGCCTCCTCGCCGCGATCCTGTTCGGCGCGAACGGCAGCCTCACCAAGGCGGTCATGGCGGCCGGCCTCACGCCCTTCCAGGTGACCCAGTTCCGGACGCTCGCGACCGCGATCCTGGCCGGCGCGGTGCTGCTCTTCCTGAACCGCGCCGCGTTCCGCATCTCCGGCCGGCAGCTCCTCCGCATGGTGCTGCTCGGGATCGTCGGCCAGTGCCTGCTGCAGCTCACCTATGCGATGGCGATCGAGGCGCTGCCGGTCGGCATCGCGCTCATGCTCGAGTACCTCGCGGTGCTCGCGGTCGCGGTCATCGCCCGGGTGTTCTTCAAGGAGGCGGTGCGCGGGCGGGTCTGGTTCGCGATCGCCCTCGTGCTCGGCGGCATCTTCGTCGTCTCGCGCGCTTGGGAGGGCGCACTCGACGGCTGGGGCGTCCTGATGGGGCTCGCGGCGGCCGCGAGCCTGACGTTCTACTTCGTCTACGGCGAACGGCAGATCCGGGCGACGAGCCCGCTCGCGACCGTGTTCTGGGCGTCGCTCGTCGCGGCCGCCGCGACGGCGACGTTCTCGCGCTGGTGGGAGCTGACGCCGGACGCGTTCACGACCGTCGTCTCGCTGCAGGGCAATCTCGCCGACGTCCGGCTCCCGATGTGGATCCCGCTCCTCGCGGTGTGCGCGCTCGGGACCTTCCTGCCCTTCGCGCTCTCGTTCATCGCGCTCGAACGACTCAAGCCGACGACCGCGGGGGTGCTCGCCTCGAGCGAGATCGTGTTCGCCTTCCTCGTCGCCTGGGTGTGGCTCGGCGAGGCGCTCGACTGGCTCCAGTTGATCGGCGCGGCGGTCGTGCTCGTCGGGATCGCCCTGGCGCAGACCGCCCGGCCCGGGGCGTACGCCGATCCCGACCTCGCGGTGGCGACCGGTCCGATCCCGACGCTCGCCGCCGCGGGCACCCGGCCGATTCCGCGTGTCGATCGGAGCGAACCTTCAAGCTGAGGCTTACCGTTCCAGCATGATCCTGGAATGGTGGCACGCCCTCACCGGCTGGCTCTCGAGCCCCGAGGGGCAGACGCTCATGACCACGGTGGCGCTCCCGTTCGTCGCCATCCTCGCCGCGGGCCTGCTCGCGGTCCTCATCGCCCGCGCCTCGAGCACGCGCGTCATGCGCCACCGCGACAACTCCGAGAAGGCCGCGGCGATCGCCGGCCTGCTCGCCGTCTGCCGCCGCGTGACGATCTGGACATCCTTGAGCTCCGCGGAACGCGATCACCTCGACTACCAGATCACCGAGTCGACCGTGCGCCTCCGCCTGCTGCCGATCGGCGGCGCCGACCTCGCCGCCGAATGGTCGCAGCTCATGATCGCGGCCATCAAGCGCAACTCTGCCGCGCTCGTCGACGAGGCGGAGAAGGCGCTCTCCGACCTCGAGAACGGCCTGATCCTCTGGTACCGCCGCCCCGGCGCCGCGAAGAAGCAGTTCAAGAACGAGATCGCCTACCTGCGGATGGACACCACCTCGCTCGACCGCGAGCTGGTCGCGCGCCAGAAGCAGTGGCAGGCGGCGCAGGACGGCCGCGCCGACTACGTGCCGGTCACGGCGGCCGACCCCGAGACGAGCCCGTTCCAGAACCTCGACGAGCTCATCGCGGGCGCGCCCCAGCCGGCGCCCGCGGCGGACTCGATCCCCAAGGCCTCCTAGCGCACGGCGCTCCCCTGCGGCCTCGCGCCGACCGGGCCCCGATCACGGGGCTCGGTCGGCGCGTTCCATGTCTTCGGGCGAGACGCTCCGGTGTCACTCGTGGTCGGAATGGGCACCCGATACCGACCACATGTGACACCGGAAGGCCATTACCCTGATGTGGCGATGCCCTCGTAGCTCAATGGATAGAGCAGCGGCCTTCTAATCCGCAGGTTGCACGTTCGAGTCGTGCCGGGGGCACTCAGAACTCGCCGCGGTCCTCCACCGGCTCGAAGGCCTCGGAGTCGGGCTCGTCGAAGGTATAGGTGACCTGGAGCTGGTCGCCCAGCTCCTTCGGGACCGGCTGCGAGTAGGTGACCAGCGACTCCTTGCCGTCGACCGCGACCAGGACGGAGATCTCCTCGTCCCACGAGCCGTCCGTCGAGATGCGGGTGTCGGTCTGCCCGTCGTAGGGCCCGCCCGAGTAGAAGACGACGTACTCGTCGCCCTTGGCGATGTGCGGAGTGCCGGTCATGGGACAATCATGGCATGGCCGCCTCGCCCGACCTCCTCGTCTGGATCGACTGCGAGATGACCGGTCTCGACCTCGAACGGGACGAGCTCATCGAGGTCGCCGTCGTCATCACCGACTACGACCTGAACGCGGTCGACCCGGGATTCCAGATCGTGATCGCGCCGAGCGCGGCCGCGCTGGAGGGCATGGCGGAGTACGTGCGGGAGATGCACACCACCTCCGGCCTGCTCGAGGACCTGCCCGACGGGGTCGCCCTCGAGGAGGCGCAGCGCCAGGTGCTCGAGTACATCCGGCGGTTCATCCCGGCCGCCGGGGCCGCGCCGCTCGCCGGGAACACGATCGGGACGGACCGCGCATTCCTCGCGCGGTACATGCCGGACGTCGACGCGCACCTGCACTACCGCAGCGTCGACGTGTCCTCGATCAAGGAGCTCTCCAAGCGCTGGTACCCGCGCGTCTACTTCCAGGCGCCGGCGAAGCACGGCGGGCACCGGGCGCTCGCCGACATCCGCGAGTCGATCCGGGAGCTCGAGTACTACCGCCGCGCCGTCTTCGTGCCGCTGCCCGGCCCGAGCTCGGACGCCGCCCAGGGCATCGCGGACACCGTGACGACCGCGTTCTCCGACCGCGTCTGAGCGCGCGCCGCGCCTGCCCTACAATGGATCGGTCCCGCGTTCGCGCGGGCATGGCGGCTGTAGCTCAGTTGGTAGAGCACTGGCTTGTGGTGCCGGGAGTCGCGGGTTCAAGTCCCGTCAGCCGCCCCAGGGGACCTCACGCAGCAACTCCCCCGTACACCCTCGACGCGGGCCGAGCAGACGTGACGGTCTGTGACGCCGGCCCGGGAATCGTCGCGGGCCGGGCGGGGTTGCCTCGGGCATGAGCAGAGCCATCATCGTCGACGAGTTCGGCGGGCCGGAGCACCTCCGGGTCCGCGAAGTGCCGGAGCCCCACGCGGGGTCGGGCGAGGTCCGAGTCCGGGTCCGGACCGTCGGGCTCAACCCCATCGACTGGAAGCTCGTCAGCTCGCCCGAGGCCGCCGCGTTCTTCGGTGTGAGCCTTCCGACCGGCTTCGGCGCCGACTTCGCCGGGGTCGTCGACGAGGTCGGCGCCGGCGTGACCGGCTACGCGCCGGGTGACCGGGTCTTCGGCAACGCCGGTGGCCGCGCGGCCGCCGACTTCGTCGTCGTCGCCCCCGGTCAGGACATACTCGAGCGCACGCCGGACGGTCTGAACGACGAGGTCGCGGCGAGCCTGCCGATCCCGGCGCGCACGGCCGCCGCGGTGCTGGACGCGCTCGACCTCCGGGACACCGACACGCTGCTCGTCGGCGGCGCGGCCGGCGGCGTCGGCGTGCTCCTCGTCCAGCTCGCGCGGCGCGCGGGCGCGCGGGTCATCGGCACGGGGTCCGAGGCGACCGCGCCGTTCCTCCGCGAGCTCGGCGCGGAGCCGGTGGCCTACGGCGACGGGCTCGAAGAGCGAATCCGCTCCATCGCCCCCGAGGTGCCGGCGGCCGCCGATCTGCACGACGCCGACGCGGCGCAGGCCGCGGTGCGGATCGGCGTGCCGGCCGGGCGCATCGTCACGATCGCGGCCGCGCCACCCGAGGGCGGGATCGCGGCGAGCAGCGGGAGCGCGCGCCCCGACGCCCTCGCGAGCATCGCCGCCGCCGTGGCCGCCGGCGAGCTGACCGTGCCGATCGCGGGGCGCTACGGGATCGACGAGATCCAGCAGGCGGTCGAGGCGCAGCGCGCCGGGCACGTGCACGGCAAGCTCGTGGTCACGATCGGCTGAGTCGACGCCGTCGCGGTGGTGGTTTCGAGACGGCGCTGCGCGCCTCCTCAACCTGCTCCGCTAGGTTTCGAGACGGCGCTGCGCGCCTCCTCGGCCACCGGCTGGCGCGTCTCCCACCCCGCTACGCGGCGATCGGCGCGCCCAGGTCGAGGAGGTTGCCATCGGGGTCGCGGACCCGCGCCACGCGCTCCCCCCAGGGCATGTCGGCCGGCTCGCGCTCGGCGACGGCTCCCGCGGAGACCGCCCGCGCGAACGCCTCGTCGACGGCGTCGACGTAGAGCCAGATCGTGACCCGGTCGGGACCGGGGCCGGTCGCGGGATCGAAGCCGATCGCCAGCGACGCGCCGCCGAGCGACAGCGAGACGTACGCGTCGCCGTCCTCGCCGGGGAAGACGAAGACCGTCTCGGCGTCGAACGCGTCTCGGTAGAACGCGACGAGCGCGGCGACATCGCGGGTCAGCAGAATGGGGAAGATCCGCTCGACGGTCATGCGCCCGATGCTATGTCCGACCATGCCGGTCGGGCCAGCGATCCGTCGTCGTGGCGATCACGCTCACGGCCTGGCCACCTCGCGCGCGTAGCATGAGCGCATGGCGATGCGCGGCGCGGAGCTCGACGAGGAGGTCGTCCTCGCCCCGCGCTCGAGCCTCGATCGGCCATGGCGGACGATCGTCTGGAACGACCCCGTCAACCTCATGCAGTACGTCACGCACGTCTTCCAGAGCTACTTCGGCTACCCGCGGGCGGAGGCGGAGCGCCTCATGCTGCTCGTCCACCATGAGGGCCGCGCCGTCGTCGCCTCGGGGCCGCGCGAGGAGGTCGAGCGGCACACGGAGGCGATGCACGAGTACGGCCTCTGGGCGACCTCCGACAAGGGCGAGGCGTGATCCGGTTCGAGGTCGCGGACGGCGGGATCACGGTGACGGCCGAGGCGCAGGACGCGCGAGCCGTGGCGGGCCTCGTCGAGCAGTTCCAGGAGCTGCTGGCCGAACGCGAGGCGGCGCCGGATCGGGCGCCCGGACCCACGGGCGACCCGGCGCTGCGCCGCCTCTTCCCCGACCCGGTCCCGGACGATCCCGAGGATTCCGCCGAGGTCCGCGAGCTGACCGGTCCCGCGCTCCTCGAGCACAAGCGGACGAACGCGGCCCTCGTCGCCAGGTCGCTCGAGGCGCGCCGGCGGCTCGACCCGCGCGAGGAGCTGGCCTGGCTGCAGTGGCTGACCGACATCCGGCTCGTCCTCGCGGCACGGCTCGGCATCGAGCTCGACGGCGACGAGGGCACCGCCGAGTCCGCGGCCGACCGCGCCATGCGGTGGACGTACCACGCGCTCGGCGCGCTGCAGGCGGACCTCCTCGAGGCGATCGACGCCCGCGGCTCGGGGACCGGCGAGTGAGCCTCCATCTCGACGCGACGGCGTTCGAGGCCCTCGTCGTCGAGGAGCTCGACGCGCTGCCGGACGAGATGGTCGACGGCCTGGAGAACGTCGTGTTCGTCGTCGAGGATCGCCCCGAGGACGGCTCGCTCGACCTGTTCGGGCTCTACGACGGGGTCGCCCTGACCCAGCGCGACCGCTACGGCTTCGGCGAGCTGCCGGACCGCATCATCCTGTTCCGGGAGCCGCTGCTCGCGGCGTGCGCCGACCTGGACGAGCTGCGCGACGAGATCCATGTGACGCTCGTGCACGAGATCGGGCACTTCTACGGCATCGACGACGAGGAGCTGCACCGGCTCGGCTGGGCGTGAGCCTCCCAGGCTCGACCCGACGCGCCCGGTAGGATGCCGTGGGCGCCCGGTCCGGGACGCCGTCCCCGACGAGAGGTGCCACGTGGCTCGACCGAAGCGCGCGTCCGCGGTGCTCGCCGCGACCGGGCTGCTCGCCGCCACGACCCTGTCGGGCTGCCAGCTCCTCACCGCGCAGCCGCCCGTGCACACGCCGACCGCGCTCGAGGCGTGCGCGACGGACCGCGCCTGGGACCTCGACACCGCCGCCTTCGCCCCGGTCGCGACGACCGTCATGCACGAGCACGGCGTGCCGCTCGACATCGCGGTGCAGGGCACGCAGCGCCTGACCTGGGGATCCGACTTCGCGATGCACCTGGACTCGGACCTGACGTTCATCGCGAGCGGCGCGGCGAGCCCCGGCCGCGAGGAGACGCTCACGGTGCGAGGGCAGAGCGGCGGGCTCGCCTACTTCGCCGGCACGATCGCGGTGCCCCGCCAGTGGTCGGAGGACGGGCTGACGGCCCAACCGGCGGCGACGCAGGACGGTGCGCCCGTCAACGGGGCCGTGGCGTGGCCGCGGCTGTGGATCGACGACACGAACGGCCTCGAGGTGACCTGCAGCGAGGACCAGCTCCAGCTCGCCGCGCGCCAGGGCCCGCTCGTCTGGACCTTCCGGCCCGAGGGCTGGACGCCGCCCGCGCCGGAGCCCGAGCCCGCGCCCGCTCAGTAGCGCAGCCGGTCGGAGCGCCCCCGCGCGAGCTCGGCGAGCCCGAGCGCGAGCGCCGTGACGAGCGCGAGCAGCACGGCTGCGGCGTTCGCCGTCGCGAGGTTGCCGGGACCGGGATGGCCCGCGAGCCGCTCGATCGCGACCGGCAGCGTCGCCCAGTCGGGCCGCGACAGGAACGCGGTCGCCCCGAACTCGCCGAGGCAGACCGCGAACGCGAGGCCCGCGGCGGCGATCGCGGGCCTCGCGGCCAGCCGGAGGTCGACCTGCCAGAGCACCCGCCCCGGCGAGGCCCCGAGGTCCGCGGCCGCATCGCGGAGGAGCGGATCGACCCCGCGCAGCACCGGCAGCAGGGTGCGGACGACGAGCGGCGCGGCGACGAGCGCCTGCGCGATCGGCACGAGCGCCGGCGAGGACCGGAGGTCGAACGGCGGCGTGTCGAGCGCGACGAGGTAGCCGAAGCCGAGCGTGACCGCGGACACGCCGAGCGGCAGCATGAGCGCCCCCTCGAGCGCCGCCAGCGCGCGCCGGCCCCGCGGCGAGGACGGGCGGCGCGAGAGCAGGACGCTCGCGCCCAGCCCGACCGCCATCGCGACGACGGTGCCGATCGCGGCGAAGGCCAGCGAGTGCCCGAGCGCCCGCAGCGGCGAGACCGCGAGGGCGGCCGCTCCGCCGCCGGCGCCGCGGCCGACGCCGCCGAGCGCCGCCCAGTGCTCGAGCGTCCAGCCCTCCGGCCCGAGCAGCGAGCGCACCCCGAGCGCGACGACCGGCACGGCGAGCAGCAGGCCGATGGCGGCGGCGGCCGTGACGACCGGCCAGTCGCCGCGCCTCGGCGCCCGCCCGGCGAACGGCGTCCGCAGCTCCGGTCGGCTGCGGGCGCGGCCGGCCGCCCACAGCACCGCGACGACGAAGACCACCTGGACGAGGCTCAGCGCACTCGCCGCGCGCAGGTCGAGGTACTGGGCGGTGAGCGTCCAGATCTCCGTCTCGACCGTGCCGTAGCGGGCGCCGCCGAGCACGAGCACGAGGCCGAAGGCGGTCGTGCAGAACAGGAACGCGATGATCGCCGAGGAGCCGATGGCCGGCCCGAGCCGCGGCAGGGTGACGCCGAGGAAGGCGCGCAGCGGGGTCGCTCCCAGATCCGCGGCGACCTCCTCGATCTCCGGGTCGAGCTCCTCCCAGGCCGTGCCGACGGTGCGGGTGACGACGGAGACGTTGAAGAACACGAGGGCGAGCACGATCGACCACCATGAGCCGTCGAGCGGGGTGCCGGCGAAGAGCACCTTGAACGCGACCCCGACGACGACGGTCGGGAGCACGAAGGGCACGAGCACGAGCGCCCGGAGCGCGCCGCGGCCGCGGAACCGCAGCCGGTAGAGCACGAACGCCGCGGGCAGGCCGAGCAGCAGGCAGGCGGCGGTCGCGAGCGCCGCCTGGCCGAGG
>Ga0182737_1001695_pt1 | contig 20514 bp, 20 predicted proteins | sample eDN5th30CBELigOP_FD_128878 | JGI IMG/M metagenome (GOLD analysis project Ga0182737, IMG submission 128878) | Enriched Organic Plus compost microbial communities from Emeryville, California, USA - eDNA 5th pass 30_C BE-Lig OP (version 2) (version 2) ...
ATCGTGGAGGGCATCAACAATACGATCAAGGTCATCAAGCGGCGGGCTTATGGATACCGCGACCAGGAATACTTCTTCCTCAAAATCCGCGCCGCATTCCCCGGTAATCCTCGATGAACCAAAAATAAGGCCCGACGGCCTCATGACAACGGCCCCTGCGGGGGCCGTTGTCATTCCCGGCGCCACCAGCCGAGGCACGTGCTGCCGCGGGAATATTCCATCCACCTCGGCATCCGCGAATAGCCGGCACATCGCCGTCATTTCACACTACAGCCTCGTTCACTGAAGAAGGGGCTGGCTATGGTCCAGTGTGTATCCCGGCAGCGCGGCCAGGGGATGACCGAGTACATCATCGTGGTGGCGCTTATCGCGGTGGCGGCGATCGCCGTCTACCAGTTGTTCGGCCAGGTCGTACGATCGCAAACCGCCGCCATGGCGCGCGAACTCGCCGGCGAAGACGGCACGACCCAGGCGCGCGCGGCGCAGTCGGCGGCCAGCAAGGCCGCCGCCCAGACCAAGGCGCGCACGCTCAAGTCGTTTACCGGCAACGCGAAATGATGCGTCGTGCAGCGCCGCGGGCGAGCGGGCAGGGCGGGCAGGCCCTGCCCATCGTGCTGGCGCTGGCCGCCGTCGGCGGCATCGCGCTGGTGGCGCTGTACAACGTCGGCCAGACCGTCGCGGCGCGCGTGCGCTTGACCCACGCGGCCGATGCCGCGGCCTACAGCGGCGCACTGGCCCAGGCGCGCACGCTCAACCTGCTGGCCTATATCAATCGTGCGCAAGTGGCGCATCAGGTGGCCATGGCGCACCTGGTCACGCTCGGGTCGTGGGCGCAGTTCGGGCAGGCGCAAGCGCAACAGCGCGGGCGGGGCAACCCGCCCGCCGGCCTGATCGCCATGCTGTTCGGGGCGTCGGCCGGCGCAGCCTATGCGCGGGCCGGGGCCACGCAAGATGCGCTGCCCGAGCTGGCCCGGGCATTCCAGCAGCATGACCAGGCCGTGCATCAGGTACTGCGCCAGGCATCCGCGTCGGCCGTATCGCACCTGGGCGAATTTCGCCTGCAGACCATGTTGCGCGTGCTGCACGCCAATTATCCCGAGCACTACGCCGCGTCGGGCCAACAGGCCGTGTCGCAGGCCGGGCCCTTGCAATTGTCGGTGCTGTCCGACAACCGGGAAGGCTACGTGGGGCTACGGCCCGGCAATACCGCGAGGGGCTTGCGCGGCATGGTCGAGCTGGCCGCCGGCCGCTACGACTTCCTGCGGCCGCGCAACCTGACCCGGCACAGCAACTGGATCGTGCATCGATCCTGCCCCACGCGCCGCCACGAACTGCGCCGGCGTGGCGGCACCTGGCTCGGCGACGACGGACGCTGGGGCGCGCTGGACACGCTGTCCTACCATGCCTTGCGCTCGAATCGCTGGATCGGCTGCTACTACCGCGAGTACGCCATGGGGTGGGGGCAGGCGGGGCGCCATGCGCTGGGCGCGGGCGACTACGTCGACAAGCCGCCGCAAGATTTTTCCCAGCAGGACTTCTGGCGTTGGGTACACGAGAACACCTCGTGGAACCTGTTCTACGGCCGCAGCAATCCCATGGCCAATTCCTACGCCGTCGCCGGTGCCGCGCGCTGGGCCAGCCGCGGGCTACCCGCGTATCACGAGCTCGACGCCGGCGCGGCGGGCCTGCCCCTGCGCTTCGCCATCCAGGTGCGCCAATCGGCCGCGACGCTGCCTACCACCGATGCGGCCAGCGCGTTGGCCGCGCCGGCAGGCCGCTATGCCTATGCGGGCCTGGCGGTCGACGAAGCGGTCACGGTCACCAGCGCCGCGGAAACCTATTTCTCGCGACCCCAGCCGCAAGACGGCAGGCCGGCCGAACCGCCCGGCCTGTTCCGCCCCTATTGGCAGGCCCGGCTCAGCCATGCGCCAGCCGGGCGGCTTTCCGGATACTTGCCATGACGCGCCCGCAATATCGTTCCGTGCCGCGCGGGCAGGCCATGGTGGAAGCGGTGCTGGCGATCGCGCTGCTGGCATTGTTCATGCATGGCATGGCCACCGTGGGGGCGCTGCAGTTCAACGGCCTGGCCGCCGCCCAGCTCAGCCGCCATGCCGCGTTTGCCGCCGCGCGTGGGCAAACCGACCTGCCGCATCAGGCGCGCACGGCCACGGTGTCCGAGGGGCCCGTGCAATGGCTGGACGCCAGCGCGCAGGCCGGCGATCCCCAGGCGGTCGCGCTGGCGCGCGATTGGCTACGCGTCGACCCCAGGCTGCGCACCGCGCAAGCCACGGTGCATCCCGCCTCGGCTGTCGTCTTCGCCCGGCGCGACGGCCCGGCTTCGGTGCTTGCCATGCGGCGCCACACCACCTTGGCGGCCAATGCCGGGCATGCCTCCAGCGACGCCGCCGCCGCGCAGCGCATCGAGGGCTCGGCCACCGGCTGGGCGGATGCCGCCCGGCGTTCCCGGGATGCGGCCCAGGCGTTGCGTCGGCGTATGCAACCCGTCGACGCGCCGTGGGGCCGGGGCGATTGGTCGGTCGACTGGCTGGGGGCGTGGGCCGACCTGGCACCCCTGCCGGCCGCCACGCCGGGGCGCTGACATCATGCGGTCGTCTTCCATCGGGTTTCGGCATTGCGCGGCGCCGGCGGCTTGCCCGCCCAAGGCCGGCATGAGACGGGCAGGGACTTTTGCCTGCCTGGTGGCGGTGTCGCTGGCCTGCGCCGGTGCGCCGCTGGCGCCGGACGGCCTGGCCTTGCCGCCGGGCAGCGTGCAGATGCCGTTGGGCCGCGGCATGCGGCTTTACGGCATGCCGGCCGACGTGCGCCTGCTCGACATGCCAGTACCCATCGCGCAAGCGATTCCTTTCCTGACGGCGCGGTATCCGGTCTTGTCCGACCTGGGGGTGTATCCGGGGCTGGCGGTATTGTCGGGCCAGGCGGCCGGGCAACATTGGGTGGCGGCCCTCGAGCCCGCCGGCCCGCGGCGCACGCGCGGCAGCCTGTCCGTGCTGGCGACGGCCGCCGATGCCGGCATGGCGGTATCCCGTCGCCCCGGATGGTTGCCGGCGAACGCGCGCTTGCGGCTCGATTTCGGCATCGACGATGGCGATGGGCACACGACGCAGCAGGTCTGGACGCTGGCATCGCCCGTCGCCACCGCCCGCCGCGCGATCGACGATGGGTTGCGGCGCGCAGGCTGGCGCCGCGAGGCGACCGCGAGCGAATCGCCCGCGGCCGGCCATTGGGCACGCGGGCGGGCACGCCTGCAGATCACCATTACCGCCGCCGAGGGCGGCGGCAGCGGCATCCTGCTGCAGCGGCATGACGAGGTCACACCATGATTTCCCGGTTTTCCGCCTTTCGGCCGCGCCTGAAGGCGCTGGGCGTCTACGGGTTCGCACTGGCCGCCGGCTTGCTGGCGGCCTGGGCCGCGCGCGAGCATATCCAGGCCCGGGTGCGCGAGATCGAGCGACAGGCCGAGGTCGTCGTGGTCGACCGGCTGGTGGCCGCCACGGACCTGCCGGCCGGTACGCAGTTGCACATCGATCATCTGGCGGTGCGCGGCATCCCGGCACCGTGGGTGCCTGGCGGCGCATTCGATGCCGAGGCCGTCGAGCAGGTGCTGGGCACCGTGCTGGCGGTCGACCTGCAACAGGGCGAGGCGCTGCTCGACGTGCACTTGGCGCCCCGGGCCGCGGCACAACCGGTATCGGGCCTGCTGGCTACCGGCCGGCGCGCGGTGACGCTGCCGGCCGACGAGATCAATGCGGCATCGGGGTTGCTGCGGCCGGACGACCTGATCGATCTGTTCGTGTCCTTCACGCATCGCGGCCAGCACCTGACGGCGCCGTTGCTGCAAGGGGTACGCGTGCTGGCCATGGATGCCAGCCCCGACGCGGCGCCCTCTATCACGCTGGATACGTCGGCGCAGGATGCGATCAAGCTGGTCGCGGCCCGGCACGCCGGTACCCTGACGGCCATGCTGCGCCGCCAGGGAGACGCGGCCGCGCCCCGGCCGTCGGCGCCCGGAGACCTGGCCGCCCTGATGGGCATCGACGACGGCGATGCGCCGCCATCCCCGGCGGTGCCCATTCTGTATGGCGATCGCCTGGATGCCGAAAGCGCCTCGATCGGCCATGAAGATGCCGTCGCGCCCATCCAGGAGGCGCCATGAACCGTTCCCGCATCGTCGCATGGGTGGCCGGTGCGGCAGCTGTGCTGATGGTCCGGCCGGGCGCGGCCGCGGCCCCGGCACCCGTGGCATTGACGCTGGAAGTGGGCCAGACGCAAGTCGTGCGCCACGAATCGGTCACGCGCGTGGCGGTCGGCAATGGCCAGGTGGTCAGCGCCGTATCGGTGGACGGCCGCGAGGTCGTGCTGTTCGCCCGCCAGGAAGGTGTGTCGTCGGTGCATGTCTGGACGCCCGCGGGCGTGGGCGCCGCGTACGAAGTCCAGGTGCGGCCGGCCGGCTGGGCGCACATGCAACAGGAAGTCCAGGCCTTGCTGCGGCACATCCCCAATGTGCGCAGCAGCCTGGTGGGCGACAACATCGTCATCGAAGGCGACGACCTGGCCGACGACGACCGCGTCCGCATATCGGCGCTGGCGCAGCGCTATCCGCGCATCCTGGACTTCACCGGCCAGGTCGGCTGGGACCGCATGGTGCTGCTGGATGTCCAGGTCGTCGAATTGCCCACTTCCCGCTTGCGCGAATTCGGCGTGCAGTGGGATGGCGTGTCGCAAGGCGGCCTGCAGGCCGGGTTGGCGTGGCGCCCGGGGGCCGGCGTGCAGCCGGCCGAGACGGACGTCGCCGGTGCGCCGCCGCTGGCCATGCAGGGGATGGGCGCGGGCGGCTATTTCGGGGTGAACGCGCTGATATCCGGGCGCATCGCGGCACTGGCGCAGCGCGGCGAGGCCGTGATGCTGGCGCAGCCGCAACTGCTGGCGCGCAGCGGCACCACGGCCTCTTTCCTGGCCGGTGGCGAAGTGCCCTACAGCACTACCGATGCGCAAGGCAACAGCGTGACCGAGTTCAAGCCATACGGCGTGTCGCTGAATATCACGCCCCGCATCGACCGCAATGGCGCCATCCGCTCGCGCATCGAAGTCGAGGCCAGCTCGGTGGATATGTCGTTGAGCGTCGCGGGCGGGCCGGCCCTGCGCACGCGCCGCGCCGCCACCGAATTCAACGTGCGGTCCGGGCAGACGCTGGTGCTGGGCGGGTTCCTGTCGCGCGAGCGTTCCCGCGAGCGCAGCGGGCTGCCGCTGCTGCAGGATATTCCCTTGCTGGGCGCACTGTTCTCGTCGCGCCGCGATCAGCACAAGGAAACTGAACTGGCCATTTTCGTGACGCCGCGCATTGTCTCGCAAGATCATGCCGAGCTGGCCTTGCGCGTGCAGCGCGGGCGCCATGTGCTGGGCCAGGCCTTTCCCGATGCGCCGGCGTTGGGCACCGCGGCGCCCGGCGCCGGCGATCCCGACTGGAGCGCCTATATGGGCCCGGGCTCGCAATGGCGTGCGGCCGCGACACGTTTCCCCAGGTGATCGATGCTCGATATTCTGATGATGTTCGAAGACGGCCAGCAGCGTACGGTGCGCGCGCGGGTGCCGCTGGTGATCGGCCGTTCTGCCCAGTGCGGGCTGCGCATTGCCAATTGGCGCGTGGCCAAGTGCCATGCGCGGCTGGTGGGGCAGGGGCCCGCGCTCGAGCTCGAAGACATGGGCTCGCTGGGAGGCACCTTCGTCAATGGCCAGCGGATCACCGTGCATCGGCCGGTGCTGCCCGAGGACGACATCGTGGTAGGCCCATGCCGCATGCGCGTGCGCCTGGCGGTCGATGCGGCCGGCGAACCCGATGCCCCGCCGGTTGCCGACGCCGCGACGCAACCCGCGCGGGACGATGCGCCCGTTGCGGCGGCGGCCGATGGCGCCGCGGCAGCGCTGGCCTTGTTGCCGCACCGCCAGCGCCTGCATGCCGCCCTGTTGCAGGCCCTGGACTTGCGCCGTCGCGATGTGGCGGGCATGAGCGACGACCTGCTGCGCAGCGAAGCGCGGCAGCTGTTGGATACTATCGTGGCGGCCGATGCCGGGCTTCCCGCGCACGCCGATCGCGCCGCCCTGTGCCGCGATGTGCTGGACGAGGCCGTGGGCCTGGGGCCTCTCGAGCCCCTGCTGGCCGACCCGGACATCAGCGAGATCATGGTCAATCGCCACGACGAGATCTATGTCGAACGCCAGGGTCGCCTGTGGCGCCACCAGGCGGCCTTCAGCAGCGAGCAGTCGGTGCGCTGGGTCATCGAGCGCATCGTGGCGCCGCTGGGCCGGCGCATCGACGAGAGCGCGCCCATGGTGGACGCCCGGTTGCCGGACGGCTCGCGGGTCAATGCCGTGATCGCACCGGTGGCGCTGCGCGGCGCCTGCCTGACGATACGCAAGTTTCCCGCCCGGCGGCCACGCATGGCGGACCTGGCGCAGGCCGGCTCCATCGATGCGGCGATGGCCGAATTCCTGCATCTGTGCGTGCGCACCCGCAAGAACATCGTGGTGTCCGGCGGCACCGGCTCGGGCAAGACCACCCTGCTGAACATCCTGTCCAACGGCATTCCCGAGGGCGAGCGCATTGTCACCATCGAAGACGCCGCCGAACTGCGCCTGGACCACGCCCACCTGGTCGCGCTGGAGGCCCGCCCGGCCAACCTCGAGAACCGAGGCCGGATCGATATCCGCGACCTGGTGCGCAACGCGCTGCGCATGCGGCCCGATCGCATCGTGGTGGGCGAATGCCGCGGCGCGGAGGCCTTCGACATGCTGATGGCGATGAATACGGGACACGAGGGTTCGCTGACCACCTTGCATGCCAACTCGCCGCGCGATGCGCTGGGCCGGCTCGAGGCCATGGTGCTGATGGCCGGCATGGACCTGCCGCTTTCGGTGGTGCGCGAGCACATCGGCGCCAGCGTGGATATCGTGGTGCAACTGGCGCGCCGGTCGGACGGCCGCCGGATAGTCACGGCCATTGTCGAGATCACCGGCCTGGAAAGCGGCCGCATCCAGTTGCAGGAATTGTTCCGCTACCAGGGCGCGCAGGGTTTTCGCGGGTGCGGGTTGCTGCCGAGTTTCGCGGATGACTGGCGTGCCGCGGGCGTCCCGTTCGACCCGGCCTGGTTCGGCGACAACATGCCCACCGGGCCCGCCTCGAGGCTTGCGCCATGATCTGGCTGGCGGTTGCCATGTCCACGGCCTGCGCGGCCCTGCTGGCCTGGCGCGTGCAGGCCTGGTTCGGGCCGGCGCTGCAGCGCTACCGGCGCGTCTACACCGACGATGCCGGCGCCAGGCTGAGCGAGGTGTTCCTGTTCATCGATCCGGCGCAATTGTGGCTGGGCGCGATCCTGCTGGCCGCAATGGCCGGGCTGTCGGTGTTCGCCGCCAGCGGCAGTGTCGTGCTGGGTGGCATTGCCGCCGTGCTGGCCAGCCGCCTGCCGCGTCAATTGGTGGCGCGCCTGCGGCAACGGCGCCTGGCGCAATTCCAGCAACAGCTGCCTGGCGCACTGCTGGCCCTGGCTTCAGCGCTGCGTGCCGGCGTGGCGGTTTCCACCGCATTGCGCCATATCGTCGACCACAGCCAGACGCCGCTGGCGCAGGAATTCGCGTTGATGCTGCGCGAGCAGCGCCTGGGCGTGACGTTCGACGCGGCGTTGCGGAACCTGGGCACACGCGTGCCGTCCGAAGCCACCGCCCTGGTCGTGGCCGCATTGCGGGTGGCCTCGCACACCGGTGGCAACCTGGCGGAAACGCTGGACGGCATCGCGCGCACGCTGCGCGAGCGCCTGCAACTGCAGGGCAAGGTGCGCGCCCTGACCGCCCAGGGCCGCTTGCAGGCATGGATCGTCGGGGCCTTGCCGCTGCTGTTGATGGCCGTGCTGGATCGCATGGAACCCCAGGCCATGGCGGTCCTGTGGCATACGCCGGCAGGCTGGGCGGTGCTGGCCGCGGTGGCCATCCTGGAAACGGCCGGCATCCTGATGATCCGGCGCATCGTCGACATCGATATCTAGGGCCGGCCCATGTCGAACGAATGGGGAGTATCCGCATTCTCTGTGCTTGCCATCATGCTGGCCGGCGCGGGGGGCGGCGTGGCCGCCTGGCTGGCGGCCCGGCCGGTGCTGCGGCGGGGCGGCGATATGGCCAGCGGTGCGGCGTCGCTTGCATGGGGATGGCGGCTGGGGTGGCCGTGGCTGGCCGCCACGGCCAAGGCTTGCGGGCCGCTGCTGTCGTGGCGCCTGCGCGCGCGATTGGCGCGCGTGGCGCAGCAAGCCGGGTTGCCGCCTGCCGTCACGCCCGCGCATCTTGCCGCGCTGATGGTCAACGCCATCCTGTTGGGGGCGGCGGCGGGCGCCGGCCTGGCCGCGTGGGCCGGTGCGCCGCATGCGGCGCCGTGGGCCATGGCCACGGGCGCGCTGTTGGCGGGCGCCGTGCCGGCGAGCCGCATTCGCCGCCACGTGCGGCACCGGCGTCGCCGCATCGGCCGCGAATTGCCCTTCGTGCTGGACATGATGACGCTGTGCGTAGAGTCGGGGCTGAGCTTGCACGGGGCCTTGCAGCAAGCCCAGCAGCATGGCCCGCCGGGGCCGCTGCGCGACGAACTGGCGCGCGCCCTGGCGGACATGCGCGCCGGCATGCCGCGCGCGGCCGCCTTGAAGGCCTTGGCCGAGCGTGCCGACGACCCTGCCGTGCGCGGCTGGGTGGCCGCGCTGGTCCAGGCCGACGGCCTGGGCATGAGCCTGGGGACGCTGCTGCGGGGCCAGGCCGCGCAGTGCCGCGCCGAGCGCTTCCAGCGGGCGGAAAAACTGGCGATGGAAGCACCGGTGAAGATGCTGCTGCCCTTGATCGGCTGCATTTTCCCGTGCACGTTCATCGTGCTGGGGTTTCCCATTGCCATCCAGTTATGGCAGGCCGTGCAATGAACGCGGGGCGGCGCCGTACGGATGCAGCGCGCATCCGGCTGGTGCGCGCCCGTGGCATGTTCGGGCGATTGCGCGGGTTGCTGTGCCGCGCTCGGGCACCGGGGCCTGGCACCGGCTTGTTGCTGTCGCCTTGCAATGCGATTCATACCTTCGGCATGCGCTATGGCATTGACGCGGCATTCATCGACCGGCGGGGACGCGTGTTGCGCCTGGTGCGCAATCTGCGGCCCGGCCGCATGGCATGCTGCCTGCGCGCGGCGGCGGTGGTGGAATTGGCGGTCAACGAGCGCGACACGCCGCTGCGCTACCGGCGGCGCCTGCGGGCCGCCGTGCGGCGCGCGGGCTTCGGCGCTTACGCGGCCGGCACGAAGAACCGCTCGCGCAGCGCCTGAAGGCCGATGCGTTCCAGGATCTCGCGCAGCCGCTCGGCCGGCTTGCGGCGCGGCAGGTTCTTGTAGTGCGCGATGATGAGTTCGTTCTTCATCGAGTGTTCCCAGCCCACCAGTTCGGTCACGCTGACCTGGTAGCCGTGCGCTTCCAGCTGCAGGCAGCGCAACACATTAGTGATCTGGCTGCCGAATTCGCGCGTATGCAGGGGGTGGCGCCAGATCTCGGCCAGCGGGTCGGCCAGCGCGCGGGCCTTGTTCTGGCGCAGCACGGACGCCACCTCGGCCTGGCAGCAGGGCACCACGACGATGTACTTGGCGTGCTTTTCCAGGGCGAAGCGGATGGCATCGTCGGTGGCGGTATTGCATGCGTGCAGCGCCGTAACCACGTCCACGCGCGCGGGCAACCGTTCGGAAGCGATCGATTCCGCCACCGACAGGTTCAGGAACGACATGCCGCCAAAGCCCAGCCGGCTGGCCAGCGCCTGCGACGAGGCCACCAGTTCGGGGCGGGTTTCGATGCCATAGACGTGCGATTGGTCCTGCAGCGCCTTGAAGAACAGGTCGTACAGGATGAACCCCAGGTACGACTTGCCCGCGCCGTGGTCCACCAGCGTGACGGCGCCATGCTCGGCCTTGACATCGCGCAGCAGCGGTTCGATGAACTGGAACAGGTGGTAGACCTGCTTCAGCTTGCGGCGGCTGTCCTGGTTCAGCTTGCCGTCGCGCGTCAGGATGTGCAGTTCCTTGAGCAGTTCGACGGATTGGTCGGGGCGGATTTCGGGGGCAGGGGACACGGAAACGGCGCCCGCAAGGGGCTCGGAAAATGGCTAGTTTACTGAAAGCCTGGTGGCCGCCGGCCGGCCGGGCGCTTGTCATGGCAAGGTTGGGGAAAACCCATATAGATACAAGCGTTTGATCTATATAGCATTCTGATCTGTATACAGATCAGAATTTTAATTAGAATGCGGTGCTGGGCCGGCTGCCCACCGCGTTTGCCCGTCTTCCCTGTCGAGCGAGGCCTTATGTCCGAGTCTTCCAGTCGCGTCAACGAACTGACCCCCGATCCCGCCGTGCGGTTCGACCCGGATATCGGGCAGGCTTACCTGAAATATGCCGGCATGCTGGTCGCGCGGGGCTATGTGCAAAGCTCGCTGGGCGGGATGGTCATCCGCGCGGCGCACCCCGATTACCCGGACGGCGTGGCCTATGCCAAGCCCTCGGCGGTCTCGTTGGAAGAAATGACACTGGAAGACCTGGTGATCACCGATATCCCGGACGGCCGCATTCTGTACGGGGATCGGCCCACTACCGTGGGCCACCAGATGAACCGCGAGATCCTGCGGCTGCGGCCCGACATCAATTGCGTGATCCACCTGCATCACGACGAGACCATCGCGTTCCTGGCGGCCGGCTTCGAGGAGATCCGCAGCACGTCGCTGACGTTCTCGTACCTGATGCAGAAGCCCGCGCATTATCTGCCGGCGCACCTGAACGTGGAAGAAGATGTCGCGCCGATCAAGACCTTCATTGCCGACACGAACTGCATCATCATGCGCCGCCATGGGTTCACCGTGTTGGGGCGCACCGTGTCCGAGTGCTACCACCGCACCAACGTGCTGGTCTCGGAAGTCAAGCGCAACATCATCGTCGAGACCTTGTCGGGCCTGCACAAGACCCGCCCCGAATATCTGTCCCGGCAGGACATGGAATGGATGTACGCGCGCGGCGACAGCGTGGTGTACCCCAGCGCCGTGGCCAAGCGCAAGGGCGGCTGAACGACCCCTTCCAACGCAGTTTCCGACCGCAGTCCCGACCTTACGGAGACCCTCATGTCCGCATCCCTGAAGCGTTTCAAACTGCTGTGCGCCGCGTCGCTGTGCTGTGCCGGCGTGCTGGCCGGCTCCGCGCAAGCGGCCGACGCCTGGCCCGCGCGGCCCATCAAGCTGATCGTGCCGTTCCCCGCCGGCGGCGGCACCGACATGGTGGGGCGCGCGATCGCCGAGTCGCTGAGCACGACGCTGGGCCAGCCGGTCATCGTCGAGAACAAGCCCGGCGCCGGAGGCACCGTGGGCTCGAACCAGGTGGCGGGCGCCGCGGCCGACGGCTATACCCTGGGCCTGGCGACTTCCAGTACCCATGTGACATCGCACATCCTGAAGAAAGACACGCCGTACAACCCCCTGACCGATTTCATGCCCGTGTCCGAGATCGGCAGCACCGGCTATGTGCTGGTGATCACCCCCGATTTTCCCGCGCGGGACATGAAGTCGTTCCTGGATTACCTGAAGCAGCATCCGGGCAAGGTCGAGTACGCCTCGGTCGGCCCCACGACCCTGGGCTACCTGATATCGGAACTGTTCAAGCTGGACAGGCAGGTCGACATGATGCATGTGCCCTACAAGGGGTCGTCGCAGGTGTACACCGACCTGATGAGCGGGGTGGTGAAGGCGTTCTTCGACAATCCGGTCGCCTCGGCCGAGTACATCAAGGGCGGCAAGCTGCGTGCGCTGGCGGTCACCCAGCAGACGGCGCTGCTGCCGGGCACTCCGTCGTTCGCCCAGGCGGGCGTGCCGGGCTTCGATGCCGTGTTCTGGTATGGGGTGGTGGCGCCGGCCGGCACGCCGCAGGCCGTGGTCGACAAGATCCAGGCGGGCGTCGCGCAGTTCGCCGCCTCCGAGCAGGGCAAGGCCGTGCTGACGCGGCTGGGGGTCCAGCCCATTGCCAGCACGCCGCAGGCTTTCGCCAAGCAGATCCGCGACGACATCGCGAAGTGGAAGGGCGTGGCGGACCGGGCCGGTATCGCTGCCGAGTGATTCCGCCGGGCCGCGGATATACTGCACGCATCGTCGGGGCCGCCTAGCGGCGCCCCGGTTTGCGGGGACCAGGTGGAATTCACAGCAGACAGCATCGTCGACCGCGTCTATGACCAGATCAAGGCCATGGCGGTGTCGTACCAGTTCAAGCCCGGCGAGCGCCTCAACGAGGGGGCGCTGTCGCGCCGCCTGGGCGTGAGCCGCACCCCGCTGCGCGAGGCGCTGAATCGCCTGAATACCGAAGGGCTGCTCAATGCGCTGCCCGGCAAGGGGTTCTTCTGCCGCGACCTGGACGTACAGGAAATCTTCTCGCTGTACGAAATGCGCAAGGTGATGGAAACCGGCGCGGTGCGGTTGGCGGTGGCGCGCGCCAGCGATGCCGATATCGACGCGTTGTGCGCGTTCCTGGAGCAGACCACGCCTGGTTCGGGGGCCCTGTCTACGCCGGAACTGGCCGAACTGGACGAAACCTTCCATCTGCGCCTGCTGGCGATGTCCGGCAACGCCGAAATGCAGCAGGTGCTGCGCAACATCAACGCCCGCATCCGCTTCGTACGCTGGATCGACATCGACCTGGGCGACAAGCGCCATGGCGTGCCGGCCGACCACCATGCCATCGCGGCGGCACTGAAGGCGCGCGACGCCGAGCAGTGCGCGGCGCTGCTGGAAAAGCACATCAATCGTCGCCAGGAACAGATCAGCGCGTTCATCAAGGAAGCCTACGCCAAGATCTACATGTCCGGCGCCGCGCCGGACATGGCCGGCTAGCACCGCCGTCGACGGCAACGGGCGGCCTTCGCGGCACGACGCACAGGCCGGCCCCGCGATACCACCATCCCCATCAAGCCCCGGTCAAGTGTTGCACGAAGCTGCGGCACAGTGCCGTCTGCGGACGCAGGGTGCTCCAAAGCACGTGGCTGCGTACCTGGATGCGAGGGGTCAGGGGGCGCGCGGTCAGGCCGGGCACGGGCAGGGCCGCCAGCAGGCCGGATTCCACCAGGGCGATGCCCGCGCCATGGAAGGCCAGCACGATGCCGGTCATCGAGGTGGCCACCTCGATCTGGATGTTCAGGGGCCGTTGCAGGAACGCGTTCAGGTGATGGCGCAGCAGCGCCTGCGGCACATAGGTAATGATCGGATAGGGCAGCAGGTCGTCGATGGCGATGGATGCGCGCGCCGCCAGCGGATGGGTCTGCGGCAGGATGCAGCTGAGTTCGGCGGACTGCATGGGCAGCGACTGGATCGCGGCGTGATCGCCCGGCGCGAACGACAGGCCCAGGTCGACCTGTTCGTTGATCAGGCGTTCGGCGATCAGGTTCGAGTCCATCGATTGCAGCGAGACGCGCACGTTCGGGCGCGTCCGGGCGAATTCGGCCACCGCCTGCGCCAGCCAGGCATTGGCGATCGGCGAGCTGGCGGCGATCGACAACGAGCCCTGCATGCCTTCGGCCAGGTCCTGGCTGAACCGTTCCAGCCCGGCCACGCGGCCGAAGATGTCCTGCACTTCGGGCAGCAGGGCGCGCGCTTCCGGCGTGGGGATCAGCCGGCCGCCCTGGCGCCGGAACAGGGTGAAGCCCAGGCGCTGCTCGAAATGCTTGATGGTGGCGCTGACGGCGGGCTGGGTCACGTGCAGCAGGCTGGCCGCGCCGGTGATCGAACCGGACACCATGACGGCATGAAAGGCCTCGAGATGGCGCAATTGGATGCGGGCGAGCATGGCGGAAGCGGGGGTCTCCATAAACCGGTCTTATGGCCGGCAACGTTTATGTGATTGGCTGCCATGTTAGTCCACTGCCTAGAATCCCCGCTCATTGTGCTGGCCGCGCCCGTTTTCCGCCCGGGCGCGCCGCCGTGCCGTTGATTGTCAATCCAGGAGCGCCCATGCCCCAGACCCAGGAAACCGTTTACCGGCCCAGCCAGGAAAACCTGTATTTCCCCAAGTACCCCAAGTTCGATTCCGTCGAGGCCGAGCGCTGGCACCGGCGCCAGCGCCTGGCCGCCGTCTGTCGCGTGTTCGCCAAATTCGGCTATGAATACGGCTTCGCGGGCCACGTCACGGTACGCGACCCGGAACACCCCCACCTGTACTGGACCAACCCCTTCGCCATGGATTTCGGCCGCGTGCGCGCCAGCGACATGCTGCTGGTCGACCACGCGGGCACCGTGCTGGAAGGCCGTTGGGCCGTCAATCGCGCCGGCTTCGTGCTGCATTCGGCCATCCACGAGGCGAATCTCGACGTCGTGGCATCGTGCCATGCCCACACCACGCACGGCATGGCCTGGGCCGCGCTGGGCCGCCCGCTGGACCCCATCACCCAGACCGCCTGCGGCTTCTATGAAGACCAGGCGCTGATCACCGAAGAGGCGGGCGCGGTGGTGGTCGAGAACGACAAGGGCCACGCCGTGGCGCGCGCCTTCGGCAACGCCAAGATCGCCATCCACCAGAACCACGGGCTGTTCTCGGCGGGACGCGAGTCGGTCGAGGAAGCCGCCTGGTGGTTCATCGCCGCCGAGCGCGCCTGCGAGATCCAGCTGAAAGCGGAAGCCACCGGCAAGCCGCTGAAGCTGATCAGCCGCGAGGCGGCCCTGCATTCCAAGAAGCACCTGGCGACGCCGTTCATGGCCTGGCTGCACTTCCAGCCCATCTATGACGCGATCGTCCGCGAGCAGCCCGACTGCCTGCTGTAAGCACACATAAAAAAAGACCGGCGCGGCCCCGCCAGCGGGCCGCGTTCTTGAACCAAGCACAGACCAAGAAAACAGGAGAGAACCCATCATGGAATTCCGCATTCGCGCCCTGGCCGCATGCATCGCCTTCACGACCGCCGGCGCCTGTGCGCCGGCCCTGGCCGCCTGGCCCGACGACAAGCCCATCGAACTGGTGGTGGGCTTCGCCGCCGGCGGCGAGACGGACGTGCTGGCCCGCACGCTGGCGCCCTTCATGCAGAAGCACTTGTCGGCGCAGGCCAATATCGTCGTGGTGAACAAGCCGGGGGCCTCGGGCGCCATCGCCAATTCCTACGTGCAGCGCGCGCCCAAGGACGGCTACACCGTCGCCATGGTCAACACGCCGCCCATGAACTTCATGCCGCTGGTGCAATCGACGCCTTACGATCCCGCCCAGTTCGCCCTGATCGGCCGCGTGGTCAGCGACCCGACGCTGCTGGTGGCGCGCGACGACAGCCCGTATGCCTCGCTGAAAGACCTGGTGGCCGCCGTGAAGGCCAAGCCCGAGAGCGTGTCCATCGGCCAGAACGGCCTGGGCAGCAATGGCGGCGTGGCGCTGAACGTGCTGATGCTGGAAAGCGGCGCGGCATTCACCGAAGTGCCGTTCGCCGGCACCGGCCAGTCGAAAATCGCCCTGATGGGCGGCCACGTCGACATGATCTTCGCCAGCCATACCGCGGTGCCCAACCCGGCCGCCGAGCAGACCAAGCTGCGCATCCTGGCGCAGTTCGTGGATGCGCGCGCGCCGATGCTGCCCGACGTGCCGACCGCCAAGGAGCAGGGCTTTAACGTGGTGGTGCCTTCGGATCGCGGCCTGGCGGTCGACAAGGGCGTGCCCGCGGCGCAGCGCGACCGCCTGCAGGCCGCGCTGGAAGCGGCCTTGCAAGATCCGGGGTTCCTGGATGCTGCCAAGTCGTTCTCGGCGATCCTGGCCTATAAGCCGGGCGCGGCCTGGCAGGCGGACGTCGATGCGGCCCAGGCGCCGCTGACCCGGCTGGCCGCCGAGCTGAAGCAGCGCGGCGTGGTGGCCGGCAAGTAGCCCGGCCACCACGCCGCCGCGGCCGGGGCCGGCGTTGTTCAGCCCAGGGCCGTGGCCGGCGGGAAGGCCAGTTGCGTGGCGTGGGCGCGCACGTCCTGTGGCCACGCCGCCACGCAGCGCCCGAATCGTTCCGGGTCGTTGGCGAACAAGGCCCGCGCGGCTTCCTCGAAGCCGGGCAGGTCGCCGGCGATAGAGGCCATGAAGCGATAGGCGGCTTCCTGGCGCTGGCGCTGCCGGTCTTTGTCTTCGTTCGCGCGGCGCGCGTCCTCGACCAGCTTGCGCAGGGCCACCGAGGCGCCGCCGGGTTGCGCGGCCAGCCATTCCCAGTGGCGGGGCAGCAGCGTCACTTCGCGCGACACCACGCCCAGCCGGGGCCGGCCGCGTCCGCGCACGCCGGGCGCCGTATCGCCGGGCGGCAGTTCGGCCGGCGCGAAGCGCGCGGCGATGTCGTCGTCGCTGCCGCGCAAATCCACATCGACCAGTTGCCCGGTGGCGTCGCTGTAGATCAGCACGGGGCCGGCGGCATTGGACTGCATGGCCCGCCGCACGGCCAGGGCCACGGCGGGCAGGGGGCCGGACGCGATGCGTCGATGGCCGTCGAAAGCGGTACACGCAGCAAGAGAGGCGTCGATGGAATGCATAGGCTCTCCTCGGGTTGATGTGCTTGTATTATTTGCCGGGTAAAATTTGCTGTCAATATTACCCGGGTTAAAATGTGTGACAGGGTTTTTACCCGCGCCCCTAAGGGGAAACACCTAGTAAAAACATCGCAAGCGCGTATAATCTTGCTTTGCGCCCGGAGTTCCCCATGCGTCTCGTCCAAAAAGCGCTCACCTTCGACGATGTGTTGTTGGTGCCTGCGTACTCCGAGGTGTTGCCGCGCGACACCTCTCTGGTCACCCGCCTTACCCGCAATATCACCCTCAATATCCCGCTGGTGTCCGCCGCCATGGACACCGTCACCGAATCGCGCCTGGCCATCGCCATGGCCCAGGAGGGCGGCATCGGGATCATCCACAAGAACCTGACCGCCGACGAGCAGGCCAAGGAAGTGGCCCGGGTCAAGCGCCACGAGTTCGGCATCGTCATCGACCCGGTCACCGTCACCCCCGACATGAAGGTGCGCGACGCCATCGCGCTGCAGCGCCAGCACGGCTTTTCGGGCCTGCCGGTGGTCGAGGGCAAGAAGGTGGTGGGCATCGTCACCAACCGCGACCTGCGCTTCGAAGACCGCCTGGACCAACCCCTGCGCAACATCATGACCCCGCAGGAACGCCTGGTCACCATGCAGGAAGGCGCCACGCTGGACGAAGCCCAGGCCCTGATGCACAAGCACCGCCTCGAGCGCGTGCTGATCGTCAACGACGCCTTCGAACTCCGTGGCCTGGCCACCGTCAAGGATATCGTCAAGAACACCGAACACCCGGTCGCCAACAAGGATGCCCAGGGCCAGCTGCGCGTGGGCGCGGCGGTGGGCGTGGGCGCCGGCACCGAAGAACGCGTGGAAAAGCTGGTGGCCGCCGGCGTCGACGTCATCATCGTCGATACCGCGCACGGCCATTCGGCCGGCGTGCTGGAACGCGTGCGCTGGGTCAAGCAGAACTTCCCCAAGGTCGAAGTCATCGGCGGCAACATCGCCACCGCCGCCGCGGCGCGCGCGCTGGTGGAACACGGCGCCGACGGCGTCAAGGTCGGCATCGGCCCCGGTTCCATCTGCACCACCCGCATCGTGGCCGGCGTGGGCGTGCCGCAGATCACCGCCATCGCCGACGTGGCCAAGGCGCTGGAAGGCACCGGCGTGCCCCTGGTCGCCGACGGCGGCATCCGCTATTCGGGCGACATCGCCAAGGCCCTGTCGGCCGGCGCGTTCGCCTGCATGATGGGCGGCATGTTCGCCGGCACCGAGGAAGCCCCCGGCGAAGTCGTGCTGTTCCAGGGCCGCTCGTACAAGTCGTACCGCGGCATGGGCAGCCTGGGCGCCATGTCCGACGGCTCGGCCGACCGCTACTTCCAGGACCCGGCCAACAACGCCGACAAGCTGGTGCCCGAAGGCATCGAAGGCCGCGTGCCCTACAAGGGCAGCGTGCTGGCCATCATCTACCAGCTGGTCGGCGGCATCCGGGCGTCCATGGGCTATTGCGGCTGCGCCACCATCGACGACATGCGCACCAAGACGCAGTTCGTCGAGATCACCTCGGCGGGGGTCCGCGAATCCCACGTACACGACGTGCAGATCACCAAGGAAGCGCCCAACTACCGCGCCGACTGATCCGCCCGGCCAGTACAATGCAATCCATCGCGCACCGGCAGAACTCCGCGGTTCTGGCCGGTGCGCTTTTATTTCCAAACCGGCAGAGTCTCCATGCACCACCAGCGCATTCTCATTCTTGACTACGGTTCGCAAGTCACCCAGCTGATCGCCCGTCGCGTCCGCGAGGCCGGCGTCTATTCCGAAATCCACCCGGGCGACGTCGACGACGACTTCGTGCGCGCGCAGGCGGGGCAGGGGCTCAAGGGCATCATCCTGTCGGGCAGCCATGCCTCGGCCTACGACGAAAGCTCGCTGCGCGTGCCGGCCGCGGTGTTCGAGCTGGGCCTGCCGGTGCTGGGCATCTGCTACGGCATGCAGTCGATGGCGCAGCAACTGGGCGGCAAGGTCAGCTTTTCCGACCACCGCGAATTCGGCTATGCCGAGGTACGTGCCCATGGCCACACCAGGCTGCTGGACGGCCTGGCCGACTTCACCACGCCCGAAGGCCACGGCATGCTGAAGGTCTGGATGAGCCACGGCGACAAGGTCACCGAACTGCCGCCCGGCTTCAAGCTGATGGCGTCCACCCCGTCGTGCCCCATCGCCGGCATGGCCGACGAAGCCCGCAAGTTCTACGCCGTGCAGTTCCACCCCGAAGTCACGCACACGGTGCAGGGCAAGGCCATGCTGGCCCGCTTCGTCAACGACATCTGCGGCTGCCAGGGCGACTGGAACATGCCCGACTACGTGTCCGAAGCCGTGGCCCGCATCCGCGAGCAAGTGGGCAGCGACGAAGTCATCCTGGGCCTGTCGGGCGGCGTGGATTCGTCCGTGGCGGCGGCCCTGATCCACAAGGCCATCGGCGACCAGCTGACCTGCGTGTTCGTCGACCACGGCCTGCTGCGGCTGGACGAAGGCAAGCAGGTGATGCAGACCTTCGCCGAGAACATGGGCGTGAAAATCGTCCACGTCGATGCCACCGGGCAGTTCATGGGCAAGCTGGCCGGCCAGGCCGACCCGGAAGCCAAGCGCAAGATCATCGGCCGCGAATTCGTCGAGGTGTTCCAGGCCGAGGCCGCCAAGCTGAAAAGCGCCAAGTGGCTGGCCCAGGGCACCATCTACCCCGACGTGATCGAATCGGCCGGCGCCAAGACGGGCAAGGCCACCTCGATCAAGTCGCACCACAACGTGGGCGGCCTGCCCGACACGCTGAACCTGCAACTGCTGGAACCCCTGCGCGAACTGTTCAAGGACGAAGTGCGCGAACTGGGCGTGGCCCTGGGCCTGCCGCCGCAGATGGTGTACCGCCACCCGTTCCCGGGCCCCGGCCTGGGCGTGCGCATCCTGGGCGAAGTCAAGCAGGAATACGCCGACCTGCTGCGCCGTGCCGACGCCATCTTCATCGACGAGCTGCGCAGCACCATCGACGACACCAGCGGCAAGAGCTGGTACGACCTGACCTCGCAGGCCTTCGCCGTGTTCCTGCCGGTGAAGTCGGTGGGCGTGATGGGCGACGGCCGTACCTACGAATACGTGGTGGCCCTGCGCGCCGTGCAGACCTTCGACTTCATGACCGCCGACTGGGCGCCGCTGCCGCATGCGCTGCTGGCCCGCGTGTCGTCGCGCATCATCAACGAAGTGCGCGGTATTAACCGGGTGGTGTACGACGTGTCGAGCAAGCCGCCGGCGACGATCGAGTGGGAGTGACGCCAGGCCCGGCCTAAGTTGCCGCCACCTGGTGCGAAAGTAGAATCAAGCCCTTGGTTTCAAGGGCTTTTTTCTTGTTGGAAGCGGCTTGCCCTGGCCGATGGCTGCCCTGGCGCTGCGCCGGCCGGCCCATGCGGATCTGGCGCGGACTTTCGAAATATGAGAGCGTTCGAAAAGCACGGTGCGTTGCCCCACGTATGAAAATGGCCTTCAGGAGCATGAGCCATGTTCGAGCAAATGAAAATCTTCGCCAAGGTAGTTCACCACCGGAATATGTCCACGGCGGCCAAGGAACTGGATCTTTCCACCGCGTCCGTTTCGCGGCAGATAGCCAACCTGGAAGAGAAGATGGGCGTCCAGCTGCTTGATCGCAGCAGCCGGAAAATAATGCCGACCCAGGCCGGCGAGGATTTTCTGCTGAAGAGCAGGCAGATAATCGAATCGGTCGAGGAACTGAAGAACAATTTGTCGAACTCCAATGCCAATCCGGAAGGGCTGCTTCGGGTCCATTCGCACCCGTCAGTGGCGACCCACATGATCATGCCCCGGCTGGAGGGCTTTCAGAAGGAATACCCCGGCCTGACGCTCGATCTGCAGGTTTCCGAGCGGCCGGTTGACCTGATCG
>Ga0182737_1001696_pt1 | contig 20504 bp, 13 predicted proteins | sample eDN5th30CBELigOP_FD_128878 | JGI IMG/M metagenome (GOLD analysis project Ga0182737, IMG submission 128878) | Enriched Organic Plus compost microbial communities from Emeryville, California, USA - eDNA 5th pass 30_C BE-Lig OP (version 2) (version 2) ...
ATCAGATGCGCTTTGATGAAGTGAGCGCGAAGTACGCAGAGTTTGGTGACTTCTATATCTGCCTGCAACTGCCACTCAATGAACTGCTGTCACGCTTGCAGTTGGACTAGGAAGGCAGTGCCTTTGCCTCTATTTACACTCCCTGTAGAATAACTTTTTTGTCTTCCCCTGGAAGTTCATGCTAACTGATTCCTCCCAACCCCTTGTCATTGCTGGTCGCCAGATTCGCTCCCGTCTTATGTTAGGCACGGGCAAGTTTGCTTCAGGTGAATTGATGCGCGAAGCTCTGGATGCCAGCGGAGCCGAGATTGTCACGGTCGCTCTGCGGCGTGCGGATCTGAGCGGCAAAAAGGACCCATTTGCCAATATTCTGGAATACATCCCGGCGGACAAGTATCTGCTTCTACCCAACACCAGTGGCGCGATGAATGCACAGGAGGCCGTGCGACTGGCCAGACTGGCAGTAGCAGCAGGCCTGCCCAACTGGGTTAAGCTGGAAATTCACCCTGACCCGCGTTATCTGCTGCCTGACCCCGTGGAGACCCTGGCTGCGGCAGAAGTTTTGGTAAAGGAGGGTTTTGTCGTGCTGCCGTACATCAATGCTGATCCTGTGCTGGCCAAGCGCCTGCAGGACATCGGCACAGCGACAGTGATGCCCTTGGGTTCCCCGATTGGTTCCCATCAGGGAATTACAACGCGTAGGCAGATTGAAATCATCATTGAACAGGCGACGGTTCCTGTGGTGGTGGATGCTGGCATAGGCGCGCCAAGTCACGCGGCGGAAGCCTTTGAAATGGGGGCGGATGCGGTGCTGGTCAATACCGCCATAGCGGTGGCAAATGATCCTGTTCGCATGGCGCTGGCTTTTAAAGCAGCAGTGGAAGCTGGCCGTGCCGCCTATGAAATAGGAGTGGCAGAGGCTTCAGCCCTTGCCGCAGCCACCAGTCCACTGGCGGCGATTTTTGGCGCCCAAGATCAGAACTGATTTGCTGAACTGAACAGGATGCTTGTCTTGAATGAACATCCTGACAGATCAGATCATGAACGCGGGGCAAAATAAATAATACCTGCGCCTATCAGGCAAATGCATGTTCCAAGCCAGTCCCAGGAATCAGGGGCCTGTTTTTCAACTGCCCACATCCAAAACACGGATGCGGCGATGTAAACGGCCCCGTATGCTGCATACACACGACCTGCCGTCGGCATAGGATGCAGGGTCAACAGCCATGCAAACAGTGCCAGCGCTACAGCTCCAGGAATGATCCACCAGGCAGGTTTACCCAGACGCAGCCAGAGAAAAACGGCATAGCAGCCGAGGATTTCCATGAAGGCTGTGACGGCATAAAGGCCGAGTGTTTTCATGCAGGATATCAAGAGCCATTCAGGCGAAAAGGCGAGACAGGATGATCATTTCTTATGCCCTCAGTTGATCACAAAAAAAGCCACGGCGCTTGCCGTGGCTTTTCAGGAAGATCAGGCTTAGGAAGCGGTAACAGGCTTGCTCTGCTGGGGCTGCCCAGCACTGGCTGATGCCGCTTTTTTCTGGGCGCTGCCCGCAGTAAGTTTTACGTAGAACCAGGCGCCTCCCACATAGGCAAATGCGAGGAACGGGGCGATCATGCCTTCCACCGTTGGGTAGATTCCCAGCCAGACGCCCATCCAGCTTGGCAGACTCAGGCCTGGGATCGGATGCACCGGCAGCCAGCCCACAGTTTGGAACAGGCGGGTGGTGGAACCCATGAAAGTAAACAGCACCAGTACTACCAGCATGCCAGTGTACACCAGCATTTTACGGTAGGGCATCTTGGCGCCGATGTAAAAGACGGCGAACCCCAGAGCTGCAATCAATACCCCGCCAATGGTGATGCCTTCCAGCACCGAAGGCAGGCCCGCCTCAAGAATCAGTGATTGCATAAACAGGGTGGTTTCAAAACCCTCGCGGAAGATGGTGGTAAAGCCTACGCCTACCAGCGCCAGATTCTCCCAGCCAGTACCTTTCTGGCGTTGCGCCGCCTTGCTCAGTTCACGCAATTTAGCGTTCCACCCCGTCCAATAATATTTGTGGAACACCCAGTTGGTGACCATCAGCAGAATGATCACTGCAATGATGGATATGACCGCCTCCAGGGTTTCACCGTATCTTGAGAGACCGGCAAGCAACTGCCGTGAAACAATAAACAAAATTACACTGGCGGCCAGAGCCAGCCAGGCGCCCATGCCAATCTGGCGGCGGATGGATGCGTTTTCTGGACCGCGCAGGCCTGCCAGTAAGGCGGCCAAAATGACGACAGCTTCCAGACCTTCACGGAGGACAATCAAAATCGCGCTCAAAGTGGCGGCAGCCGGGGAAAGGCCAACTTTTAGCAGAGAGGCGGTTTCTTCAATGGCGTCAAAAGTGCGCTGATAGGCTGCATTCAACTCTTCTCCTGACATACGTGAATCCAGCGCAGCCTTGATGCCTGGCTTGCCCTCCGTTCCATCCAGGAAAGTCTTCTCGGCAGACAGGGCCAGTTGCGGATCACGCGGCATGGCACGAGATTCCAGCTCAAGATCGAAGTTCACATAAGCATCCAGACGATGTGTTTCTGCCTTGCGCCACTGGCCTGCCTGCGCAGCGGCCAGGGACTGGCCAAGAAGGGAGCGAATTTCCAGCGTGGCTTCTGCAACCACATCAGACGCGGAACCCGCTTTTTTCAAGGCTAGGCCGAAGTCATCCTGAAGGGTGTTGGCAATGGTTTTAACCTGAGACTCCACATTCTTTGGCGCTTCCTTACGACCAATGATGCGCTCAAGGTCATTCAGTGAATCCAGCAGCTTTGTGCCATGAGCCTGAAGCGCTTCCCCTTTGCTTTGCCGCCAGACAGGCATGAGCTCATTAATGATTTGCTGACATTGTATGGTGAAGGTCTTGGCTTCACGATATTCAATTGGAATGACGATTTCACCATCGCGCACACCGGACTGGTACTCCATTGGAATCAGGCGTAGCAGCTTCAACACGATGTTTTCGCGGCGCTGAATATCTTCTTCACTAAGCAGATTAGGATAACCACTTTCCAAAGCAAGCCTCCACCGGCCTATGGAGGATGAAAGATCCGCAGGGGATGCAGCAAGCACCTGGTCGAAGCTGGCCCGGTCCGGCCCTGTCGCGGTAAAGTCTGGAAGCGTAATCTTCAGCAAGCTCTCAGGGAAATGGGACAAAGCCTGAATCTCGCTCGCGCGTGCGGTTATCAGTGTGTGGGTGGCACGGTTTTCGTCCGCCAGGCGGTTGAAGGCATCGGCCTTTTCACGTGCGCGGGTCAGTTGCCAGAGAAGGTACTCGCGTGCCAGCAGTCGGCTCAGTTCGTCTTTGTGCTGTTTGTTGCTGCCCATGCGTTGCAGCGCCAGTGCGCCTTCCACAGAGTTGGCGTACTTCGGCAGCTTGATGGCTGAACGCCATTCACGGGCCGTTTCAGTGTCCTGAATTTGTTGAAAGTGAAGCATTTCCAGGGCGGCTACATGCTGAACCCTTGCCTGAAGGTTGCCCAGACGCTGACCCGCATCTTCAGGGAGCGGCTGCTGCCAGAGAGCTTTAGCCTCAGCAGATTGTAATGTGTTCAGGAAAGCCTGCTGTGCGGCATCCAGTTTGCTGACCATCTCAGGCTTCCAGCGTTCTCCATGATAATCCAGCAAAGCTTCATCAATAACGTGTTGTAAATCAGAAGTAGAATCAATGGCGTCTGCGTAGGCTGAGGTGGAACACATACTCACAGCCACGAGGCAGGCGGCACCAAAAGCCGCAGGAATGAAGAAGCGCATAATAGAATGAAGAGGGTAAAGATGTTGCGAATCAGTCTCGCGTCAAGATTCGCGCTGGCGCTGGGATGAAGAATTGTTCATGGATAGCAGGGTCATAAAGGCTCTGCCGTGGGGAATCGAGATACGCTGGCGATCTCGAAAAAGGACGCCAGCAGAGGGAATTAGCAGGACTAACCTGCGACATTGACGCCGGTAAGCGCTGCACTCTGTTCGATCTGCGGGACGATCTTATCGGTTTTTTCCTTGGCCTGGGCGGCAAGTTCATCAATCTCGGCAGGCTTGATGGCGCCTTCGGTTTCGCGTTTGCCGATCAGGTCAATGAAGCCAAGTATTTCGTCGAAACCGCTGTCCACAGACTTGGCCAGCGCTTTGTCTTTGGTTTCCACAGCCGGTTTCACAGCCTTGAACATCACAGCGCAGCTTTGCATGATACCGCGCATGTCAGAAATGCGGCTTACGGCCTGGAAACGACCGGATTTTGTGTCGGAATAGCGGGATTCCTTCCAGTCTTCAAAGTAGTCAGACAGGGTTGGGGTCATCAGTACCATGGCTCCGAACAGATCCTCGACTGTGGCGTTCCATGCATGGCTGTCTGCTTTGAGTTCGCCAATGGTCTTGTCCACGTCCTTTGCCGCTGCGACCAGCACCTCAGGGCGGGGATAGGTCTTGCTGCCAGCTTCTACGACCCAGCGTTTGTCACCTCCCCACAGGGCGGGCTCAATGATGTAGGTGAATAGCGCACCCTGCTTGTCAATTTTCTCTCCATTTCCGAGGTCTAGTACCACATCCGCCACATCATCCGGGCCTTCGGAAGCCGGAACGCCAGCATCAATGTAGATGTCATAATGAGAGAGGGAATCCACGCCGGCTACAATACCTTCCACGGTTTCATACCCGTAGCTGTCCATTTTTTTGTAGTCCTCCTGCATGCGGGCCACCAATGTGTCCAGTTTGACAGCATCTGCGGCTTCCACCTTGCCGCCAGCAGCCTTGATCAGTTCAGCATACTCGTTGCTGGCAGCCACAAAATCCTCTGCCGCCACCTTCATTCCATCAACGGTTTTCGTCAGGTAATCCTTTACACTTTGGGCACTGGCGGCAGTGGATTCGGCATGAGCAGCGCTGAATCCGAACTGGGCGAGGGCGCAGGCGACGAGCAACTGTGGAAGACGGCAGAAGGAAGAATGCAAGTGCATTCTTGAGAATATGTCTCAAAAATCCATCGTCAAGCGGATGATCAAACGCATTAGAAATTAATGCTGTAATCACAACACTGCCTCATTGAGCGTAACTGTCGAAAACACTGCCTCATGCAGGCTGTCATTCAGTTTTTCCAGCATTTCTGGGGCTTCAATTTTCTGCTCGCGTTTGTTCTGGAGGTAGATGGAGTCAATGGCCACACCTTTTTCGGTACTGATACGCGCGTGGCAGACGTTTAGCCCCAGGCGGCCAATGGCCATGAAAACATCATGGAGCAGACCGATGCGGTCCAAAGCTTGCAACTCGATAATGGTGTATTCGGGGCTCAGAGTGTTGTTGACCATCACACGTTGGGGGACCTCGGCGGCGACTTCTTCAAAGTTGCGATTGCGACGGCGGTGTTCAACAATCGCGCTGCTGAAATCAATCACCTCATTGGTGAAGGACTCTTCTACCAGGTTTTTCACCCGTGCCTTAACCCGGTCGTTGGTCACGGGAGTGAAGTCACTGCGGGTCACCCTGAAGATGTCAATGACACAGTCATCGCTACGGCGGTAAAAATCAGCGCCCAGAATGTTAATGTTCATGGCAGAAAGGGCGCCAGTGACACGTCCCAGCAGAAGGTGGCGATCCCAACAAATGACGGTCAGTTCACTAATGCCCTGTTCAGGTTTGTCATCCCAGATGAGGGTGGGTAGAATGCTCTGGTTTACGGGTTCTTCTAGGGCCTTCTTGAAGAAATCGCGGAACCACTCAATGTGTTTCGCGATGGTCTCGGCATCGCGAAAGTTAAAATAACTGCGCGGCATGTGACGGACATGGGCGGCTATCTCGTGTTCGTAATCAGAATCGAGCTTGCGGCGGATGGCTGAGCCCAGTTCTTTCAGGGGTGCGGTGGCGCTGCGCAGGAAGTCGGAGGGATCATTCAGGTAACGAACGGTTGCTCGGTAGAGTTGCAGGATCAGGCTTTCCTTCCAGTTGTTCCAACTCTGGTCGCTGGTGCCCTGGGAGTCCACCAGTGTCATGACTACAAGAGCATCCAGATTTTGTTTGCTGCGTACGATGTCAGCAAACTCCGCAATGACTTTTGGATCTTCAATGTTCTTGCTTGTAGCGGTGCGATACAGGGTCAGATGATGATCCACCAGGAACATGAGAAGGCGCAGGCGTGAGCCTTTGATCTGGAAACGGCGGCTCACGCGAAGCGCCAGCGTCGCGCTGGCATCTGAATGCGTTGCTGTGTTTAGGGCGCGGCCGGAGTCATGCAGCAGCAGTGCGAGGTAGAGAATAAAAGGCTCCTGTAACTCATGAAAAAGTTTTTGATAAAGTTCATATCCCTTCTGCGGCTGACCCGCGAGCGCATCCAGTTTATCTATGGTGCGCAGGGTATGCTCATCAGCGGTATATCGGTGGAAAAACTCATGCTGTACCAGGCAGGTGAGGGCGCCGAACTCTGGCATGTAACGGCCCAGCACACCCACACGGTGCATTTGTCTGAGCGTGCGGCCAACGTCGCCCTTCTGGCTAATGATGCCCTCAAAGCTTTCACGGGCGGCTTTATTGTAGCGCAGGGTGATATTGATCAGACCATAGCTTTTCTGAACCAGGTTAAACAGTTCCGGGCTCAGCCGTAGGTGACGCTGCTGTGTGTGAACAAAAAGCCGGATCAAACGCGGAGGGTCTTCTTTAAAGATGTTATCATGCTCCGCGTAGATTCGTTCGTTCTTGCTGTAGAACCCATCGAAACGCTCTGTCTTGGGCGCGCGTCTTCTCAACAGGCGGTCCACAATGCCCGGCTTCTCAGTCTCAATGGACTGAAGGTGATAGCGATCCATCAACTCGCTGGTGCGATGTAGCAGATTGCTCGTGTGGCGATAATAGTCGCGCATGAACTCCTCAATGCGCACCAGTATCTTTTTATGCCGGTAGCCAAGGTTGGTTGCTACTATGCCTTGCAGGCGCAGGGTCAGCACATCCTGTTCACGTTTCTCTGCATAGTGCATTTCCGTGCGGACTCGCAGCAGGAAGTCGTAGGCGCGCTCCATGTCGCGTAGTGCATTCAGCGTGAGCAGGTCTTTCTTGATCAGGTCGCGTAGTTTCACCGTGCCATGTTTGGCATAGGTGGTCCAGATGGCATTCTGGTGATCACGCAGGCCCCCACAGCCATTCTTTATATTTGGCTCCTGAACAAAGGGGGTGTTCTCGTGCTTGTTATGCCGGTCGGTGAGATCCTGTTGCCGCATCCGCAGGAAATCCTTGGCGTGGCCATCCATGCATTCCTTGTCGAAACGCTGTTTAAACTCGGTGAAGGGGGCGTCATTTCCGGCGATGGCACGCGCTTCTATTAACGCTGTTTTGACCTGGTTGTCCTGATTGGCGCTACGCATGGCCTCGTCCACAGAACGAGTGGAGGAATCCCCCACACAGAAACCGATGTCCCAGAGGAAGGTGATGAAGGCGGAAATGAGTTTACAGACTTGCTCAAGATCTTTCCCAATATTATCCGACACCAGAAACATTAAATCCACGTCGCTAAAGGGATTCATTTGGCGACGACCATAGCCGCCAGTGGCGATCAGGCTGACTGGAAGCTTTGCAGGTGGTGTCTGTAATTCAGTGGTCGTCAGCTCACCCCATAAATGCTTGAGCGCCACATCCAAAACATCAGAGCGGGCTTCGCAAATTTCCAGTCCGCCACCGCCAGCCCTGTGGGCCATTAGCAGGCGAGCTTCCTCGATTTTGCGGAAGCGCTTGTAAACCCGTAAGGTTTCGGCCCGTGTTCTGGGTTTATCCTGAGGCGGCGGAAGAGCCTGGCGGGCGCGTTGCTGAACTTTTTGTTTTTTGTTTAACTCAGCCATTGAGGAAAAGCGCGGAAGCGAAGAATGAGGAGGGAATAAAATACCAGAAAGCTGATGAAAAGGGCAACCCTCATCGGACTGATCTGGATACAATGAGCGGGGCTTAGAACGTAATGATCGCGTGAGTGGGGCCGTAGCTTTCGACTTTTTCCCGCCCCTTCAAGAACGCCAGTTCAATGAAAAACAGCGATCCGAGAACATTGGCATTAAATTTATTGATCAGTTCCAGGGCTGCTCCAGCAGTGCCGCCTGTAGCCAGCAGGTCATCTGCCAGCACAATGTTTTCACCCGGTAAAATGGCATCCTGATGCATTTCAAGGGAGGCGTGACCATACTCTAGCGCGTAATCCACGGTGTGTGTTTTCCACGGCAGTTTACCCTTTTTACGCGCAGGAATGAAACCGCAGCCGAGGTGTGCTGCAAGCATGGCGCCAAAGATGAATCCACGGGCATCAATGCCTACGACTTTGTCCACTTTAGCGCCTGAAATTCTTTCAGCCATGGCTTCAATCGCCAGACGAAGCAGCTCTGAATTACTCAGCACAGGCGTGATGTCTTTAAACAAAATCCCCTCTTGCGGGAAGTCAGGTACATCGCGAATTGCCTGGCGCAGGCGCTGTAGGGAGTCGGAATCCATGGCGGCCTATCCTGCATGGTTTTTGGCCTGAGGCAAGGATAGGGCTTTGGATGGAGGAAGAATTCAGTTTTTTTTACGCTTAAACCCGTGCTGGGGGGGCGATTTCTATTTTCTGAACGGTATCTTCATCATGGCCTGAAAAAAGAGAAACGCCTACGCAACTGGAAAGGCTGAGGCTCATGATGCCAAGTATAAGCAGGAAGATTCTGGACGGTTTCATAACAAATTAGAAAGGAGCTGTGTGTCACATGCAGAATCGGACTGCGCCTTTAACGTGGAGGTATGGGCGGCCTAATAGTTTCGGAAAGGGCCTCGCGGTTCTGCGTTTTCCATTTCTTTTAGCCAGGCTGCAAAGCGTTCCTGCATCATGGCTGCTATGTCAGGCCGTTGCTGGCTGAGATCGGTTGTCTCACTGATGTCCTTGCTTAAATCAAACAGGCCGCCGCCTTGGTCGGACTGCACCCATTTCCATTGTTTCACGCGGGCCGCCTTGTCAGAGCGCCGTTTCCAGAACATTTCCTGACGCGGAGATGGTGTCTTACCGCATAATACGGGCAGCATATCAAAACCATCAAAGACTATATCTTGCGCGATGGGGGTATGGGTTACAGCACACAGAGTCGGCAGAATCTCCAGGCTGGTCAGAAATTCATCTGTGATCTCACCTGCGGGGATTTTGCCTGGCCACCATGCAATAAATGGAACGCGGATGCCGCCCTCCCACATGGTGCCTTTGCGCCCACGCAAGGGCGCGTTACTGTCTTTGGCAGCTCCGCCATTATCAGACATGAATAGGATAAGAGTGTTTTTTGCTACACCCTGTTCTTCCAGAGCCGCAAGCAATGCGCCTATCGCGCTATCCATGCGGGTGATGGCCGCAAAATATACAGCTTCGCGATCACTTTTGGCTATGCCCCGATAACTTTCCACAAGTTCTTTCGGTGCTTGGACGCCGCTTTTTGCTACGCCTTCAGCGCCTGCGTAGGATGAACCGCTGTGGGGGGCATTGAACGCCAGATAGAGGAAAAAGCGGGAACTTGCGTTTTCACGGATGAAGCGCACCGATTCACGCTCAAACAGCTCAGTTGCATAGGTTCCCCTGTCTGCCTCCGTCTGTTCATTATTGCGGAACATGGAAGCAATGCCGTACCGCTCATGGGTGTAATAGTCTATTCCGTTGTTGCCGTGCCCATAGAAGTCATCAAAGCCTCGCTGCAGCGGCAGATACCTGCGAGCCTGCCCCATGTCCCATTTGCCTACCATACCATTGCGATAACCGCTGCGCCTCAAGTAGTCGCCCAGGGTTAACTCCCTGGTATCCAGGCCAAGAATCATTTCTGGGGAAACTTCATATTCTCCCGGCGTGTAGCGGTGCCCGTAGTTTACCAGATCATTGCGCACCATGTCATACAGGCCATTGCGCTGGGGGTAGCGGCCAGTGAGCAGGCTGCTGCGCGAGGGTGTGCAGGCAGGCCAGGTGACATAAAAGCTGGTGGCGCGTGTGCCTTCAGTCGCCAGGCGATCCAGATTAGGGGTGCGAAGGGGTTTTGTGCCGATACAGCCGATGTCTGGATACCCCTGGTCATCACTGACAATCAGGATGATATTGGGGCCGGTTCCGCCCGGATTGTTCTGTGCAGCATTAATTTTGCAGAAAATGGCAAAAACGGCACCGGTTAGGATAAGCGGACAAACATAGCGCATCCCCTCTTAACGAGGGGGGTGTTGAGAAATTGTATGGAATTCCTACTTCCCATGCGTTTTTTTTCGCAGGCAGAACGTTTGCTTTCTTGCGTGTGTCTAAGCTAGGTTAATACTGATCGTTAGATCCTTTCCCATAATGGAAATTTCCCGCTTTTTATTGTTACTGGCCATGCTTGTCTTTGCGGGCGGCTTTGTGCATGCTCTGTGGGCCATCCGTGCAGGATCGTGGAAAGAGAGCCGCTGGCACTTGTTGCCAATGGTGCTCGGCTTTGGCCTGCAGTGCGCTTTTCTTTATGAACGGGGACAGGTGCATGGGCGATGCCCGTTGACAAATTTGCCAGAGGTCTTTGTGTTTATCGGCTGGTGTATTGTGCTGCTGTATTTTCTGGTGGGCGCGGCCTACCGGCTGTCTCTACTGGGGGTTTTTACCGCCCCCCTAGTGGCTTTACTGATGCTGCCGGGCTTTTTTGCCCCCCTGGAAGCAAAGCCCATCTCCCGCCCGCTCACTTTTCTGGAGCATTTGCATGCGCCGCTGGCAATGATTGCCTATGCCGCCTTTGCTCTGGCATGCATCACAGGGGTGATGTTCCTGATTCAGGATTATTTGTTAAAGAAGCATCGCATTCACGCGCTTTTTTATCAATTGCCCCCCATTCACCATCTATCCAAGGCCATTGTGCGCATGGTGACGTTTGGTGTGTTGGTGTTGGGAGCCATGATGGGCACTACGTTTGGTATTGAAGAGCCTATAAGCGGCGTGAAAATGATTTTCTCCTGGGCCGTCCTGGCCCTGTACATAGGTATCTTGTTGTTGATGTGGCGGCACACGCTAAGCGGCAGAACCACGGCGTGGCTCTCAGTACTGGGCTTTCTCCTGCCCCTGGTCTCCCTTTGGATTGTAGGGGGCGGCAGCGTTTAAAGGGGGTTCAGGGCAGGGTGATTCCATCCCTGGCTGGCACTGTTGTGAAAATCTAGTTTAGTTTGTTCAGGTAGTAATCATTTATGGCTGAAGCGTCTTTGCGTACATTGGTGGTGATGGGAGTTGCGGGATCGGGTAAATCCTTGATCGGCAAGCTGCTGGCAGATCGTCTTGGGGCACTTTTTGAGGATGGTGATGACTTTCACCCACCCGCCAACAAACAGAAGATGACAGCCAAAATTCCCCTCACGGATGAAGACCGCGGACCGTGGCTGGAAGCCATGCGGGCCCGCATAAAGGAGGTGCGTACAGAGCAGCCCATGTATGTGCTGGCGTGTTCAGCGCTTAAGCGCAGTTATCGTGATGTCCTGCGCGGTGGAGATGGCGTAAAGATATTAGAGTTCGTGTATCTGAAAGGCTCACGTGAATTGATTGGAGAACGCATGGGCGCAAGGGAGGGGCATTTTATGCCTACAGCCCTGCTGGATTCACAGTTTGCAACTTTGGAGGAGCCGGAGAATGCTTTGGTTGTGAGTGTGGATCAGACCCCACAAGCGATTGTTGAAGAAATCGTCGCCCGACTTTCATGAGTAGCAAGACTGACAGCCTGAAACTTAGGTTCATGGGCTGGCATCGTCCTGTGTTGCAGGGGGTGCTGGAGCTTCTGGAAGATCGCTGGAAGGATAGCGCCTGGGAACTGAGTGACACCCTGCTGCTGGTGCCAACGGCTGAAACGGGCAGACGCCTGCGTGAGGCCATGGCCGTGGAGGCAGCAAGGAGGAACGGAGCTGTCATGGCTCCCTATGTCTGGTCCCCCGAGGCTGCCATCATGGCTGGCGCTGAAGTAGAGAAAATGGCCAGCCATCTTGAACAGCAATTGATCTGGACGCATGTGCTGGAGACGCAGGATCTGACGGAATGCCCTGATTTGTTTCCTACTACTCCTGTGGTGGAAAGGAGGGCATGGGCATCCGGCGTAGCAGAAACCCTGACGGAGCTAAGGCGTTCCACAGGATCAGGCGGGCTGTCCTTTGCGGATGTCAGCGAAGCCCAGAAAAGCCGTGAGGATGCGGCCCGCTGGCGTGAACTGGAAATGCTCGAGCAACGTTATCTCTCTTTGCTTGAGCAACTGGAGGTGCTGGATGACCTGCAAATCAAGGTGAAGGCATCTAAAAGCCCTGTCCTGCCGGATGGCGTCAGCCGCATACTGGTGCTTTGTCTGGCTGATCCACCGGCCTTGCTGATCCACTGGTTGAAAGCTGCTTCACGTCAGGTCAGCGTCGAGGTGCTGATTCAGGCTCCTGCCGTGGAGCGGCATCGCTTTGATGAAAATGGACTGCCAAATCCTGTGGCGTGGGTGGATCAACCGCTACGGTCAAGCTTGAGCGGTGACCAACTGCACGTGGAGAATCTGGCAGAGCAACAGGCGCATAAGGTGGTGGAGCTACTGCGCAAGCTGGCCGTCAGTGGCCATGGTGTTGCGGTGGGACTCGCTGATCCTTCCTTATCTTCCCATTTGGTAGGCGCTTTAACAGGTGAAGGCGTGGAGGTTTATGATCCTACAGGAAGAAAAGCTGCGCAGCACGCCGTGCTGGATTTCCTGCGCACCTGGCAGGATCTTCTACAAGGGAGCACCTGGAGAAAATTCATGATCTTCCTGCGGCAGGATGATGTGCTGCGTGTGCTTGCAGCAGAGGCAAAGGTCAGCCCGGAAAATGTGTTGGGAGCCATGGATGCCTTCTTTGCGCAGCGGCTGCCTGCGACATTGAGAACAGCCCATGAGATAAGCGGCGGCCCTCCGGTAGATGATCGGGAGGTTTCGTCCGGGCAATTGGCGCTGGTTCATGCCTTTACAGGCACTGTGCTTGAGCGGCTTGATGAGTGGCAGGGCGGTGCCAGTCTCATGAGCAGCCTCAGAACGCTCCTGGAATGGATATTCGGCAGTCGCGAATTCCAGACAGAGGATGAGCAGGATCGTGATTATGCGTTGCTGCTCGGGGAGATCATGAAACTCGCACATGAAAGCGAGTCTGCCGCAGTGAAACTGGGCTGGAGTGACGCAGCCACAAGACTGCTGCCAGGCATGATTCGTGAACTGGAGAAGATCAACCTCGCTGACCTTCGGGGAAAGGTGGGCCTGGTGCTGCGAGGCTGGCTGGAGCTATTATGGGAGCCTGCGCCGGGGTTGGTTGTAGGTGGATTTAATGACGAGACAGTGCCCGGGGTGGTGACGGTAGATGCCTTTTTACCGGATCATGTTCGCGAAAGGCTGGGATTATCCTGCCAGCGCAACCGTTGGGCGCGTGATGCCTATTTACTTGCAGCTTTGCATGAGCAACGGCGTGCATCCGGAGAGCTTCACCTGGTTGTAGGCCAGAGCAGTGATGACGGGGACGTACTACGCCCATCCAGGTTGTTGTTTTCCTGTGATGATGAAGCATTGCCCAGGCGGGTCGCGCAGCTGTTTCCTAAAGATACAGAGCATGTCTCAGTGCAGGAACCTGCTCAAAGTCTGGCCTGGCAGTTGCAGCCAGAGAATGTCGAAGGCTGGGAGCACAAAATCTCGCCCAGCCTTCTGAAGAGTTATCTGCATTGTCCCGCCCGTTGTTATCTGAACCGGGTGCTGGGCATGTCACCCATTGATCCATCTCAACGCGAAATGTCAGTCATGGATTTCGGGGATCTGATTCATGCAGCGTTGCATGACTTTGGCAACAACGAAGCTGTTCGCGACAGCTTTAATGAATCCGAGATCGCTGACTATCTGGATGATGCCCTGCAACGACTCGCCAGGGAACTATGGGGAGGCCGGCCCTTGCTTTCAACCAGTCTGCAAATTGAAAATGCAAGGCAGCGGCTGGCTTATGCTGCGCGTGAACAGGCCCTGCTGCGTTCTTCAGGATGGCGGATCACAGAGGTTGAATATGATTTGAACAAAGATGGCGCATTGACCCTTGGCGGTTTAATCTTTTCCGCTCGTGTGGATCGTGTGGATCAACATCATGATGGGCGGATCAGGGTGCTGGATTACAAGACCAGCCACAAAGGGCGCAGTCCTGAAAACGCCCATACTGGCAGTGTCAAAAAGGCAGCTCTGGAGGATGAGGCTTTGGCATGGAAATGTTTTACAGGCGCCAGAGGCGGGGCGAAACAATGGATGGATTTGCAACTGCCCCTCTATGTCTGGGCGCTGAAACAATTGCATCTGGATGCGCCTTCGATTGAAGCGGGTTATTTCCAGTTACCCGCAGCCGTGACGGAGACAAAAACGGACATCTGGTCAATGGATGACGAGTTGCTGGAGAAGGCGCTTGCTTGCGCAGAGCAGGCTGCTCTGCGGATCAAACAAGGTGTTTTCTGGCCGCCTTCCACAGAATTACTGCATGATGACTTTGAGGAACTGTTGCTGGGAAATGCCGTTGACTCATTGAAGCCAGACAGCTTTGTTTCACCAGCAGTCAGGGAGGAGGCCTCATGAGTTCACTTCCTCCCGCCCAGGTCTCCAACACCATCATTCGTGCATCCGCGGGATCTGGCAAGACCTACGCTCTGGTGCAGCGATTGTTGCGTCTGCTTGCTTTGGACGTGCAGCCACAAAGCATTGTGGCGCTTACGTTTACCCGAAAAGCGGCGGGAGAGTTCTTTGCGCGATTGCTCCAGAGGCTGGCAGATTTTGCCGAACACCCTGAGCAGGCAGAGTCTTATCTGCCGGAGTTGGCAAGAGACGGGGATGCCAGAAAGACGTCGCTGAAGTTATTGCGCTTGCTGCTCGCACAAATGGATCGCATGCGCATGGGCACGCTGGACAGTTACTTTGCTGCCATGGTGCAAAGCCTGCCCTTTGAGCTTGGGCTTACAGGAGTCGGCAAGCTGATGTCAGGCGCTGAGGAGCGGCAGGCGGTGGATGAAGTACTGGAAGCCGTCCTGATTGAACTGACGGATCCTGCCAATGAGCCAGCCCGACGGGAACTGGTGGAGGCCTGGAAAATGGCTACTCTCGGCAGCGAGAGCAATACGCCCATGGCCATCATCAGCCAGTGGATGGAGAATCTGCATGACCGTTTTCTGGAGTGCCCAGATCCCGAAAAATGGGGAGCTGCAGGGCTGATATGGAAGGCGAAAGAGGCAGCCATCTGGCAGACAGATGGGGAAGCGACGGCGATACGTGAAGCCCTGGAGTCACACTTGGATATAAGTCAATTTAAAGCAAAGATTGCTGCGCAGAAATGGGAGGAGTTTTTTCAGGCGATAGAAGATCATGCACCCGGGGTGCCATTGCCTGGAGGCATCACCTACATGCTGGAAGAGGGGCGGGGGGATATTGCATTGCTGGAACGTGGCGAGGGCTCCTGGAAGATTGGCAATTCCACGTCGGTATCTTTAAATCGTGAGGCGAGCGCAAGGCTGCTCAAAGCATTGCAATGGCTGGTAGGGCGCGAGATGCGTGCAGTGTGCCTGCGTACCAAGGGACAGAGCAAGCTGGTTGCGGTCTATGAGAAACTCTATCAGCGCATGGTGCGTGGCCGGGGACGCTTATGTTTTGGAGACCTGGCTTTGCTACTGTCTGGCAGGCTGGATCCATCGGGAAATCGCGACCGTCAGGCCTGGGACCAACGCTGGGAGGAAATCCGTGAGCAGATGGAGTACCGCCTGAATGCGCGATACGATCACTGGCTTTTTGATGAATTCCAGGACACCAGCCGACGGCAATGGCGTGTGTTTGAAAATCTGGTGGATGAAGTGCTGCAGGATGCGGAATCCCGCCGCACCTTCTTTGCCGTCGGTGACCTGAAGCAAAGCATTTATCTATGGCGTGAAGCTGAGCCGGAACTGTTTCTCAATGTGGAGAAACGCTATGAGCATCATCGCATGGAAAAGGGCAGCCTCAAGGTTTCCTGGCGATCCTGCCCGGCGGTGCTGCGGATGGTGAACGATACGTTTGGCAATCAAGACCAGCTTAAAGAGGTGCTGCCAGCGGGAGCCATGGATTGGTGGCAGTTTGAAGAGCATGAATCCGCTGAAAAGGTTCAAGACATGGGTGGGCATGCCACCCTGCTCAGTGTTCAGCAGAAGGAGGAAAAAGACGAACTGGTGGCCACCCTGATCCGACAGATTAGACCGCTGGAACGCGGGTTGAGTTGTGCGGTTCTGGTACGCAAGAATGAACGGGCAAGGGAACTGTCTGCCTATTTAAGAGCCACCCTGGGCTGTGAGGTTGTTTGTGAATCAGAACAGGCAGTCACGACTGATAATCCTGTGACCCTGGCCATGCTGAGCCTGCTGCAACTGGGGGCGCATCCGACGGATGAGTATGCCTGGCAGCATCTGCGGATGACGCCATTAAAGAAATGGCTGGATGTTGAAAATAAATCCGCAGCAAATGTCGCTTACATGATTCGGCGTGATCTTCGTCTGGGTGGTTTCCTTGCCGTCGCAGAGAGATGGGTCGAGATCATTAGGCAATGCGTGGGCGATCTGGATGCCTTTAGCGAATGGCGCCTGCGGCAGTTCATGGAGGTTTCTGCCGAGTTCGATGAGTCTGGCAGTCGGGATGTGGACAGTTTTCTGCGTTTTGCCCGTGACTACCGCGTCGCAGGCCCAGGTGGCTCCAGCGCCCTGCAGGTGATGACCGTTCACAAGAGCAAAGGCCTGGAATTTGATGTGGTGATCATGCCTGAACTGCAAGCCACAGGCATGGAAGAAGCCAGACGCCACAGTCTGCTGTGGAAACGAAGTGATGATGATGAAATCGACTGGATGCTGGAGAAGCCTGCCGCGAAACTCCTCAACTGGGACAGGCATCTACTGCCAGAACTGAAAAACCTGGAGGCGCGGTCTGCCTTTGAAGGATTGTGTCGCTTATATGTGGCCATGACCCGGGCAAAACGCGGTCTTTACCTTGTCCACCACCGTAGTGGTGTCACTCAGAAACGCAGTGAGGCTGGGCTGCTAAATGGAATTCTCCAGCGAGGGGATGGCTCTTTACTGGAATATCCTTTACCTGGCGGGCCAGAGGTCGGCAGTTTTTATGAAGCGGGAAACCGTGACTGGTATCAACGGATTCCGGTTGTTACAGATCAGGTCGGAGCGCCACTGCCGCAGGCTTCGTCTGCGCCTCCGCTCAAAGATTTGTTGCAGCAGGTGAACGAGATTTATGTTCGTCGCACACCTTCTGGTGAAGAAAGTCACCGCATTTCTGGGAAGGAATTACTTTCCCCCAGAAGGGAAACGGCCCGGTTGAAAGGTCTGCTGGTACATGGGTTGTTTGCGGAGCTCACATGGATGGGGGAAGCGACGCTGGAGAGTGTAAGAGCCAGTCTGGATCAGAGTTCCTGGGCTGACATGGAAGGGTACCAGGGGGCGGTTTCGCTTGTTCTGCAAAGTCTGGCAAACCCTGATATTCATCCTTGGTTCAGGCAAACTCCGGGAGTGATCCGGGAGGCATGGCGTGAGCGGAGCTTCGATGTGATGGTGAACGGCGAATGGGTCAGCGGTCAGATTGACAGGGTGGTTATCGAAAAAGACCTGTCAGGTCAGGTCTTGCGGGCTGTTATTCTAGATTTCAAAACGGATGAAGTTTCAGGAGATGAGGCGCTCAAGCAGCGTGCGCAGGGCTATGCGCCTCAGCTAAGGCTGTATGCAAAGGCTGTCGCGAAACTGACAGGTATTCCTGAGCAAAAGGTGGGCATGGCTTTAATATTTGTAGCTGCGGATCAGATGATCTGGCTTAACCGGGTCTGAGCTGGACACAAAAAAGCCCGGCTTTGCAGCCGGGCTTAAAAATTTTCTCAGGCTGTGGTAAGGCTCAGATACTTACCAGCTCTGATTACGGCCATAGCGGGCTTGTGACATGAAGCCCACTTGAGGTGGGAACTCCTGATAACCAAACCAGGGGTCGAAACGCTCTTTTTTGTAGTAAGGTGGGCGGTAGCCGCCTTTGTACACTGGAGCAGGGAAGGTGACGAGCTCAAATACACCATAGCCAAGGCGCACGATTGTGCGTGAGGTGCCTTCGATAATCATGGAAGACGCGGCGGCATTAGCGCCATCAACACGGTCAACTTTTTGCCACTGGGTTGGGTACTCTGCCCAACCATAAGCCAGGTTTGCAACGCTGCGGGAAAGTTTACGGCTCCAGTTCCACTGAGCTTTTGGTGGAGATTGAATGTCTGCATAGCAGCTGCCGGTCACGGCGAGCGCACCAGCGATCAGGGAGAGGATGAGCTTGTGTTTCATGAGAATAAGGTAAAGAAAACCAAATGGTGCATCTTTTGGCAAGAAGGAAAATCATGCTTTTTCGCAAATCTTTCACAGCGCCCGAAACCGAAGGACGCCAAACGGGTTAATGTCTTGCATGCTGGATCGTTTTGTATGGGTTTTGTGGCTGTTCCTCAGCGGTGGATTATTTGCTGCCGAATCAGCGCCCGTGGTGAAAAATTGGGAGATTGAGGGGGTTCAACGTCAGGCACTGGTGTATTTTCCTGAAGGAAAGCCGAAAACCGGCGAAAATTACCCCCTGGTTTTTGCTTTTCACGGTCACGGCGGCAATATGAAGCATGCAGCTTTTGCGTTTGGAATTCACCGATTCTGGCCTGACGCTATCGTTGTTTATCCTCAAGGTCTGAAAACGCCGGGCCAGATAACGGATCCGGAAGGTCGCCGATCAGGCTGGCAGGCAAACGCTGGCGATCAGGAAGATCGGGATTTGAAATTCTATGACGCGATGCTGGAAACGCTGAGGAAGGAGCATCAGGCGGATGCTGGCAGGGTATTCTCCATGGGTCATTCCAATGGAGCCGCCTTCACCTACCTTCTCTGGGCTGAGCGGGGAGATACGTTAACCGGTGTGGCGCCTTCTGCGGCGGTGTTTATACCCAAAAAAGGACCGTTGGCGCCGAAACCTGTGCTTCACCTGGCAGGGTGGAATGATCCGCTGGTAAAATACACCTGGCAGGAAAGAATGATGCACCTGCTTCTGAAGGTGAATCAATGCAAGGGCAAGCCCGAACCTTGGTCAAAGGATGAGAAAGCCTACACCTATCACTCGGATGCAGCGAAAACCACAGTATTCTACATTCATGATGGAGAGCACGGCTGGCCGGAAATTGGAGGGGAACTGGTGACAAATTTCTTCAAATCCCTGTGAGGCAAACAGAATGTTTTATAGCTGGGGCTTGTTTGTCACATGGAGTGTGAGATAAACAATCACCCATCATGAAGACAAACCCTTTAGGTTTATTTCCAGTGCTGCTGCTCGCAGGCGGCCTGACTGCCCAGGCCCAATATTCGGGCGTGATCAATGATCCCGATGGCTATGTGAATGTACGAAAGGAGCAAAGCGCCAAAGCCTCGATCATTACCAAAATTCAGGAGGGGGAAGTTTTTGAGTTTGAAGAATCAGAGGGTTCCCCATGGTGGAAAGTCACCACCGATTCCGGCAAGGAGGGGTGGGTTTACTTTGATCGCATCCGTTTTCATCTAACGGATGACGATCTGTTTAATGGTGGGGAAGGAGATGAGCTTACGCTCTACGGTCAGTCCAAGGGAGTGGAATATTTCAAGCTATCGAGAAAAGCGGCCGCAGGTGATCCGGAAAGTCTGGCCAGGTATCTCTCCTTGGGAGACGCGGATGGAGCAGCGGGCGAATCACACGCGCATCAGTTCAACACGGTGCTGCATGCTTTGGGTGATGAGAAACTGGCCGCTTTTCTGAAAAGCCAGCCAGTGCAACTCCAGATTAATGTTCGCAATCAGTGGTTGAATGAAGTGGCCCTGTGGCCCTTCGAACCTTTTGGGTATGTGGAACGCAATTTTCCTAAAACAGGCGAAATCCTGCTCAAAAAAGAAATCGTGAGCTGGCAATCTCCCAATGGCAAATATGCAATCCTGAAAACGTTCAGTGATGCGGCCGCAAGGGAGTCAAGCACCGTTGAGAAAGCGCAAATCATCAATAAAACGACCGGTGGTGTTTTAGCCGATTTCAGTGATCAAGACACGGGCTTTGGAGCCAGCCGGGAAGGACTCGCCCTCTGGTCAAAAGATTCAAAATTGGTCGCTATTTTTACCGGTGATCTTTACCAGCAGGCGGACTTGCAGGTCTTTGGCCAGAGCAAGGGGGAGCTGTTCAGAAAGGTGGCGCTTCCTGTCTCTGCCTCACATGAAATAAAGGGGCGTGCCGATGCTGAGTTAACCGGGGCAAAGCATATCTTTGGGCGTACTCAGCCGCTGAAATGGACTGGGAACACACTTTCTATTCAGAGACATGATTATTATGAAAAGGAAGGACCTGCTGACTCAGGCATCCAGGGCATCGGGCGCACAATGTTGTGGGAGGTGGAATTTGAAGATGGCAAGTCCCGGCTGGTAAAGGTCGAAGAAATCAATTTTG
>Ga0182737_1001701_pt1 | contig 20481 bp, 16 predicted proteins | sample eDN5th30CBELigOP_FD_128878 | JGI IMG/M metagenome (GOLD analysis project Ga0182737, IMG submission 128878) | Enriched Organic Plus compost microbial communities from Emeryville, California, USA - eDNA 5th pass 30_C BE-Lig OP (version 2) (version 2) ...
CTGGTTTCGCATGCCGGCGTCGGCACGATCGCCGCCGGCGTGGTCAAGGCCGGCGCCGACCTGATCACCGTGTCCGGCCATGACGGCGGCACCGGCGCCAGCCCGATCAGCTCGATCCGCTACGCCGGCGGGCCGTGGGAGCTGGGCGTGGCCGAGTCGCACCAGGCGCTGGTCGCCAACGACCTGCGCGACCGCGCCATCCTGCAGACCGACGGTGGCCTCAAGACCGGCCTGGACGTGGTCAAGGCCGCGCTGCTGGGCGCCGACAGCTTCGGTTTCGGCACCGCGCCGATGATCGTGCTCGGCTGCAAGTACCTGCGCATCTGCCACCTCAACAACTGCGCCACCGGCGTGGCCACCCAGGACGAGCGCCTGCGCTCGGAGCACTTCACCGGCCTGCCGGAGCGCGTGGAGAACTTCTTCCGCCTGCTGGCCGAGGAAGTACGCGGCTGGCTGTCCTGCCTGGGCGCGCGTTCGCTGGACGAGATCGTCGGCCGCACCGACCTGCTGCGGCAGCTGGACGTGGTCCCGCGCGAAGGCGTGCGCCTGGACCTGTCGCGGCTGCTGCATCCGGTGCCGCGCGACGAAGGCCACTGCGCCGCGCCGCGGCTGTACGAATCGCCGGACAGCCTGGCCACCCAGCTGGACCTGCAGCTGGCCGACGCGATCGCCAACAGGACCGGCGCCGAGCACCGCTACCTCATCCACAACACCGACCGCAGCATCGGCGCGCGCCTGTCCGGCGCCATCGCCCGCGCGCACGGCAACCATGGCATGGAGGACGCGCCGATCACCCTGCACTTCCGCGGCACCTCGGGACAGAGCTTCGGCGCGTTCAACGCCGGCGGCCTGAACCTGGAGCTGGAAGGCGAGGCCAACGACTACGTCGGCAAGGGCATGGCCGGCGGTCGCGTGGTGGTGCGTCCGCCGCGCGGCGCGCGCTTCGAGGCGCGCAGCACCCCGATCCTCGGCAACACCTGCCTGTACGGCGCCACCGGCGGCGAGCTGTTCGCGGCCGGCCGCGCCGGCGAGCGCTTCGCCGTACGCAACTCCGGCGCGCTGGCGGTGGTGGAAGGCGCCGGCGACCACTGCTGCGAGTACATGACCGGCGGCGTGGTGCTGGTGCTGGGCAAGGTCGGCCTCAACTTCGGCGCCGGCTTCACCGGCGGCCTGGCCTACGTGCTCGACCAGGACCGCGACTTCGTCGACCGCTACAACCACGAGCTGATCGACATCCACCGCATCTCGCCGGAAGGCTTCGAGAGCTACCGCCAGCACCTGCACCGCCTGATCACCCGCCACCGCGAGCTGACCGGCAGCATCTGGGCGCAGCAGATCCTCGACGAGTTCCGCGACTACGTCGGCAAGTTCTGGCTGGTGAAGCCGAAGGCCGCGAGCATCGAATCCCTCGCCGACACGCTGCGGAGGGCGGCATGACTTCCGCGCTGCGCACGGAAGACCCCACGGTTTGCTGCGCAAACCGCGGGCCCCATTGCGCACTTCCGATCCCCGCCCCTTCGGGGCGCCCCCTTGCCAAGGGGGCTTTGGTCCGGGTGGTCCAGCCATGAGTCGCAAGCAGGTATTCCAGTTCCTCGAATTGCCGCGGGAAATGCCGCGGCGCATCCCGCTTGAACTGCGCACCGCCGGCGACTGGGGCGAGCTGTACGGCAAGTTCGCCCACGCCGAGGCCGCCTACCAGTCCGGCCGCTGCCTGGACTGCGGCAACCCGTACTGCAGCTGGAAGTGCCCGGTGCACAACGCCATCCCGCAGTGGCTGCAGCTGGTGCAGGAGAACCGCATCCTCGAGGCGGCCGAACTGTGCCACTCCACCAACCCGCTGCCGGAAGTGTGCGGCCGCGTCTGTCCGCAGGACCGCCTGTGCGAGGGCAGCTGCACGCTCAACGACGGCTTCGGCGCGGTGACCATCGGCGCGGTGGAGAAGTACATCGTCGACACCGCCTTCGAGCGCGGCTGGCGCCCGGACCTCTCCGAAGTGCAGCCCACCGGCAGGCGCGTCGCCGTGGTCGGTGCCGGCCCGGCCGGTATCGCCTGTGCCGACCGCCTGGCGCGCGCCGGCATCCACGCGGTCGTGTACGACCGCTACGAGCAGATCGGCGGCCTGCTGCAGTTCGGCATTCCCAGCTTCAAGCTCGACAAGTCGGTGATCGCCAGGCGCCGCGCGGTGCTGGAAGGCATGGGCATCGAGTTCCGCCTCGGCGTCGAGGTCGGCCGCGACGTCACCCTCGAGCAGCTGCTGGAGGAGTTCGACGCGGTGTTCCTCGGCACCGGCGCCTACCGCTATACCGATGGTGGCCTGCCGGGCCAGGAAGCCGAGGGCGTGCTGCCGGCGCTGCCCTTCCTGGTGCAGAACGGGCGCATCGTCTCCGGCATCGCCCAGGACGGCACGGCGGCGATGGGCCGGCCGATCGCCGGCTGGGAAGACCGGATCAAGCTGCCCGACCTGGCCGGCCGCCGCGTGGTCGTGCTCGGCGGCGGCGACACCGGCATGGACTGCGTGCGCAGCGCGATCCGCCTGGGCGCGGCGCGGGTCACCTGCGCCTACCGCCGCGACGAGGCCTCGATGCCGGGTTCGGCACGCGAGGTGGCCAATGCCCGCGAGGAAGGCGTGCGCTTCCTGTTCAACCGCCAGCCGCTGGCGATCGAGAGCGACGCCGACGGCCGCGTGACCGGCGTGCGCGTGGTCGAGACCCGCCTCGGCGAACCGGATGCGCGCGGCCGCCGCGTGGCGGTGCCGGTGGAAGGCAGCGAATCGCTGATCGACGCCGACGTGGTGATCATCGCCTTCGGCTTCTCGCCGGAACTGCCGGCGTGGGCGAGCGCGCTGGGCATCGAGGGCACGCCGAACGGCCGCATCCTCGCCGGCGGCGACAACCGGCTGCCGTACCAGACCACCAACCCGCGCGTGTTCGCCGGCGGCGACGCCGTGCGCGGCGCCGACCTGGTGGTCACCGCCGTGGCCGAAGGCCGCGACGCCGCGCAGAGCATCGCCGAGCTGCTGCTGGCCGGCGGCGTGGAGCGGACCCCGGCCGCGGCCTGAGGTCGCCTCCAGCCCCTCTCCCACTGGGGTGAGGCGGCATCGCTCGCGCGCCGGTAACGCGCATGCCGCCGGACACCCGCGTCCCATGGACGCGGGCCGGGGCGCGGAGCGGGGGGTCGGGGAGCGGGCCAACGCAGCAGCGGAATCGAACCGCCTGCGTACGCGTCGACCCCTGCCAGCCGTCCGGCGTAGCCCGGATAAGGCCAAAGGCCGCTTCCGGGTTCAACGCGTCCGACGGTGAGTCCGCAGCGCGTGGCGACGCGCCAGGCCTCGCCAGCGTCCTGGCATTGCAGCGGCGCGGTGCGCTCCGCTTGACCCGGGCTACGGAGGGGAACCCTGCGCCTTCCTGAGCGGCGCCGAAGTCGACATCCGGCCCTCCTCGCCGGCAGGGGGAGGGTGGCAGCCCAATTGTTGGGCACAATGCGGCCATGACCCGCCCATCCCTGCTCCGCCACTTCGCCCTGCTCCTGCTGGCCGCGTGCACGACGGCCAGTGCCGAACCCATCGACCGGCGCATCGCCGTCACCATCGACGACCTGCCCTGGCAGTGCGCCGGTGCCGTCTCCGGCGAAGTGCTGCAGCAGCGCCACGAACAGCTGATGGCGCAGCTGGCCCGCGCCGGCGCGCCGGTCACCGGCTTCGTCAACGAGTTCAAGCTCGAGGTCGACGGCCAGCTCGCGCCGGAACGGGTGGCGATGCTGCGCGACTGGCTCGATGCCGGCTACACCCTGGGCAACCACGGTTACAGCCATCCGCAGATCGCCGAGATCGGCGCAGCCGCCTACTGCGAGGACGTCGAGCGCGGCGAGCAGGTGCTGCGTCCGCTGCTGGCCGGACGCGGCCAGGTGCCGCGCTGGTTCCGCCATCCGTACCTGCGCGCCGGTCGCGATGCCGCGGACCGGGAAGTGCTGCAGGCCTGCTTCGACCGGCTCGGCTACGCGATCGCCCCGGTCACCGCCGACAACAGCGAGTGGATCTGGGCCGCCGCCTACGCGCGCGTCCTCGACGGCGAAGTGCAGGTGGACGACCGCGAGGGCACGCTGCAGCGGCTGCGCGAAGGCTACGTGCCGTACATGCTCGACAAGCTCGACTACTTCGAGCGGCAATCCATCGAACTGCTGGGCTACGCCCTGCCGCAGGTGTGGCTGATGCACGCCAACGAGCTCAACGCCGCTTCCTACACGACGCTGATCGATGCGGTGCGCCAGCGCGGCTACCGCCTGGTCAGCCTCGACGAGGCGATGCAGGACCCGGCCTATGCCCGCGGCGAAGGCGGCTACACCGGCGCGGCCGGCATCGGCTGGCTGCACCGCTGGGCGCTGGGTTCGACGCCGCGCGGGAAGATCCTGCCCGACGAACCGCTGGTCCCGCAGTGGGTGCTGGAGCTGGCCGGCATCGGGTCCGAGTAAGCCGTCGCCCGCCTCGTCCTCCCACCGACGTTCTCCCGAACCGGCCATCCCCCACGCCGCCGACCTGACCCTGCCGCCATGAGTGCGACGCCCCTCTACCAGCGCCTCTGGCGCGACCAGTCCGTCTCCGCGGTCGCTGCGGGATTCGTCACCGTGCTGGTGGGCTTCGCCAGTTCCGCCGCGATCGTGTTCCAGGCCGCGCAGGCGCTGGGCGCGACGCCGGCGCAGACCGCGTCGTGGATGTGGGCGCTGGGCCTGGGCATGGGCGCGACCTGCATCGGGCTGTCGCTGCGCTGGAAGATGCCGGTGGTCACCGCCTGGTCCACGCCCGGTGCGGCGGTGCTGGTGACCAGCGCGGCCGGGGTGCCGATGGAGGAGGCCGTCGCCGGCTTCCTGCTGTCGGCGGTGCTGATCGCCATCGCCGGGTTCTCCGGCGTGTTCGAACGCATGCTCGGCCGCATTCCGCTGTCGCTGGCCTCGGGCATGCTCGCCGGCGTCCTCCTGCGGTTCGGCATCGATGCCTTCGCCGCGATCCAGGCGCAGCCGCTGCTGGTGCTGGCGATGCTCGGCACCTGGCTGGCCGCGCGCCGGTTCTGGCCGCGCTACGCGGTGATCCTCACCCTGCTGGTCGGCACCGCGATCGCCGCCGCCACCGCGCAGCTGGACCTGGGCCAGCTGCGCCTGGAACTGGCGCGGCCGGAATGGAGCACGCCGCGCATGAGCCTCGCCGCAGTGCTGGGCGTGGCCCTGCCGCTGTTCGTGGTGACCATGGCCTCGCAGAACGTACCGGGCGTGGCGGTGATCCGCGCCTCCGGCTATCCGGTGCCGGTGTCGCCGGCGATCGGCTGGACCGGCGCGGCCAACCTCGTGCTCGCCCCGTTCGGCGGCTTCGCCCTGAACCTGGCCGCGATCACCGCGGCGATCTGCATGGGCCCGGAAGCGCATCCCGATCCGGCCAAACGCTACATGGCCGCGGTGTGGGCCGGCATCTTCTACCTGCTGGTCGGCCTGTTCGGCGCCACCGTCGCCGGGCTGTTCGCGGCCTTCCCGCAGGCGCTGGTGCTGGCCATCGCCGGCATCGCCCTGATCGGCACCCTCGGCAGCAGCCTGGCCACCGCGCTGCAGGACGCGCACGAACGCGACGCCGCGCTGGTCACCTTCCTGGTCACCGCCTCCGGCCTGTCGCTGCTGGGCGTGGGCGCGGCGTTCTGGGGGCTGGTGGCCGGGGTGATCGTGCGCCTGGTGCTGCGCCCGCCGCGCGCCGCATAACCCGCGCGGCAACAGGCCTCAGGCGAAATCGAGCACGACGCGGCCTTCGATGCGACCGTCGCGCATGCGGTCGAAGACGTCGTTGATGTTCTCCAGCCGGTCGGTGGACACGGTGGCGGCGACCTTGCCGTCGGCGGCGAACCGCAGCGACTCCTGCAGGTCCAGGCGCGTGCCGACGATCGAGCCGCGCACGGTGATGCCGTTGAGGACCATGCCGAAGATGTCCAGCGGGAAACTGCCCGGCGGCAGGCCCACCAGCGACACCGTGCCGCCGCGGCGGACCATGCCCTGCGCCTGCTCGAACGCCTCGGGCGACACCGCGGTGACCAGCGCGCCATGCGCGCCGCCGATCTCGCGCCTGATCACTTCCACCGGATCGGTCGTGCGCGCGTTTACCACGACCGTGGCGCCGAGCCGGAGCGCGAGATCGAGCTTGGCGTCGTCGACGTCGACCGCGGCCACGTTCAGGCCCATCGCCCGCGCGTACTGCACCGCCATGTGCCCCAGCCCGCCGATGCCGGAGACCACCATCCAGTCGCCGGGCCGGGTGTCGGTGACCTTCAGGCCCTTGTACACGGTGACCCCGGCGCACAGCACCGGCGCGATCTCGACGAAGCCCACGTTCGCCGGCAGGTGGCCGACGTAGCCGGCATCGGCCAGCGCGTACTCGGCGAAACCGCCGTTGACCGAGTAGCCGGTGTTCTGCTGCTGCTCGCACAGGGTTTCCCAGCCACCCAGGCAGTGCTCGCAGTGGCCGCAGGCCGAGTACAGCCAGGGGATGCCGACGCGGTCGCCCTCGCGCACGTGGCTGACGCCGGCGCCGACCGCGACCACATGGCCCACGCCTTCGTGCCCCGGAATGAAGGGCGGCTGCGGCTTCACCGGCCACTCGCCGCCGGCGGCGTGCAGGTCGGTATGGCATACGCCGCAGGCTTCGATCTTCACCAGCAGCTCGCCGGGCCCGGGACGCGGTACCGGCACCTCCTCGATCCGCAGCGGCTGCCCGAACGCATGCACGACCGCGGCCTTCATGGTCCTGTCCATCGTCTGTCCTCCAGCCAGGGGAGCGGCCACCACGTTACGCCGAAGCGGCGGCGCGCACCTGACCACGGTCAAACGTCCGCACCTGGCGGATGCGGCCGGGTAGACTGCCTCCGGACCGAATCCGGAGCCATGCACCGATGCGCCTGGGCCTTGCCGCCAACCGCCTGCACCACGCCACCGAGGACGCCGCGCTGTTCCGCTGGCTGCGCGCCAGCGAGCCGGGGATCCGTGAGCTGGGCTTGGAGATCCACGCGGTTGGCCGCACCCACGACGCGATCGTCGCCGCCGGCATGCTGCACGGCTACGCCGGCTTGCGCCGCTATCCCTACGGCCGCGAGGGCGGGCTGATGAAGCTGGTCGCCGAGATCGTCGGCATGGGCAGCGACGGCCGCACCCTGGACGGCGCGATCTACCTGATCGACCCGGTCGATCCGTCCTCGATCTTCCCCGAGGCGGTGGCGCTCAAGCGCCAGTGCGTGATCCACGGCAAGCCCTTCATCTCCACCGTGGCCAGCGCGCGCGACTGGATCGAGAACGAACGCATCCACGCCGGGCTGGCGCCGGATCCCACCGCCGACCGCTTCCACGATTTCGAATCGCAGACCCTGGCGCTGATCGCGCACGACGCGATGAAGCCGCAGATGCTGGCCTTCGCCGCCGAGCACTTCGACGTTCTCTCGCGCTTCGCCCGCCGGGTGGGCACCGGCACCACCGGCCAGCGCCTCAACGAGCTGGCGTGGAGCCGCGGCTGGCCGCAGGACACGCCATGGGTGCACCGCTTCCTCAGCGGGCCGATGGGCGGCGACGCGCAGATCGCCGACCTTGTACTGGAACGGCGCTGCCAGCGCGCGGTGTTCTTCGAGGACCCGCACGTGGCGCGCCAGCACGAGGCCGACATCCAGCTGCTCGAACGCGCGGTGACCACGGTGACCGACGAGGCGGTGTGCATCACCTCGCCGGCGGTGGCCTCGCGCTGGGTGGCGGCAGTGCGTCGGCGCGCGCAGCTGCGGCCACTCTGAGGGTGCGCCCATGTGCGTGGTCGCCTTCGCCTGGGAGTCGCATCCGCGCTGGCGCTTCGTGCTGGCCGGCAACCGCGACGAATTCCACGCGCGTCCGACCGCGCCGCTGGCGCGCTGGGAAGACGCACCGGGTATCGCCGCCGGCCGCGACCTGGAAGCCGGCGGCACCTGGCTGGGCGTGGACGAAGCGGGACGCTGCGCGCTGGTGACCAACGTCCGCGACATGCGTGCGCCGCAGCACGGCCTCTCGCGCGGCCTGCTGGCCAGCGACTGGCTGCGCAGCGGACAGGACGCGGCCGGCGCCTCGCAGGCGCTGCTCGCGCGGGCAGGCGAGTACCGCCCGTTCAACCTGTTGCTGGCCGATCGCACGCACTGCACGTGGACCAGCAACCGGCCTGGCCCGCGATCCGACATCGTCGCGCCGGGCGTGCACGTGCTGTCCAACGCCGCACTGGACTCGCGCTGGCCCAAGGCCGTCGCGCTGGGCGCGCGCCTGCAGGCCTGGCTTGACGACGATCGCGACGGCGATCCGGCGGCGCTGTTCGAAGCGCTGGCCGACGACCGCACCTATCCGGACGACGCGCTGCCGGACACCGGCATCGGCCTGGAACGCGAACGCTGGCTGTCGTCAGCCTTCATCCGCGGCCAGGAGTACGGCACCCGCGCCAGCACCGTGGTCCTGCTCGACCGCGCCGGCGGCGGCGCGATCATCGAACGCCGCTGGGGGCCGATGGGCACGCCCCTGGGCGAAACGCGCGTGGATTTGTGACCACACTCCCCTCTCCCTCCGGGAGAGGGGCAGGGGGAGAGGGTCGGCTACCGACAACCGCACCCATCACATCGAAGCAGAAAGCCGACGCGTAGCCCGGGTAAGCGAAGCGCACCGCGCCGCTGCAATGCCAGGACGCTGGCCGAGGTCTGGCGCGTCGCCACGCGCTGCGGACTCACCGTCGGACGCGTTGAACCCGGATGCAGCCTTCGCCCTTATCGGGGCTACATGAGGCGGTAAGCGGAACCTTCCGCAGGACACCTGCCCTCTACGACCCCCGCTCCAAACCGCGGCCCGCGTCCAGGGAACGCGGGCGTTCGACGGCATGCAAGCCAGTGGCGCGCAAGCATCCCTCTCCCCCGGAGGAAGAGGGGCTGGATCACGCCTCGCGCAGCTGCACCAGCCAGTGCGCGCCGGCTTCGGGCAGCGGCTCGAACTCGAACAGCCAGGAGCGGAGCTGGCCGCGCTCGTCGCACAGGGGCAGTTGCAGGCGCAGCGCTTCGCCTTCGGCGAGGCGTTCTTCCAGGCCGGCTTCGTCGATCGCCGTCGCCAGCGCCGGATCGAGGTCGCGCAGTTCCATGCCCAGCGCCGCGGTCGAAGTGGCGCCGCTGGCGCGCACGAAAGCCGGATTCACGAATACCAGCCGGCTGCGTACCGGTTCGCCACGGCGCTCGATGATGGCCACTCCGTGGCGCAGGCGCGCCAGCGTGGCTTCCAGCAGCACCAGGTCCTGGCGGTCGCGCTTGCGCTCCATCAGTTCGATCAGCACGCGCAGGCTGCGCGCCGAGTCCAGGTGCAGCGGCGACCAGCTGCGCGAACGCCCGCGCACCGTGTCCTGCCACAGCTCGAAGCTCTTGCGCGGCGACAGCCGGCCGGGGATGTCCTCCAGCTTGGCCAGCGAAGGATTGCCGGCCCAGTTCACCGTGCGCACCTGCTCGCGGCGGGTCCACAGCAGCGCGCTGCGCGCCTTGGGCTGCAGCGGCACGTAGATCAGGCCGGCGGCGTCCGCCGCCAGGTCGGCCAGTTCCGGGAACGCGGCGCCGATCTCCGACAGGTGCAGGATCCCGGAGTGGTCGGTCTCGCGCCGGACCTGCACGTTGTCCTCCAGCGCGGCGCGGATGCGGCGCAGGCCGGCTTCGTCGGGCGTGCGGCCGAGCCGGCTGAGCTGCTCGCCATGGAATACCGCCACGCCATCGGCATCGACCACGTCGAGCAGGTCGCCGGCCATGTCGGTCAGCAGTTCCGGGGTGAAGCCGTCGGCTTCGGAGAAGGCGGTGATCAGCTTCTCGCGCACGGTCAGCAGCGACTGTTCGACGTCGCTGCGCGCGATCGCCTCGAGACTGCCGATGCGCGCGGCCAGCGCCTGGCTGACCGCCTCGCAGGCATCGCGTACGTCGTGGTCGACGAAGCGCGGCTGGTAGTGGTGGCAGGCGACCAGGCCCCACAGGCGGTCGTTGACCACCAGCGAGGTGACCAGGGTCGCGGCCACGCCCATGTTCGAAAGGTATTCGCAGTGCACCGGCGAGACGCTGCGCAGGCCGCAGTCGCTGAGGTCCAGCGGCCGGCCGTCGCGCGGATCCATCGCCGGCTCCACCGGCACCGGGGTGTAACCGACGTCGACAATCTGGCGGATGCGCGTGCGCAGGTACAGCGCGCGCGCCTGCGCGGGGATGTCGCTGGCCGGATAGTGCAGGCCCAGGTAGCTCTCCAGTCCGGGTCGGCGCACTTCGGCGATCACGTCGCCATGCCATTCCTCGTCGAAGCGGTAGACCATCACCCGGTCGTAGCCGGCCAAGGCGCGGATCTCCACGGCGGCATGGCGCGCCGCCTCGGCGACGCCCGGCGCGCGGTCGATCTCGCGCTGCGCGCGCAGCGCATCGCCCAGGGCCATGGTCTGCGCACCCTGCGCCGGTTCCAGCTCCAGCAGCCAGCGCCGTGGATACAGGTGCCAGGCCGCCTTCCAGCGCGCCAGGCCGGTCCGCACCACCGCGCACGGCGCGTGGCCCAGGTGCAGCGGCGCCTGCACCGGACGCAGCGCGGCCGCCTGCGCCGGATCGACCTGCAGCAGCGCATCCCAGGCCTGCCCTTGCACCTGGCCCTGTCCGCCGAGCAGTTCGGCGGCGGCATTGGCGCTGGCCTGCAGCACACGGCCGCTGTCCGGATCGATCGCCAGCAGGATGCCGTGGGGCTGGATCGAGCCGGGGATGTGGATGGGCTCGCGCGCGCAGGCGTCGAGGTCGGGAACAGCGGGTGCGGCAACACTCATGCGGTTACGGTTCCTGCGTCGCCATGGGCGACGATGGGACGGGCAAGCTGCCCGTGGAAGTGGGTGAACATCGCCTGCGCGGCGCCGGCGGCGCGCGCACGGCTCACATCGTCGGGCAGGGCCTGCTCGAGCGCGGCGCGGAACGCCGGCCAGCCGGGGCCCACATCGGCCGCTTCGAAATGCTCGATCGCCTCCGCGAGCTGCGGCACGTGCGCGCGCAGGTGGCGCGCGATCAGGCGACCGCCGAGGGCCGAGCCCTCCACCACGTAAAGCATGCCCCAGGCTTCGGCATCGCAGTCCGCGCGTGGCGCAGCCACGGCCTGCGTGGCCGGGCGCACGCCCAGCGCCATGAGGTCGTAACGCAGGCCGCGGGCACGCGGTCGCCATGGCCACGACAGCGATTGCAGGCGCGCGGCATTGAGCTCTTCCCAGCCGGCGTGGATGCACAGCAGGCGCTGCAGCAGTTCCACGCACACGCTCCGGTCCACCGCCGGCGACATCAATGCCGCCATCAACGGCGTGGCCTCGACCTGCGCGTGCAGCGCCGCCGTGGCGGCCTGCAGGGTGCGCCACGCGGCATCATTGCGGGAAGGCGCCCCGACTGCGATGCCGGGGACGCCGGGAACCGGATTGGATCCATCCATGGGCCCGAGACTACCAAACAGGCCGTGCAGATCATGGAGGGTTCACCGTCCTGAACCCTTCCACTCCCCCCATGCAGGCGATTCACCTGCCGCTGAGCCGGGCTGCGGCACGGTGCCCGCCACACCCACCGCAGGAGCCTGCGATGAAACGTACCGCCCTTACCCTCTCCCCGCTGCTCGCCCTGGCGCTGGCCCTGCCTGCAGCCGCCGCCGAGCCGGTGAAGCCGGCCGACAACCCGACGGCCGAACGCCAGGCCGGCACGCAGATGGGGCTGACCGCCGTGCAGGTGCGCGAGCTGCTCACCCGCAACGGCTTCACCCGCATCGACGATCCGGAGTTCGAGGACGGCATGTGGGAGACCGACGCCACCAGCGCCGACGGCAACCGCGTCGACGTGCGCGTGGACGCCAACGGTCGCATCCATGCCGAGGACATCGTCTCCACCCTGACGGCCGACGACATCAAGGCGAAGCTGACCGCCGCCGGCTACTCGAAGGTGCACGACGTCGAGTTCGACGATGGCGTGTGGGAGGCCGAGGCCGAGCGCGACAATGGCAAGGACGTGAAGCTGCGCGTCGATCCGAAGGACGGCAAGGTGCTGGCGGTCGAGAACGACTGACCGGACCAATGCCGTGACAACCGCAGGGCGGGGCCGGTCCCCGCCCTGCGTCCGTCTGGATCAGGCCGCGGCCTGTTCGCGCGGTACCCGCGCGTAGCGCCAGCCCACTGCCCAGGCGCAGGCCAGCGCGACCGCGGCCACGAACCACGGCGCGCCGGGAATCTCCGCCGGGGCGCTGCTGCCGACGAACAGCGCGAACACGTTGGCGAACACGAGCGGACCGAGGATGCCAGCCAGGCTGGTCAGGCTCATCAGCGCGCCCTGGATGCGTCCCTGCACCTGCGGACCGACCTGGCGGGTGATGAGCGCCTGCGTCGCCGGCGCGGCCAGGCCCCACAGCGCGCTGACCGGCAGGCCCACCAGGAACAGCCAACCGCTGTCGGCCAGTCCGTAGATGACGAAGCCGGTGACGCCGCAGCCCAGGCCCAGCAGTAGCGTGCGCCGCTCGCCCAGCGACTTCACCGAGCGTCCGACCAGCACGGCGTTGACCACGATGCTCATCACGCCCACCGCGGCCAGCACCCAGCTGACCTCGCGCGGCCCCCACTGGTAGCGGTAGTCGGCGAACAGGACGAAGATGCTCGGGTACACGTAGTGCGCCAGCTGCGCCAGGAACACCACCGCGGCCAGGCCGAACACCTGCGGATAGCTGCGCAGCAGCACCAGCGCGCCGAACGGGTTGGCGTGGGCGACGTCGAAGCGGGGTGCGCGCCGCTCCGGCGGCAGCGATTCGGGCAGCACGAACCAGCCGTACAGGAAGTTCAGCAGCGCCAGCCCGGCGGCGAACCAGAACGGCAGGCGCAGGTCGATGCCGCCGAGCCAGCCGCCGACCAGCGGGCCGACGACGAAGCCCAGGCCGAAGGCCGCGCCGATCATGCCGAAGCTCCTCGCCCGTTTCTCCGGCTCGGTGACGTCGGCGATGTAGGCATTGGCGGTGGTGAAGCTGGCCGAGGCGATGCCCGAGATGACCCGGCCGATGAACAGCATCGACAGCGAGGTCGCCATCGCCATGAAGATGAAGTCCAGGCCCAGGCCCAGGCAGGACAGCAGGATCACCGGGCGCCGGCCGTAACGGTCCGACAGGGCGCCCTGCACCGGCGTGCATACGAATTGCACCGCCGCGAACACCATGCCGAACAGGCCGACCCAGCGCGCCGCGCTGGCCACGTCGCCGCCGGTGAACTCCTCCACCAGGTGCGGCAGCACGGGAATGATCACGCCGAACGCGAGGACGTCGATCAGCACGGTCACGAAGATGAAGGCCAGCGCCGCGCGTCGCGCGCCGGGCCGCTGCGGCGATGGATGCACGGTCGCGCCTCGGGTCGGGGGAAGTGGTGGCGCCCGCCGCAGGTGGCCTGCCGCCGTCGCCACTGGAAACGGCGCAGTTTAGCTCCGCGTGGCGCTCAGTCCAGCGGCGCCACCGCGATTCGCTGCACCAGCACGTGGGTCTGGCCCGGCGCCAGTTCGACCAGGTCGGGGCCGGCATTGGCCGCTTCCAGGCAGACGAAACCACGCCAGTGCGGGCCGACGTCGGCCATGCGCGCCGCGGCGGCCTCGCCCGGGTTCCACACCACCGCGGTGCGGCCGCCCTCGACGCTCACCTCGATGCGCCGGCGCAGTCCCGGGTCGACCAGGCGGTAGGCGCCGCCGGCATCGGGGAACAGGCGGTCGCTGCGGCCGGGGTCGCGCGGATCGTGCAGGGTCCATTCGCCCTGCTGGACGCGGGCGTTGCCGCCGTCGTTCTTGTCGAGGAAGCGGCGCCCGGCCAGGCCTTCGATGCGCACCTGCCCGACATCGGCGACGTGGAAGTAGTTGTGCAGCGCCTCGGTGTAGCGCACCGCTTCGGCGCCGTTGTTGGTGGTGATCAACCGCTGCTCGAGCTGGCGGCCGATGCGCAGCTGCATGCGCAGGCCCAGCGCCAGGTCCTGCAGCGCCGGTGGCGCCAGTTCCAGGACCACCGTGCCGTCGTCCTCGCGCGCGGCCGAGACCAGCGTCCACGGCAGGGTGCGGACGAAGCCGTGCGAGGGCACATCGTTGCCCTGGCCATGGCGGCTGAAGTACGGCCAGCACACCGGCGCGCCGCCGCGGATCGGCGTGGGCAGCTCCGCGCGCAGCGGCGACAGCCAGAACACGTCCTCCTGTCCCGCCGGCACCCATGACAGCAGCTGTCCGCCGACCAGCGACACCGCCGCGGTGGCCGACGGCGTTTCCACCAGTACCGCTTCCAGCCCGTGGAAGCGGCCGATCGACACGCCCGGCACGGCCAGCACCGCCGGATCCGGCGCAACGACGGGAGACTGCAACCAGGCGTCGAAGCCGGATGGCAGGTGGAAAGCGGTAGGCGTGGACACGGCAGGGCTCGATTCGGCAGCGGTGGTGGATACGGCGCTGCCCGCATCCGCCACGCGCGCCGCCCGCTCCGCACCACAGCCACCGGCCAGCAGCAGGCAGCACAGCAGCGGAACGGAACGGGACATCGGGCTCATGCAGGATGCGGACGCGGAAAGGTCCGCATGATAGCGCCGCCGGTCAACGGACTCGATCAGCGCGCCGGGCGCCGCAGCAGGCGCAACCCGAAGCCTTCCGCGCTTCCACCCCAGCCATCCACGACTTCCAGTCCCGCACGCCTGGCCAGAGCGGCAAAGCGTTCGTCGCGGTACTTGTGGCTGTATTCGACGTGGACTGCCTCGTCCCGGGCGAACCTGAACACCTGCCCGGCCAGGTGCACCCGCTGTTCGCGCAGGCTCACCAGCGAGGTCTCGACGCGCTCGCGCGAGGCCACGTAGCGCGCGCGGTGGGCGAAGCCGGACAGGTCGAAGTCCGCGCCCAGCTCACGGTTGAGCCGCGCCAGCAGATTGAGGGTGAACACCGCGGTGACGCCGGCGGCGTCGTTGTACGCGGCCTCGATCACCGCCGCGTCCTTGACCAGGTCGATGCCGACCAGGGCGCAGCCGTGATCGCCGATGGTGGCCGCCATCGCCGCCAGCAGCGCCACCGCGTCGTCGTCGGTGAAGTTGCCGAGGGTCGAGCCGGGGAAGAACACCAGCGTCCGCGCCGGCGGAAGTGGCGGACGCGGCAACCGCAACGGCCGGCTGAAGTCGGCGCGCAGCGGCAGCATCGCCACCCGCGGGAATCGCGGCCGCAGGCGCGCGACGCAGGCGTCCAGCGCCGCCTGCGAGATCTCCACCGGCGTGTAGGCCAGCGGTGCGTGCAGCGCGGCCAGCAGGCGCTCGGTCTTGCGGCCGCTGCCGCTGCCGTACTCCACCACGTGCACGTCCGGCCCCACCGCATCGGCGATCGCCGGCAGGTGCGCGTCCAGCAGCGCCAGCTCGGTCCGGGTGAGGTAGTACTCCGGCTGCCGGGTGATGGCCTCGAACAGCGCCGAGCCGCGCGCGTCGTACAGGTACTTGGTCGGCAGCCGCCGCGGCGACGCGGACAGGCCGACCAGCACGTCCTCCAGCATCGAGCCTTCGGCGGGCGGCGCGCCGTAGCCGGCCTCGTCCCAGGACGCCAGCAGCGGGCTCATGGCAGGTCCATCGCCAGGCGCAGGCCCGCGTACTGCCAGCGCGCGTGCGGCGGGAAGAAGTTGCGGTAGCTGGCGCGCACGTGGCCGCACGGCGTGACACAGCTGCCGCCACGCAACACGAACTGCCCGCTCATGAACTTGGCGTTGTACTCGCCGGTGTCGTCCTGCCACGGGCGGAAGCCGGGATAGGCGAGGTAGGCGCTGGAAGTCCATTCCCAGGTGTCGCCGAACAGCTGCGCCAGGCCGTCGCCGGACGCTTGCGCCGGACACGGTTCGAGCACGCCATCGTCGGAAAAGTGGCCCCGTGCCGGTTGCGCCGATGCCGCATGTTCCCATTCGGCTTCGGTCGGCAGGCGCACGCCGGCCCAGCGCGCGAACGCATCGGCCTCGTAGTAGCTGAGATGGCACACCGGCGCATGCGCCGGCAGCAGGCGCATGCCACCCAGGGTGAAGGCACGCTCCAGGTCCTCTTCCCAGTACAGCGGCCGCTGCCAGCATTCGGCCTGCACCCGCGCCCAGCCGTCGCTGAGCCAGAGGCGCGGATCGCGGTAGCCGCCGTCCTCGACGAACTGGCGGTACTCCGCGTTGGTCACCAGGCGCGAGGCCAGCGCGTGCGCGGGCAGCAGCACGCGGTGCGGCGGCGATTCGTTGTCGTAGGCGAAGGCCTCGGCCTCCGGCCAGGGGGGCGCGCCGATGCACGCGACCTGCTCGGCCACCGCATGCCAGTGCAGTTCCCCGGCGGCCGCCGCCCGCCGCGCCGGATCGGGCAGGTCGTGGCGATACGCCGGGCGCAGCGGCTGGCTCCACAGCGCGTGCTTGATGTCGGTCAGCAGCAGTTCCTGGTGCTGCTGCTCGTGGTTCAGGCCCAGCTCCAGCCGGCGTCGCGCCGAGCCGTCGAGGTCGCCGGCCCACAGTGCGCGCAGCACGCGTTCATCCACCGCCTCGCGCCAGCCCAGCAGCTCCTCCAGCGACGGCCGCGACAGCAGGCCGCGGCACGGGCGCGGATGGCGCGGGCCGGCGCTGTCGTAGTAGCTGTTGAAGAGGTAGTGCCAGTCCGGCCGCAGCGGTTCCATGCCGGCGGCGGCGAGGACGAAGTGCTCGAAGAACCAGGTGGTGTGGCCGAGGTGCCACTTCGCCGGACTGGCGTCCTCCATGCTCTGCAGCATGGCGTCCTCCGGCGACAGCGGCGAGGCCAGGGCCACGCTGGTCGCGCGCACGGCGAGGTAGCGCGCCGCGGTGCCGGCGGCGGCGAGTCCACAGGGGTTGTCGGTGACGGCCAGGTCCATGCGGGCACGCTAGCGGGCACCCCATGAGCGCCGCGTCATGCGGGCGCGAACGGCTGGGCCGGGTTCAGCTGAGGTCGCCCTCCAGGTAGTACCAGCGCCCTTCGATACGTTCGAAGCGGCTGCGTTCGACCAGCCGCTGGGCGCGGCCGCCGCCGACGCGGAAGCGGGCCACGAACTCGACCTCGGCGGTATCGGGCCCGGTGCTGCGCCCGGATTTCACCTGCAGCCCCAGCCAGGCCGTGCGCTGGCCGCCGGCCTCGTCCAGGTCCAGCTCGGCCGGCGCCGGCCGGGTGTCGGGGTGCCAGGTTTCCAGCAGGTATTCGCGCAGCTTCAGCACGTAGGCGCTATAGCGCGAACGCATCAGCGCGACGGCATCCGGCGCCGGGGTGCCGGCATGCCAGCGCCCGCAGCAGGCGGCATAGGCCTGGTCGCTGCCGCAGGGGCATGGCCCGGCAGTGACCTGGTCCGATCCACGCATCCCGGCCATCGGCGGCTCAGCGGCGCCCGGTTTCGATGAAGCGCAGGAACTCGGCGCGGGTGCGCGCGTCCTCGCGGAAACTGCCGAGCATCTTCGAGGTGACCATGCTCACGCCGCGCTTGTGGATGCCACGGGTGGTCATGCACTCGTGCACGCCCTCCACCACCACGCCCACGCCCAGCGGATGCAGCACGTCCTGGATGCACTGCGCGATCTGCGCGGTCATCTTCTCCTGCACCTGGAAACGGCGCGCGTAGGCCTCGACCACCCGCGCCAGCTTGCTGATGCCCACCACCTTGCCGTCCGGCAGATAGCCCACGTGCACGCGGCCGATGATCGGCGCCATGTGGTGCTCGCAGTGGCTTTCGTACTCGATGTCGCGCAGCACGATCATCTCGTCGTAGCCGGCGACTTCCTCGAAGGTGCGCGCCAGGTACTCGCGCGGATCCTCACGGTAGCCGCTGAACCAGTCGCCGTAGGCCTCGGCCACGCGGCGCGGGGTGTCCAGCAGGCCTTCGCGCTGCGGATCCTCGCCGGCCCAGCGCAGCAGGGTGCGCACGGCCTCCTCGGCCTGTTCCTGGGTGACGGGGTTGTCGGGCTGGGTGCTCATCGCGGCCTCGCGGGCGGCGGACTGGGCAGCACATGGTACCCGACAGCCACCGCCACCCGCCCGGAACCGCGCCGACCATGACCATTTTCAGGGTGCGCCGGCAAGCGCGCGGGGGCAGAATCGGCTGTCCACCATCCGGGAAACACGCCGTGCGCCACGCCTCCGTCCTGACCCCGCTCGCCCTCGCCCTGTCGTTCGCCCTGCTCGTGCCCGCCTGCTCGCAGCAGGGCGGCGAATCCCAGCCCGCCGCCGCCACCGCCGCGCCCAGCGCCGAAGAGGTCAAGGCCGAGTCCGAGCGCCTCAACGCCTGGTTCGACACCAAGTACGAGGAGCAGCTGCAGTTCAGCCCGATCCAGCTGACCTTCCTCGGCCGCAAGGAACTCAACGACCAGATCGACGACATGTCCGAGGCCGGCATCCAGAAGCAGCTGGCCTGGCTGGAAGCGTCGGTCAAGGAAATGGAGTCGAGCTTCGACTACAACAAGCTGGACCCGGAGACCAGGCTGTCCTGGGACCTGTGGAAGCACCAGTACGAAAGCGCCCGCGAAGGCATGCCGTTCCTGCTCCATGCCTATCCGTTCGACCAGATGAGCGGCATCCAGAACCTGGTGCCGACCTTCCTGATCAACTTCCACAAGGTCGACGACGAGAAGGACTACCTGGCTTACGTCTCGCGCCTGCAGAAGGTCCCGGTACTGTTCGACCAGCTGCTGGAGCGCACCCGCGCCTCCTCGGCGCAGGACATCCGCCCGCCGAAGTTCGCCTGGGAAGGCGTGATCGACCAGTCGAAGAAGGTGGTCAGCGGCGCGCCGTTCGACGGCGGCAAGCCCAGCGCGCTGTGGACCGACGCCCAGGCCAAGGCCGACGCGCTGGCCAGGGACGGCAAGGTCAGCGCCGAGCGCGCGGCCGAGCTGAAGGAGCTGGCGCGCAACGCGCTGCTGGAGAGCGTGGCGCCGGCCTACGCGAAGGTGATCGCCTTCGCCGAGGAGGAGCTGCCGAAGTCGCTGGAGAACGCCACCGGCGTGGGCACGACCCATCCGGACGGCATGAAGTACTACGAGTACCAGCTCAAGCAGAACACCACCACCGCGATGACGGCCGAGGAGATCCACCAGCTCGGCCTGTCCGAGGTGGCGCGCCTGCGCGGGGAACTGGAAGCGCTGCAGAAGAAGATCGGCGTCGAAGGCGACCTGCAGGCCTTCTTCAAGCACGTCCTCAACGACCCGGACCGCGTGTTCCCGAATACCGACGCCGGCCGCCAGGCCTACATCGACGCGGCTACCGCCGACATCGAGAACATCAAGCAGCAGCTGCCCGACTACTTCGGCCTGCTGCCGAAGGCTGACCTGGTGGTCAAGCGCGTGGAGGCGTTCCGCGAACAGGACGGCGCCGCGCAGCACTACTACCCGGGCACCCCGGACGGCTCGCGCCCGGGCATCTACTACGCGCACCTGTCCGACATGAACGCGATGCCGAAGACCGAGCTGGAGGTCATCGCGTACCACGAGGGCCTGCCGGGCCACCACATGCAGATCTCCATCGCCCAGGAGCTGACCGGCATCCCGCAGTTCCGCACCCAGTACAACACCACCGCCTACGCGGAGGGCTGGGGCCTGTACGCCGAGTGGCTGGCCAAGGAAATGCCGGGCACCTACAAGGACGACTACTCCGAGTACGGACGCCTGATGTCGGAGATGTGGCGCGCGATCCGCCTGGTGGTCGACACCGGCCTGCACGCCAAGGGCTGGACCGAGCAGCAGGCGATCGACTACTTCCGCGCCAACAGCTCGGTGCCGGACGCGGCGATCAAGTCCGAGGTGCAGCGCTACCTGGTCAACCCGGGCCAGGCCACCGCGTACAAGATCGGCATGATCAAGATCCAGCAGCTGCGCAGGAAGGCCGAGGGCGAACTGGGCGAAAAGTTCGACATCCGCGGCTTCCACGACGCCGTGCTCGGCGGCGGCGCGATGCCGCTGGACCTGCTCGAGCGCCGCGTCGATGCCTGGATCGCGGAGAAGAAGGCGGCCTGATCCACCGCTTCGCCGCAACACGAAGGGCCCGGCTCATGCCGGGCCCTTTTTTGTGGTCCTCGCCCAGCGGAAGAGGGGTGCGGAGGGGCACGCCATCAGGCAGCGTGTAGCCCGGATAAAGCCGAAGGCCGCATCAGGGGTCGATGCGTGTGGCGCGTGATCCACGCGGGCGGGTCTGGGCCCCCGGGTGCGCTTTGCTTGCCCGGGCTACAACGGTCGGATCCTGTCCCTATGCGACCGGGCGCACTGTCGGTGCCCGGCCCTCTCCCCTGCTCCTCTCCCGGAGGGAGAGGGGTGCGGCACGCCATCAGGCAGCGTGTTGCCCGGATAAAGCCGAAGGCCGCATCAGGGGTCGATGCGTGTGGCGCGTGATCCACGCGGGCGGGTCTGGAGCCCCGGGTGCGCTTTGCTTGCCCGGGCTACGACGGTCGGATTGGCTGCGCCTACGCGACC
>Ga0182737_1001702_pt1 | contig 20481 bp, 16 predicted proteins | sample eDN5th30CBELigOP_FD_128878 | JGI IMG/M metagenome (GOLD analysis project Ga0182737, IMG submission 128878) | Enriched Organic Plus compost microbial communities from Emeryville, California, USA - eDNA 5th pass 30_C BE-Lig OP (version 2) (version 2) ...
CTGGCGCGGCTGTGGCAGGCCGCGCTGCTGATCCGCCATGCGCCCGCCTGGGTCGCCGACGCCTTCGCGGCCGGCCGGCTGGACGGGGACGCATCGGCCCTGTTCGGCGAATTGCCGGCCGCCGCCTGCGATCCCCGCCTGCTCGCGCGCGCCTGGCCGGCCCGCCCGGCCGATTGCTGATAAAGTTCCGGCGTTCGATACACCATGCGCCGCCGGGCCGGCAGGATGACGTTTCATCCCCGGGCGGCGCCCGATCCACCGGATTCGCCATGTACACACAGCAGCAACTGAAGCAGCAGGCCGCCGACGCGGCCCTGGAATACGTCGCCCAGGTGGCGGGGCCGGACGTGGTGATAGGGGTGGGCACGGGCTCCACGGCCGACCTCTTCATCGACGGCCTGGCCAGCCTGCGCGGCCGGCTGCGCGGCACGGTGGCCAGCTCCGAGCGCAGCGCCGCGCGCCTGGCCGGCCACGGCCTGCCCGTGCTGGACCTGAACGAGGTCGAGTCCATGCCCGTCTACGTGGACGGCGCCGACGAGATCGACGCCCGCCTGCACATGATCAAGGGCGGCGGCGGGGCGCTCACGCGCGAGAAGATCGTCGCCTCGGTGGCCGAGCGCTTCGTCTGCATCGCCGACCAGTCCAAGCTGGTCGATACCCTGGGCGCCTTCCCCCTGCCGGTCGAAGTCATCCCCATGGCGCGCGCCTCGGTCGCCCGCGCGCTGGCCCGGCTGGGCGGCAAGCCGGCGCTGCGCGAAGGCTTCGTCACCGACAACGGCAATGTCATCCTGGACGTGCACGGCCTGCGCATCGCCGACGCGACCGGGCTGGAGTCGGCCGTCAACGACCTGCCCGGCGTGGTCACCTGCGGCCTGTTCGCGCTGCGCGGGGCGGACGTCGCGCTGCTGGCCACCCAGGATGGCGTGCGCCGCCTGCCGGTTTCATAATCCTGTCATGTCGGAGTCATAAGCTCCCACGGGATCAGACTCGCGACCTGTCTTCCACTCGTTCAGGGCCAGTCAACCATGCCAACTCCAAGCCTGCAGGACTCCGGGATGACCGAGCACACCAACAAGCAGTTCGACGCCGATCTGGAATACATCCGTTCGCAGTTCCTGCGCATGGGCGGGCTGGTCGAAGCCATGATCCAGGACAGCATCGACGCCCTGTCCAGCGGCGAGATGACGCTGGTCGAGAAGGTCCGCGAACGCGAAAAGGACGTCAACCGCCTGGAAGTCGAGATCGACGAGCGCATCAGCCAGATCCTGGCGCGCCACCAGCCCACGGCCATCGACCTGCGCATGCTGATGGCGGTGTCCAAGATGCTGACCGACATGGAGCGCTCCGGCGACGAGGCCGAGAAGGTCGCCAACGTCGCGCGCCGCATCCACGAAGGCGAGCTGCGGCACATCCCGGTCATCGAGCTCAACCACATGGCCGGCGGCGTGATGACCATGCTGCGCCAGTCGCTGGACGCCTTCGCCCGCCTGGACGCCATCCAGGCCGCCCAGGTGCTGCGCAGCGACAAGGAAGTCGACCGCGAATGGAAGGCGGCGCTGCGCCACCTGATCACCTACATGATCGAGGACCCGCGCACCATTTCCCGCGCCATCGACATGATCTTCATCGCCCGCTCGCTCGAGCGCATCGGCGACCATGCCAAGAACATGTCCGAGCGGGTGATCTACATGGTGCGCGGCGCCGACGTGCGCCACACCGGCGTCAAGAACGCCGAGCGCCAGGCGCGCGGCGAGACCGACGGGCAGGACGAGACGCCGGCGGCCCAGTAAAGGCAAGCGCTGTGCAACGCCGCCGGCGCGCCGGCGCCGGCGTATCGGGCCCGCCTAGGCGGACGGGGGGACGTACCCTTGCGCCTCGATGCTGCCGTCCTCGAACAGGAACTTCTCCATCTGCTGGGCCAGGTACTTGCGCGCGCGCGAATCCGCCAGGTTCAGGCGGTTCTCGTTGACCAGGCGCGTCTGGATGTCCTGCCATTGCTGCCAGGCTTCCTTGGACACGCTCTGCCAGATCCGCTGGCCCATTTCGCCGGGGTAGGGCGGGTAGTCCAGGCCTTCGGCCTCGCGCTTGAGCTTGACGCATTGAACGGTACGGGTCATGTCTTGTGCCTGTTGCGATTGCGATGCCGGTCATTGTAGCGGCGCGGCCCGCGGCCGGGCAGCGTCCTTGTCGCCACGCCCGCGCTGGCAGGGCCGTTCGCCTCTTACAGCCGCTTGAAGAAAACCAGGCTGTTGCGCGAGCGGTTGTAGCTGGCGCGCTTTTCCTGCGGCAGGTCGGTCACCCCCCCCGGCACGAAGCCGCGCTTCATGAACCAGTGCGAGGTGCGGGTGGTCAGCACGAACAGGCGGCGCGCGCCGCCGGCGCGGGCGCGCGCCTCCATGTGGCGCAGCAGGGTCTCGCCTTCGCCGGTGCCCTGCCATTCCGGGTGCACGATCAGGCAGGCCATTTCGGCCATGTGCTCGTCCGGGTACAGGTGCAGGGCGGCGCAGGCGTAGATCACGCCGTCGTGCTCCAGCACCGTGAAGTTCTCCACGTCGCGCTCGACCACGCTGCGCCCGCGCGGCACCAGCGTGCCGTCGGCCTCCAGCGGCTCGATCAGCTTGAGGATGGCGCCCACGTCGTCCAGCGTTGCGGGGCGCAGGTCGTCCAGCGTGTCCTCCACGACCATGGTGCCCACGCCGTCGTGGGTAAAGATTTCCAGCAGCACGCTGCCGTCCAGCCCGAAGGGCACCAGGTGCGCGCGCGCCACGCCCAGCTTGACCGCGCGCGAGGCGTGGCGCAGGAAGAAGGCGGTGTCCGGGTCCAGCGAGCCGCTTGCCAGCAGCGCGTCGGCGTCGGCGCGCGCGAGCTCCGTGTCGATGCCGCCGTCCGGGTCCATCACCCCGGGCGAGTCGCCCAGGAAGATCAGCTTCTCGGCGCGCAGCGCCACCGCCACGCTGGTGGCCAGTTCTTCCATGGCCAGGTTGAAGGCTTCCCCGGTGGGCGAAAAGCCCAGCGGCGACAGCAGCAGGATGGCGCCTTTCTCGATGGCGAAGCGCAGGCCGTCCACGTCGATCTTGCGCACGTGGCCGGTATGGCGGTAGTCCACGCCGTCGATCACGCCGGCCGGCCGGGCGGTGACGAAGTTGCCCGAGATGACGCGGATCTGCGCGTGCGACATGGGCGTGTTGGGCAGCCCCTGGCTGAACGCGGCCTCGATGTCCAGGCGGATCTCGCCGGCCGCTTCCTTGGCGCATTCCAGCGCGGCCGCGTCGGTGGGCTCCAGGCCGCGGCCGAACTGCTGGCTGTGGCCCTTGAGCCGCAGCTGCTCGTTGACCTGCGGGCGCGAGCCGTGCACCAGCACCAGCTTGACGCCCAGCGCCGAGAGCAGGGACAGGTCCTGGATCAGCGCGTTGAGCGCGCCGGCCTGCACCAGCTCGCCGCCGAAGGCCACCACGAAGGTCTTGCCGCGGAAGGCGTGCACGTAGGGCGCGACTTCGCGGAACCATCGAACGAATTGCGCGGGGGCGGATTCGGGGGCGCCGAGGGCGGACAGCGTATCTGGGTCGGGGGAATCGGCCATGTCGGCGGGCAATGCGCAGCAGTATGGGACGGCCGTCCGGGCGGGACGGACCGGCAATTATAGGGCTGGAGCGCCGCCGGCAAGGCGGGCCGCCGTGCTGTGGCAAAAAAGCGCAGGAAAGCCACTCAGGGAGTCTAAAATTTATCAAATTGCAGCCGTTCCACGCTCAGGGAAAGAGCCCTCGAGGGCTAAGCAATGCTTTGCGCGCTATACGCAACTATCGACATACATTACGTCCCGTCGTAGCGCCGGCAGATTGGAGACCTTATGGATGATCAGGGATTGCGCCTGGTTCTCGTGCCAGAGACCAGGGAATTGCGCGCGGTCTTACGCATAGTGCCGGGCACCCGCGTTCCTGACGCGGAGGCCCTGGACGGCTTGCTGCAGGCCAATGGCTGGACCGCACAGGCACTGGACCCGCCCCGGGTGGCGGCCTTCTTCGAGGCCTGCCGCGAGGCGCTGGCCGCGGCATCGGCATCCGCGCCTGCATCCGCATCCGTACCTGCGTCTGCGCCGGCGACCCGGTCCGCGCCGCTTGCCAGGGTGGCGGGCGGGGCTGGGGACGAGGTCGACGGCCCGGCGCGGGTTGCCGCGGCGGCCGCGGCCGTTGCCGCCGCCCGTGCGGCCGCCGCGGCCGCATCCGGCCTGGGCGAGGCCGGCACGCCGGACGACATCGCGCTTCCGGCGGACGGCGGCCTGCAGGACGGCGCGGGCATCCTGCAGGGCGCAGGCATTGCGGATGGCGCAGGCATTGCGCAGGCTGCGGCCGCCCCGGAAGCCCAGGGTGGCCAGCATGCCCAGGATGGCAGCGCCGCGGCGCTGGCGGACGAACTGGCTTCCGAGGCCGGGTTCGGCGGGCCCGGCGACCTGGCGGGGGCGGCCGGGCAGGCGGGCTACGCCGTCGTCGACGAGGCGATCGGCGCGGTCCATGATGGCGCCTTCGACCTCGAGGTGCAGGCCGACAACATGAGCGTGCTGGCCTTCCTGCGCCCGCCCGTGGGCGGGCGGCCGGTCACGGCCGACGACGTGCGCGCGGCGCTGGCCGAGCGCGGCGTGGTCCAGGGCATCGACCTGGCCGCGCTGGATGCGGCGCTGGCGCGCGGCGCGGCCGATCCGGTGCAGGTGGCCGGCGGCACGCCGCCCACCGCCCCGCAGCCGACCCGCTTCGTCAGCGAGCTCGACGCCCTCAGGCAACAGGCCAGCCAGGCCGACGATAACGCCCGCGTCGATTTCCGGGAACTGGGCAACCTGGTGCTGGTCAACCCGGGCCAGGTCCTGATGCGGCGCATCCCCGCGGTGCCGGGCACGGCGGGAACGGACGTGTTCGGCAGGCCGATCGAGCCGGCGGCGGTCGAGGACCAGCCCTTCGCCAGCGGCCTGGCCGGCGTCGCGCCCGACGAGAACGACCCCAATGTGCTGCGCGCGGCCATCGCCGGCGCGCCCGCGCTGGTGCCCTGCGGCGTGAACGTCAGCCCGGTGGTCGAGGTCGAGGCCGTGGACATCGCCACGGGCAACGTCAATTTCGACGGCACCCTGCGCGTGCGCGGCGACGTCAAGACGGGCATGCAGGTGAAAGTGACGGGCGACGTGGTGGTGGGGGGCACGGTGGAGGCCGCCCGCATCGAGGCCGGCGGCAGCATCACCATCACCGGCGGGGTGATAGGCGCCATCGAAGGCGGCCTGTCCGCCGGCGAGGACCGCCAGGCGCACCTGGCCTGCGGCGGCACGGTGCAGGCGCGCTTCATCAACAACGCCTTCATCAGCGCCGGGCAGGACGTGCAGGTCGAGCGCGAGATCATGCAGAGCGAAGTGCTGGCCGGCGGTTCCATCCAGGCCGGCCCGCCGGGCAGCATGCAGGGCAGCATCAGCGGCGGGCGCTGCCGGGCGCTGCACTTGATCCGCGCCGGCACGCTGGGCTCGGCCGGCGGCATCCCCACCTTCCTGCAGGCCGGCCTGAACCCCCACGCCAACGCCCAGAAAGCGGCCATGGAGCAGGACCGCCGCCGCCTGGCCGAAGAGCGGCACAAGCTGGAGCAGTTGCTGGCCTTCCTGAAGGCCAACCCGCAGAAGGCGGCGCTCAACAACCTGGGCGAGCGCACCCTGCGCACCCACGCCAAGGTGCTGGCCGACCTCGCCGACCTGGACGCCCGCGAGGCGCAGCTCGCCGCCGAGCTGGAACAGACCGACGGCGCCACCATCGAGGCCGCCAAGCGCCTCTGTTCCGGCGTGACCCTGCAGATCGGCCACCGCAGCATGGAAATCATCGACGAGCTGCGCCTGGGCGGCAAGGCCGTGCTGCACGAAGACAAGGTGGTGCTGCGCTAGCCGCAGCCATCCTGCCACCGCCACCGCCACCGCTACCGCCGCCATCGCCGCAGGCCACCGCGCCGCCTGCCCGTCCGTCCATCCGTCCGCCCCGGGCTGCGCCTCCCTGTCCACGCCCCTATCTATAATGGCGGGGCCTATGTCAGACTCCATCCGCGCGCCCGGCTCCGCCCGGCCGCCTGCCGGCGCCCCGGCCCCGCGCCCGCTGCCCGCCATCACCTACCCGGAAGACCTGCCGGTCAGCGCCCGCCGCGCCGAGATCGCGCGCGCCGTCGCCGCGCACCAGGTGGTCATCGTCAGCGGCGAGACGGGCTCGGGCAAGACCACGCAGCTGCCCAAGATCTGCCTGGAGCTGGGCCGCGGCAGCCGCGGCATGATAGGCCACACCCAGCCGCGCCGCCTGGCCGCCACGTCCGTGGCGCGGCGCATCGCCCAGGAGCTGGGCACGCCGCTGGGCGAGGTGGTCGGCTACCAGGTGCGCTTCACCGACCGCACCGGCCCGGGCGCCGCCGTCAAGCTGATGACCGACGGCATCCTGCTGGCCGAATCCCAGCGCGACCCGCTGCTGCGCCGCTACGACACCATCATCATCGACGAGGCGCACGAGCGCAGCCTGAACATCGATTTCCTGCTGGGCTACCTGCGCCAGCTGCTGCCGCGCCGGCCGGACCTGAAGGTCATCATCACCTCGGCCACCATAGACGCCGAGCGCTTCGCGCGCCATTTCGCCGACGCGCGCGGCGGGCCGGCGCCGGTCATCGAGGTGTCCGGCCGCCTGTATCCGGTCGAGCTGCGCTACCGGCCGGTGCGCCAGGACCCGCCGGGCGACGACGGCGCGGGCCCGCGCGCCGGCGGCGCGGCAACCCGCGAACGCGCGGGCGGCGGCCAGGCCACGGCCGCACGCGCCGGCGGCGCGGCGCGCGAGCGCCTGGCCGGCGACGAAGAGCGCGACCTGATCGACGCCATCGTCGACGCCGTCGACGAGTGCGCCCGCCACGGCCCGGGCGACGTGCTGGTCTTCCTGCCCGGCGAACGGGAAATCCGCGAGGCCGCCGAGGCCCTGCGCAAGCACCACCCGCCCGCCACCGAGGTGCTGCCGCTGTACGCCCGCCTGTCGCAGGCCGAGCAGGAGCAGATTTTCCATCCGCGCGGCAACGCGCGGCGCATCGTCCTGGCCACCAACGTGGCCGAGACCTCGCTGACCGTGCCGGGCATACGCTTCGTGGTCGACAGCGGGCTGGCCCGCATCAAGCGCTATTCCTGGCGCAACAAGGTCGAGCAGCTGCGCATCGAGCCCATCAGCCGCGCCTCGGCCAACCAGCGCGCCGGGCGCTGCGGCCGGATCGGGCCGGGCCTGTGCATACGCCTGTACGACGAGGCCGACTTCAACGCGCGCGCGGCCTTCACCGACCCGGAAGTGCTGCGCTCCTCGCTCGCCTCGGTCATCCTGCGCATGAAGGCGCTGCGCCTGGACGACATCGAGCAGTTCCCCTTCGTCGAGGCGCCGCCCGGGCGAGCCGTGGCCGACGGCTACCACCTGCTGCAGGAACTGGGCGCCATCCAGGCGCAGCAGGCCGGCGCCCCGGATGCGGCGGGCCGGGCCGGCGCGGCCAGCGAGGCGGGCACGGCGGGTGGGGCTGGAGCGACGAGCGGGGCTGGAGCGACGAGCGGGGCTGTCGCGGCCAGTGAGGCGGGCGGGGCCGGCGAGGCCGGCGAGCGGCGCCCCGCCTACGAGCTGACCCGGGTCGGCCGCGACCTGGCGCGCCTGCCGGTCGACCCGCGCATCGGCCGCATGATCCTGGCTGCGCGCGAGCAGGACTGCCTGGCCGAAATGCTGGTGATCGCCGCCGCCCTGTCGGTGCAGGACCCGCGCGACCGCCCCATGGCCGAGCGCGAGGCGGCCGAGGCCGCGCACGCCAAGTTCGCCGACGACAAGTCCGAATTCCTGTCCTTCCTGAAGCTGTGGCGCTGGTACGGCGAGCAGGTGGCGCACAAGGGCTCGCAGCGCAAGCTGGCGACGCTGCTGCGCCAGAACTTCCTGTCGCCGGTGCGCCTGCGCGAATGGCACGACGTGCACAGCCAGCTCGCCGCCCTGGTGGGCGAGCAGGGCTGGCGCCTGAACCAGTCGGAAGCCACCTACGAGCAGCTGCACATGGCGCTCCTGGCCGGCCTGCTGGGCAACATCGGCTACAAGGCGGAGGAGGGCGGCCACTACCAGGGCGCGCGCGAGATCCGCTTCCACATCCACCCCGGCTCGCGGCTGGTGCGCAAGGCCGGGCGCTGGATCATGGCTGCCGAGCTGGTCGAGACCACCCGGCTGTACGCGCGCTGCGTGGCGCGCATCGACCCGCTCTGGCTGGAGAAGGCCGGCGCCCACCTGATCCGCCGCACCTGGTCCGACCCGCGCTGGGAGAAGAAGGCCGGCCAGGTGGTCGCCAGCGAGCGGGCCACGCTCTACGGCCTGCCCATCTATACGGGCCGGCGCGTGCATTACGGCCGCATCGACCCGCGGCGCGCGCGGGAAATCTTCATCCGCGACGCGCTGGTGCCGGGCGAGATCGACACCCGGCTCGCCTTCGTCGCCCACAACCGCAAGCTCATCGCCGGCATCGAAAAGCTCGAGCACCAGGCGCGCCGGCCCGACATCCTGGTCGACGACGAACTGATCCACGCCTTCTACGATCGCCAACTGCCGGCCGACATCTCGCAGACCGCCACCCTGGAGAAATGGGTGGCCGGCCTGGACAAGGAGGCCGCCGCGCGCCTGCTGCTCACGCGCGACGAGCTGATGCGCCACGAGGCGGCCGGCGTCACCACCGACGTCTTCCCCAAGCAGGTCGAGTGGCAGGGCGTGTCGCTGGCGCTGGACTACCACTTCGAGCCCGGCTCGCCGCGCGACGGCGTCACGTTGACCGTGCCGCTGTTCGCGCTCAACCAGATCGACGCCGCACGCGCCGAATGGCTGGTGCCGGGCATGCTCAAGGAAAAGGTCCAGGCCCTGCTGAAGTCCCTGCCGCAGAAGCTGCGCCGCCACTGCGTGCCGCTGCCCGACTACGCGGCCGGCTTCTACGAGCGCTGGTTCGACCGCCTGCAGGACCCGCGCGAGGGCCTGGTGCCGGCGCTCATCGCCGACATGTGGCGGCAGGTGCAGGTGCGCCCGGCGCCGTCGGACTTCAAGCTGGAAACCCTGGCGCCGCACCTGTTCATGAACTTCAAGGTGGTCGACGAGCATGGCCGCATGCTGGCGGCCGGGCGCAACCTGGCGCAGCTCAAGGCCGAGCTGGGCCGCCAGGCGCAGGCCGACTTCCAGCAGCTGGCCGCGCGCGACACCCAGGTGGCGCAGGCCCTGGCGCACGAGAACCTGACCGCCTGGACCTTCGGGCCGCTGCCCGAGATCATGGAGATCCGCCGCAAGGGCCAGTCCTTCATCGGCTACCCGGCCCTGGTCGACCGCGGCGCGCACTGCGACCTGGACGTCTTCGACGACCCGGACGAGGCGCGCCGCCACCACCGCGCCGGCCTGCTCAGGCTGTTTCGCCTCGCCCTGCGCGAGCAGGTCAAGTTCCTGGAGAAGAACCTGGCCGACCTGACCCGCATGAGCATGCTGTACATGCCGCTGGGCAGCCAGGAGGAGCTGCGCGACCAGATCATCGACTGCGCCGTGGCGCAGGCCTGCCTGGCCGAGCCCTGGCCGGCCGACGCCCAGGCCTTCGAGGCGCGCCGCGCCGAAGGCAAGGGCAGGCTGGGCCTGCTGGCCCAGGAAGTGGCGCGCCAGGCCGGCGCCGTCCTGGCCGACTATGCCGCGCTGCAGCGCAAGCTGCCCCAGGCGAAGTCGCACGCCGCGGCCTACGCCGACCTGCAGCAGCAGATCGGCGCGCTGATGCCCAAGGGGTTCGTGCGCGACACGCCCTACGCGCAGCTGGCGCACTTCCCGCGCTACCTGAAGGCCGCGGCCGCCCGCATCGACAAGCTGCGCGCCGACCCCGCCCGCGACGCCCGCCTGATGGGCGAAATGGCCCCGGTGCTGACCCAGTACCAGCGCACCCGCAGCGCGCTCAAGGGCGCCGAGGACCCGCGCCTGGACGAGTTCCGCTGGCTGCTGGAGGAACTGCGCGTGGCGCTCTTCGCCCAGGAGCTGCGCACCCCCATGCCGGTGTCGGTCAAGCGGCTGGCGAAGGCCTGGGAGGCGCTGCAGCGCTGAGGCGCGCAGGCGCTACAGCAAGACCTCTATACCCTTGCGCCGAATGACGTTAAGCAGGGCCAGGGCAGGGCCCTTGGCTTGCTTGGCGCCGCGTTCGAGCTGCGATACGTAGCCCGTAGTCATGTTGAGATACTTCGCCAGCGCCGCCTGGCTGAGTCGAGCCCGTTCGCGCGCAAGCCGTATTTCATCGCCCGTAATGGGTTGCGCCGTGGGCAGCGGCGCCTGTCCCAGATGGCGAACGGTGATCTTGCCGTAGGTGTCGGCATCCATCAGGCCGAGGCGGTGTTGGCCCGCGGCCATTTCCATGATTTCGCGGGACAGGCGGCTAGGCTTCTTCGCCGTCATGGGCAATCTCCTTGAGTTCTCCGGCATCCAATGCCTGCTCGATCTGCGCCTGCGTGGCGGCCAGCCAATTGGCGCCGAGCGTGCGCAAGTCCTGCAATTCGTCATCCTCGATGTTGTCGCGGTCGCTCTTGGCGAACCCGTACAGGAATACGGCCCGGCCAGCCGACCGGTAGGCCACCAGCATCCCGTAGCCGCCGGAGCGGCCTTGTCCCGGCCGGGCAACGCGCTGCTTGATGAGCCCGCCGCCCAGGTCGGCATCGACGATGCCCCGCTCGGCGCATCGTATGGCATCGCTCAAGGCGTCGTCCTGGATCCGTTCTCGCCGGGCGAACCGGACGACTCCCTTGGTCTTGAAAAGGCGCACGATCTTGCTATGACAATTTGAACTATAGCATATAGAGTCATATTTTGACGCTATAGCCGATGGAAGGCGTGGCATTTGTCCTCGCCCATGGAGATGCCCGGCCAGCGTATCGGGGCCGGGGGAGGGTTTCAATCCGATAGCTGAGCGAAAAAGTCATGGTTTCGCTCCGTTGCGCCCACCCTGCCATGTCCCTACGCCGCCCAAGGCCTTTCTTGTCTTTTCATATTGCAATGCACAAAATGCGCCTGGCCGCGCATTCGCATTCCGCACGGCCGCGCCGGACGGGCGGCGCGGCCGGGTGGGCATTTTTCTACGACGGGACACCATGCAGCAGCAGTACACGGAGATCGGCGACGCCATCCACGATGCGCGGGAAGGCGATGCGCCAGCCTGTCCGCCTTCCCGCGCGCCCGCAGGCGGCGGGGTGCGCGGCGCGGTCGTCGCCATGGGCGTGGGCGGCTTCGCCATCGGCACGGGGGAGTTCGTCATCATGGGCCTCTTGCCCGAGGTGGCGCAGGGGCTGGGCATTTCCATCCCGCAGGCCGGCCACGTCATCAGCGCGTATGCGCTGGGCGTGGTGGTGGGCGCGCCGCTGCTGGCCGTGCTGGCCGCCGGCTGGCCGCGCCGGCGCCTGCTGGTGGCGCTGATGGCGGTGTTCGCCCTGGGCAACTTCGCCAGCGCCGCCGCGCCGGGCTATGTGTCGCTGAACCTGCTGCGCTTCGTGGCGGGCCTGCCGCACGGCACCTACTTCGGGGTCGCGGCGCTGGTGGCGGCTTCGCTGGTGCAGCCCTGGCAGCGCGCGCAGGCGGTGGGGTGGGTGATGCTGGGGCTGACCTCGGCCACCCTGGTGGGCGTGCCCGTCGCGGCCTGGCTCGGCCAGGTGCTCGGCTGGCGCGCGGCCTTCGCCTTCGTCGGGCTCATCGGCGTGCTGGCGGCGTTCATGGTGCACCGGCAGGTGCCGCCCCAGCCCGTGGACCAGCGCGCCAGCCCCTTGCGCGAGCTGGGCGCGCTGCGCCGCAAGCAGGTCTGGCTGACGCTGGGCATCGGCGCGATCGGCTTCGGCGGCCTGTTCGCGGTGTTCAGCTACGTCAAGCCCGCCCTGACCGAGGTGGCCGGGCTGGCACCGGCGGGCGTGCCGCTGGTGCTGGCGCTGTTCGGCGTGGGCATGATCCTGGGCAACCTGGTCGGCTCGCGCCTGGCCGACAAGGCCCTGATCCCGACCATAGGCGGCCTGCTGGCCTGGGCCTTCCTGGTGCTGGGCGCCTTTCCCTTCACCGCCCAGCATGTCTGGGCGGCTTCCCTGAACGTGCTGCTGGTGGGCACCATCGTCGCCATGGGGCCGGCGCTGCAGATCCGGCTGATGGACGTGGCCGGCGACGCGCAGATGCTGGCCGCCGCGCTGAACCACTCCGCCTTCAACCTGGCCAATGCGCTGGGCGCCTGGCTGGGCGGCCTGGCGATCGCGGCGGGCCTGGGCTATCCGTCCACCGGCTGGGTGGGCGCGCTGCTGGCCGTGGCCGGCATGGGGGTGTTCGGCTGGTCGCTGGCCAGCGACCGGGCTGCCCGGCGCGGTTGAAGGGGCGCCGGCGAGGCCGGGAGGCGGTGGCGCGGGCCTGCGCTACCGCCGGCACCGGAGCGGGCACCGGCCTGCACCGGCCGCCTCCCGCGCATCCAAGTTCGCGCATGCTCGCAATCGACGCTCCCTGATGGGCAAGGCCCCGGACTGTGGGCGAGGATGCGGTACGCCCAAGAATCACAATCACGGTCGTGGGCGAGGAGACAAAACATGGATAGAAGAACCTTGTTGCGCCTGGCGGCAGGCGGCGCCGTCGTCGGCGCGGCGGGCCTGCCGGCCTGGGCGCGCGCCGCGGCGCACGCCTACCCGTCCAGGCCGCTGCGCCTGGTCGTGCCTTTTCCCGCCGGCGGCGCGGCGGACAACCTCGGCCGCCCGCTCGCGCAGCAGCTGGCCGGCGTGCTGGGCCAGCCGGTGATCGTCGAGAACCGGCCCGGCGCCAACACGGTGATAGGCGCAGACCACGTGGCCAATTCCCCGGCCGACGGCTACACCCTGCTGCTGGCCAACGAGGCCGGGCTGTCGCTGGCGCCGGCCTTCGCGCCCATCACCCACGTGGCCGTGCCCTACGATCCGGGCAAGGCCTTTTCCGGCATATCGCTGCTGGGCCAGTACGGCTCGGTGCTGAGCATCAATCCCAAGCTGCCGGTGCGCACCCTGCAGGAATTCGTCGCCTATGCCAGGAAGCAGTCCACGCGGCTGAACTACGCTTCCTTCGGCGTGGGCAGCCAGCCGCAGATGATGATGGAAATCCTCAACCACCAGGCCGGCATCGACCTGGCGCACGTGCCCTACAAGGGCGTGGCGCCGGCGCTGGTGGACCTGGTGGCGGGGCACGTGCAGGCCATGATATCGGCGCCTTCGGCGCCGCTGCCCTACCTGAAGGACGGGCGCCTGCGCGCGCTGGCCTATTCCGGCGCGAAGCGGCTGCCGGAGCTGCCCGACGTGCCGACCTTCGCCCAGGCCGGCATGCCGGACTTCGACGCGCGCGGCTGGTTCGGCGTGGTGGTGCACGCCGATACCCCGCAGCCGGTGCAGGAGGCGCTGCGCAAGGCGGTGTGGTCGGTGGTGGACTCCGCCCAATACCGCGGCGCTGCCATCCTGGCCAACGGCTACGAGGTGCCGGAGGTCGGCCCGGAGGGCTTCCCGGCCTTCCTGGCGCAGGACATGGCCAGGTGGAAGCAACTGGTCGCCCTGGTGCGCAACCGCCTGGTCTAGGGACCAGGGCGCGCCGTCAGCCGGCCAGCAGGTCCAGTCCGCTCATCCCTTCCAGCCCGTCCGACGCTTCGGCGGGCGGCGTTCCCGCGATGTTGCCGATGCGCGCGCGCAGCCAGCGCAGCAGCGGCTCGCGGTGGGTGCGCTCGTGCCAGTACAGGCCCAGGCTCATGTCGCCCAGGTCCACCGGCGGATCGAACATGCCCAGCCTGCCGCGCTCGCAGGCATAGCGCGCGTAGCGCCGGGGCACCACGGCGACCAGGTCGGTGTCCTCGATCAGGCTGGGCAGCATCAGGAAGCTGCGCTCGGACATGACCACCCGGCGGCGCAGGCCCATGGCGGGCAGGGCCTTGTCCAGCAGCTCGTCGTAGTAGCTCGGCCGGCTGGGCACCAGGCGGATGTGGGGCAGGGCGGCGAAGCGGCCCGCGTCCAGGCGGGCCAGCGCGGCGGCGGCGTCCGCGCGCGCCAGGCAGGCGGCCCGGTCGCGCCACAGCTCGCGGTAGTGCAGGCGGCCGGTGGATACGACCTGCGGCCCCAGGCCCAGGTCCACGTCGCCGCGCTCCAGTCGCTCGTGGATGCGGGTGCGGTCGGCGTTGTGCACGCTGACGGCCACGCCGGGCGCCTCGGCCTGCAGGGCCTTCATCACCCCCGGCAGCACCAGCACGCGGACGATGTCGGTGGCGGCGAACGAGACGCTGCCGGCGTATTGCCCCGGGTCGAAGGCGGGCTCGGCCGGGCGCAGCATGTCCTGGAAGTCGTCGAGCAGCTTTTCGGCGCGCGCCGCGAGCTCGATGGCGCGCGGGGTGGGCACCATGCCCGATGACGACTTGACCAGCACCGGGTCGTGGAACAGTTCGCGCAGCCGCGCCAGGATGGCGCTGGCCGCGGGCTGCGACAGGCCGAGCGCCGCGCCCGCGCGGGTGACGTTGCTTTCGCGCACGAGCACGGCCAGGCAGTGCAGGGACCAGGCATCCAGGCGGGGGATATCCATCAGTACGCATCCTCGCAATTCAAGCGCCGATATGGGCAGTGCGGCCGGGACCGCCGATCATTCCCGAACCATAACGCCGCCAGCGGCAAGGGAGACGCAATTGGCCGATTCAGGACAAGCCGGAAAGATTCCGCAGGACCTCAGATTCGTCAAGACCGGCCTGGACGAAGGGGTGCTCACCGTCGAGCTGAACCGGCCCGCGAAGCGCAATGCGATGAGCGTGGAGCTGACCTGGGAAATGGTCCGGCTGCTGGAGGCGGTCGCGCTGAACGACGCCGTCCGGGTGGTGGTGCTGTGCGGGGCGGGCGACGGCTTCTGCGCCGGCATGGACATCAAGGACTTCTTCGACGCCACCGAGCGCGACGAGGCCACGCTGCGCGCCGCCCGCGAAGCGGCCAACCACTGGCGCGTGCGGCTGCTGCGCAACCTGCCGCAGCCGACCATCGCCATGGTGCACGGCTTCTGCTTCGGCGGCGCCTTCGGCATCGTCGAGGCCTGCGACATCGCTTTCGCGGCCGACGATACCAAGTTCGCGCTGTCGGAAATCAACTTCGGCCACTTCCCCGCCGGTCCCGTGGCCAAGGCGATCTCGCAGACCATGACGGCGCGCTCGGCCAGCTACTACGCGCTGAGCGGCCGGACCTTCGACGGGCCGCAGGCCGAGGCCACCGGCTTCATCACGCGCGCCTTCGCCGCGGCCGAGCTGCGCGAGCAGACCTATCAGCTTGCCCGCGAGCTGGCGCAGAAGGACCCGGTCGCGCTGGAGTTCACCAAGCAGAGCCTGCAGCACGTCCAGGCCATGAGCTGGGACGCGGCGCTGGACTACAACGCAGCCAAGTTCGCCGAACTGAAGTCGCGCCAGAGCGGGCCCGGTTCGCGCGCCGCCTCGGTGGCCAGCTTCCTGGCGGGCCGGACGCGGCCTGGGCTGGGCACGGCCAAGGCGGGCAAATGAGAGCGGTTCGCCCGGCTGCCCGGCGCAGCAGGACGCCCGCGTTTCCGCCGGCCATGCCGCGCGGCGGCGGGGCGGGCCGGTGAGCGCCGCCCTGCCGCCGCCCTACGCGGCCTGCGGCCAGCTCGCGCTGGAGCGCTCGGACGGCGTCCTGGCCATCGGCCTGGACCGGCCGGCCAAGCGCAACGCCATAGGCGTGGAAATGACGCTGGAGCTGGAAAGCGCCTTGCTGGCCGCCGGGCGCGACGCCGGCCTGCGCGCCATCGTCATCTACGGCAGGGGCGGGCACTTCAGCGCCGGCATGGACATGAAGGACTTCTTCGACCACAGCGAGCGCGACGCCGGCCTGCTGCGCCGCGCCAGGGCGGCGACCGACAACTGGCGCGCGCGGCTGCTGCGGCGCCTGCCGCAGCCCGTGATCGCGGCCGTCGGCGGCTACTGCCTGGGCGGCGCGCTGCCGCTGGTCGAATGCGCCGACGTGGTCCTGGCCGCGCCCGACGCGGTGTTCGGCATGCCCGAGATCAACTTCGGCTTCGTGCCGGGCGGGCCCATCGCCAAGTCGCTGCGCCGGGCGCTGCCCGCGCGCGCGGCCAGCTACGCCGCCTTGACCGGCAGGCCTTTCGACGCCGGCCAGGCGCTGCGCTGGGGCCTGGTCAGCCGCATCGTCGAACGGGGCGGCCTGCGCGACGAGGCGCTGCGCCTGGCCGCGCGCCTGGCGCGGCCGGAAGCGGCCGCCGATCCTTCTCCCTTCCCCTTTCTTCTTGAGCAGGCACGGACGTGAACAACGCCAATCTGAGCTATCTGCTGCGCAGGAACGCAGCGCTGTACGCCTCGCGCACCGCGCTGGAATGCGACGGCCGCGCGCTGACCCACGCCGGGCTGCTGCAAGGCGCCGCCCGGGCGGCCAATGCCCTGGCCGGCCTGGGCGTGCAGCCGGGCGACCGGGTCGCGCTGATCGCCCGCAACTCCATCGAGATGATGCTGGCGCTGTGCGCCTGCGAGCTGTCCGGCTTCGTCGCCGTGCCTTTGAACCACAGGCTGGCCGACGCGGAACTGGCCGGCATCGTGCGCGACTGCGCGCCCGCGGCGCTGCTGGCCGACCCGGAATTCGCCGCGGCCGCCCACGCCGCGCGCGCGGCGGCGGACGGGCCCGGCCCGGCGTTGCTGTCCCTGGGCGGCGCGGCCGACGGCATGCCGGCCTTCGGCGCCCTGGCCGAGGCCGCCGCCGATGCGCCGCCCGCCCGGCAGCCGGCGCCGGACGACATCGCCTACATCATCTACACCAGCGGCTCCACCGGCCGTCCCAAGGGCGTGATGCTCAGCCACGCCGGCCTGGTCGAGTCCGGCCGGCTGCTGGCCGCGCCCGCCGGCGTGCGGCCCGACAGCGCGCAGATCGTCGTCATGCCGCTTTTCCACGTCGGCGCGACCGCGCAGCGCATGGGCTATCTCGTGCACGGCGGCAGGCTGGTGCTGCACGGCCGCTTCGACGCCGAAAGAGTGGCCGGCGAACTGGCCGGCGGCGGCGCCACCGACATCCACCTGGCGCCGACCATGCTGCGCTCGGTCCTGGACGTGCTGGACGCGAGGCCGGCACGCTTCGACGCGCTGGAAACCGTCAAGTACGCCTCCTCGCCCATCCCGGACGGCACCCTGCAGCGGGCCCTGCAGGCCTTCGGCCCCAAGCTCGTGCAGTACTACGCGCTGACCGAGGCCGGCGGCATCGCCTCCGTGCTGCACAAGTACGTGCACGCGCAGGCCGCCGAAGGCCACCCGTCGCCGCGGCTGCGCTCGGCCGGCCAGGCGCACCTGGGCTGCGACATCGAGGTGCGCCGCCCCGACGGCAGCGCCTGCGGGCCGGGCGAGGACGGCGAGATCTGGCTGCGCTCGGGCGCGATGATGGCCGGCTACTGGAACAACCCCGAGCTGACCCGCCAGACCCTGGTCGGCGGCTGGCTGCGCACCGGCGACGTCGGTCGCTTCGACGAGGAGCAGTTCCTCTACATCGTCGACCGGCTCAAGGACATGATCGTCTCCGGCGGCGAGAACATCTACAGCTCGGAGGTCGAGCGCACGCTGGAAGCCCACCCCGCCGTGCTGGAGGCGGCCGTCATCGGCATCCCCGACCCGCAGTGGGGCGAGGCGGTGCACGCCTGCGTGGTGCTGCGCCCGGGCGCGGCCGCCTCTGCCGAGGACCTGGTGGACTTCTGCAGGGCGCGCATCGCCAGCTACAAGAAGCCGAGATCCGTCCAGTTCCTGGACGCGCTGCCGCGCCTGCAGCACGTGCAGAAGATAGACAAGGCGTCGCTGCGCAGGCCCTATTGGGACCGGGAGCAGCGCGCCGTTCACTGACGGACGCCCACTGGCTGGCGCCCACCGACGCGGCTCAGCCGGCAGACGGGCAGGGATACGAACGAACAAGGCTACGGATATGACGGATACCCTCACACTGGAACAGGCCAGCCGCATCGCCGCCCAGGCGCTCGCGGCCGGCCGCGACAGGGGCTACGCCCCGCTCGCGGTGGCCGTGCTGGACGCGCGCGGCTGCCTGAAGGCCTTCCTGGCCGAGGACGGCACCAGCCTGCTGCGCGCGGACATCGCCGCGGCCAAGGCCTCCGGCGCGCTGGGCATGGGCGTGGGCGGCCGCGCCCTGCAGGCCCGGGCGCAGCACAACCCGGGCTTCTTCCACAGCCTGGCCGCGCTGTCGCAGGGCCGCATGGTGCCCGTGCCCGGCAGCGTGCTGATCCGCAACGGCTCCGGCGCGCTGCTGGGCGCGGTCGGCATCAGCGGCGACACCGCCGACAACGACGAGACCTGCGCCGTCGCCGGCGTGCAGGCCGCCGGCCTGGTCGCGGACGCGGGGCAATGACCATGTCCGAGCAAACGGCCCTGCCCGGCGCGCTGACCGAGGAGCAGCGCCTGTACCGCGACAGCCTGGCGCGCGTCATGGCGCGCCTGGCCACCCCCGACTACCTGCGCCGCATCGACCGCGAGGCCCTGTACCCCTACGAGATCTACGACGCCTGGGTGGAACTGGGCCTGTTCCGCATCGGCTTCCCGGAGGAATACGGCGGCGTGGGCGGCGACCTGCGCGACCTGCTGCTGGTCTCCCAGGACCTGGCCTATTGGAGCTACGACGTCTACACCGCCTACAGCGTGCCTCTCTACACCGCGCTGACCCTGCTCAAGATCGGCGACGAGGACCAGAAGCGGGAATTCCTGCCCGGCCTGATGGACGGCCGGCTGCGCCTGTCGACCAGCATCAGCGAGCCGTCGGCGGGCTCGGACGTCAGCGCGCTCAAGACCACCGCCCGCCGGGTCGACGGCGGCTGGCTGCTCAACGGCCAGAAGCTCTGGAACACCGCCGCCGGCGCGCGCGGCAACGTGCTGCAGGTGCTGGCCCGCAGCGACCCCGGCGCCCCGCCGCGCAAGGGCCTGTCCATGTTCCTGGTGCCCAACGACACGCCGGGCGTGGAATGCCGCAAGCTGGACATGCTGGGCCGGCGCGCCACCGGCACCTACGAGGTCTTCTTCACCGACGCCTTCGTGCCTGACCACCGCCTGCTGGGCGGCCTGGACCAGGGCTGGGCGGGCCTGCTCGCCTGCCTGCAGACCGAGCGCCTGCTGACCTCGGCCGGCTATGTCGGCTCGGCCCAGAAGGTGGTGGACCTGGCCCTGGCCTACGCCAAGGAGCGCGAGCAGTTCGGCCGCGCGATAGGCGAATTCCAGGTCATCGCCCACATGCTGGCCGACATGCAGACCGAGGTCGACGCCGCGCGCCTGCTGGTCGAGCGCGCCGCGGCCATCATCCTGTCCGGCCAGGACGCCACGCGCGAGGTATCCATGGCCAAGCTCTACGGCTCGGAGACCTACGCCAAGGTCAGCAGCCAGGGCATGCAGATCTTCGGCGCCTACGGCTACAGCATGGAGTTCGAGATGCAGCGCCACTTCCGCGACGCGCGCAGCACCACGGTGGGCGCGGGCAGCTCGCAGATGCAGCGCAACGCGATCGCGGCCACCATGGGGCTGAAGCCGCGCTAGGGGCGGCTGCCAATGCCCGTGTCCGCGGCAGCGGCTGCAGCCCGGTCGTGTCCGATCAGGTAAGCATCCTGGCATTCGCCAGGACATCGCCCTTTTCCCGAGGCACGAGCAGCAGGTCCTTGACGCGGCTGCGGTTCGCGATGGCGTCGAACCGGACGAGCGCCAGCCGCCTGTTCCAGCGGCCCAGGCGCATGGCCGCGCGGCGCAGCCGGCCCCAGGGCTTGCCCAGCCAGTAGGCCCGGTCGGTCTCCCTGACGAAGGCGTAGATGTCGTAATCGGGGAACAGTCCGGCCATGAAGGCCGGATCGTCCACCCATTCGCGGCTGCTGCTGTTGGCGTCCCACTCGGCCTGGACGACGGGGCGGTTCTCCAGCAGGGCCGCCTTCAGGCCCGTGAAGGCCTGGCGCTCGTGCCCCTCGACGTCGATCTTGATGAAGTCGATGTCGCGTATGCCTTGTTCCCGCAGGTAATCGTCGCCTCGCCGCAGTCGCACGGTTTCCTCCATGCTGCCGTCACCGCGATGGTGCAGGCTGGACGCGCCCAGGTTGCCCTGGGTGTTGAGGTAGAGCGTGCGCTGCGCATCGGTGTCCGACAGCCCGAAGTTCAGGGCGTGCAGATGCCCGAGGCCATTTTCCGAGATGTTGCGCTCGAGCAGGGCATAGGCCCCCGAGCCCGGTTCGAAGGCGTAGAGCCGCAGGCAGGAGCCTGCCCAGGCCAGGGCGTGGTTGCCGATGTTGGCGCCGATGTCCAGGATGGTCCTGGGCCGCAGCCGTTCCAGTATGGGCTGCAGGACGTCGAGGTTCTTCTTCTCGAAGATGCGGTCCCTGAGTATCTTGCGGCCGATGAAATCCGCAGGGTCGACGTATATGCGATGCCCGAAGAGGGTGGTCGTCGCCACGA
>Ga0182737_1001704_pt1 | contig 20458 bp, 16 predicted proteins | sample eDN5th30CBELigOP_FD_128878 | JGI IMG/M metagenome (GOLD analysis project Ga0182737, IMG submission 128878) | Enriched Organic Plus compost microbial communities from Emeryville, California, USA - eDNA 5th pass 30_C BE-Lig OP (version 2) (version 2) ...
CCCCGCCGCCTGACCCGTCGGTGCGGGTCCGCATCCGCATCCGGCCGTCGAGACCACATCCACCCGCCGAGACCACATCCAACTGGGTGTGATCTCGCGCGGTGGATGTGGTCTCGCGCGTTCACACGGGTGTTCGCGGGGTCGTGTACCCTCACCAGCGCGTGTCCTATCACCATGGGCCTCCACCCAGGGCGGGGACTGCGACGACGCATCGTCCCAGCACCCACCGAGGAGGTACCACCATGTCCAGCCCCGTCGACAAGTCCCAGGTCGGTCGCGACGCCCGCCAGTTCCACATCGGCGTCGCACCCGGCGAGGTCTCGACCGTCGCACTCCTGCCCGGCGACCCGTTCCGCGTGCCGTTCGTGGCCGAGTTCCTCACCGACGTGAAGGACGTCGCCCACAACCGCGAGCACCGCACCATGACCGGCTGGTACAAGGGCCGGCTCATCACCGCCACCTCGACCGGCATGGGCTGCCCCTCCACCGCGATCGCCGTCGAGGAGTTGCACCGGGTCGGGGTCACCTCCGTCATCCGCGTCGGCAGCTCGGGCGCGCTGCAGCCGGGCATCGCCCCCGGCGACCTCATCGTGAGTGAGGGCAGCTTCCGCAACGACGGCACGACCGATGCGTACCTGCCCAAGGGCTTCCCCGCCGTGCCCGACCTCGAACTCACCGCAGCGCTCGACCGCAATTCCCGCCGCATCGCCGAGGCCGTCGGCACGCAGTCCGTGCGCGGCATCACCGTCAGCGACGACGCCTTCTACGCCGAGACGCCGGAATGGATCGACCAGCTCAACCGGATGGGCATCGTCGGCGTCGAGATGGAGGCGTCCGCGATGTACATCGTCGCCCGCCTGCGCGGCATGCGCGCCGGCATGGTCTGCGCCGCATCCAGCAACCTCGTCGACGGCACCTCGCTCTACGACGACGCCCACCACGACATCAAGGACGGGTGGATGCGGTCGATCGAGGCCGCGCTCGAGACCGCCGTCGAACTGGAGCTCTGACCCGCGGCATCCGTTCGCCCGCACCGCCGTCCGCCCGTGCCGAGCATGGTGCGGGCGGATGCGGGTGCGGAGCGTGTGCGGCACCGGTAACACCCGCGAAACCTCGGCCTGATTGACTCCAAGTGTTCGTGTCGTCAACATTTTCCGGAGGTCTCGTGGACATCACCACCGTCACGAGCTACCGGGTCGCCCGCTCCCGCGACGACCTCGCATTGACGCCGGGCGAGGTCGTCCTCGCCGGCGGCACCTGGCTCATGAGCGAGCCGCAGCCCGACACCACCGGGTTCGTCGACGTCACCATGCTCGGCTGGCCCGACCTCGAGGTCACCGACGCGGGCCTGCGCATCGGCGCGACCTGCACGATCGCGCGCCTCGTCGCCTGGGCAGAGGGCCGCGACAAGACGGCGCCGCCGGCGGACTGGACCGCCTTGCCGATGATCCCGGATGCGGCCAACGCCCTCCTCGCCTCGTTCAAGATCTGGAACACCGCCACCGTCGGCGGCAACGTCTGCCGCTCGTTCGCCGCGGGCGCCATGGTCTCCCTCGCCGCCGGGCTCGACGGCGTCGCCGAGATCTGGACCCCCGACGGGGGTGAGCGCTTCCAGCCGGTCGCCGAGTTCGTCACCGGCAACGGCACGAACACGCTCGCACCCGGCGAGGTGCTGCGCGCCGTGTTCCTGCCCGCATCCGCCCTGCGCTCGCGCGCACTGCTGCGCAAGATCGCCCTCGCCGAACTCGGTCGCTCCGGCGCGGTCGTCACCGGCCGGGTCGACGAGGACGGCACCGCCGTGTTCGTCATCACCGCCGCCACCCTCACCCCCACGGTGCTGCGATACGACCGGCTGCCGCAGGCGACGGCACTGGCGGACGCGGTCGCAGCCGCATCCGGGTACTACACCGATCCGCTCGGCACCGCGGACTGGCGGCGCGGGGTGAGCGGGGTGCTGGCGGAGCGGATCCGCACGGAGCTGGAGGCACAGGCGTGAGGTTCGAGGTCAACGGTGAGGCCGTCGAGGCGGAGCCCGCCGCCGGGCAGTGCCTGCGGACGCTGCTGCGCGAGCACGGCCACACCGAGGTGAAGAAGGGCTGCGACGCCGGCGACTGCGGCGCATGCAGCGTGCTCATCGACGGCGAGCCGGTCCACTCCTGCATCATCCCCGCCGTGCGCGTGGCGGGCCGCGCGGTCACGACCGCCGCGGGCCTCGCCCCCGGCGACGAGCTGCACCCGGTGCAGGAGGCGCTCGTCGAGAAGTTCGGCTTCCAGTGCGGGTTCTGCACGCCCGGCATGAGCGTCACCGCATCCACACTGACCGAATCCGACCTGGACGACCTCGACCGGCGCATGAAGGGCAACCTGTGCCGGTGCACCGGCTACCGGCCGATCCGGGAGGCCATCCGCGAGTCCGTGCTCGGCCCGGTGCGTGGGACCGGATGCGGCGGCGCGACCTCGTGCGAAGCCGACGGCTGCGGAGCGTCGCATGGTGTCGGCCGGTCCGTGCGCCCGGAGCCGGGTCGGCGGGTCGTGCAGGGCGTCGAACCGTTCACCTTCGACGCGGTCGGCGCCCCCGACCAGCCGTGGCAGGGGACCGCGCTCACCCTCCGAGTGGTGGCGAGCCCGCACGCGCACGCCCGCATCCGTTCGATCGACACCGCGGAGGCGCTGCGGGTGCCCGGGGTCGTCGCCGTGCTCACCCACGAGGACGCCCCCGCCACCCGGTTCTCCAGCGCCCGCCACGAGCACCGCGAGGACGACCCGGACGACATGCGCGTCCTCGACAACACCGTCCGCTTCATCGGGCAGCGGGTCGCGGCGGTCGTCGCCGAGACCCCCGAGGCCGCCGACGCCGCATGCCGCCTGGTGCACGTCGACTACGAGGTGCTGCCGGCCGTGTTCGACCCGGAGGAGGCCCGCAGCGGGACCGCCCCGGTCATCCACCCCGGCCGCACGCCCGAGGACCGCGTCGACGACGCATCCCGCAACGTCGTGCTCTCGTTCCAGGAGGTGCACGGCGACGACGTCGAGGCCGCCCTCGCCGCAAGCGCCGTCACCGTCGAGGGCACGTGGCAGACCTCTCGCGTCACCCATGCGCAGCTCGAGACGCACGGTGCGATCGGCTGGCTCGACGAGGACGGGCGCATCGTCATCCGTTCCTCCACGCAGGTGCCCTTCCTCACCCGTGACGAGCTCTGCCGGGTGTTCGACCTCGGCCGCGACCGGCTCCGTGTCTACGCGGCGCGGGTGGGCGGCGGGTTCGGCGGCAAGCAGGAGATCTTCACCGAGGACCTCGTCACCCTCGCGGTGCTGCGCACCGGCCGCCCGGTCGCGTACGAGTTCAGCCGCACCGACCAGTTCCACCGCGCCGCCCTGCGCCACCCGATGCGAGTGAAGGTGCGTCTCGGCGCCGATGAGGACGGCCGTCTGAACGCCATGGCCGTCGACGTGCTCAGCGACGCCGGCGCCTACGGCAACCACTCCCGCGGCGTGCTCTTCCACGCCGTCTCGGAGTCCACGCACATCTACCACGTGCCCAACCGCCGCATCGATGCGGCGGCGGTCTACACGAACAACGTGCCCTCCGGCGCGTTCCGCGGCTACGGCCTCGGGCAGGTCATGCTCGGCGTGGAATCCGCGATGGACATGCTCTCGCAGAAGCTCGGCGTCGACCCGTTCGAGTTGCGCAAGCGCAACGCCGCCCGCCCCGAGCACGGCGACCTCGGCAACGGCCTCGTCTGGGGCAGCCAGGGCCTCGACGAGTGCCTCGACCTCGCCCGAGACGCGCTCGCCCGCGGCAACGGCGTCGCCGCACCGTCCGGCTGGCTCGTCGGCGAGGGCATGGCCGCATCCATGATCGCGACGATCGCGCCGTTCGGGCACGTCTCCCGCACGCACGCGACCTTGCGCCCGGACGGCACATACCTGCTGCAGGCGGGCACCGCCGAGTTCGGCAACGGCACATCCACCGTGCTCCGTCAGATCGGCGCGACCGTCTTCGGCGTCGGCTTCGACCGGCTCGACCTGTGGAGCTCGGACACGGACGCGGTCGAGCACGACACCGGCGCGTTCGCGTCCACCGGCATCACGGTCGCCGGCAAGGCACTGTATGCCGCGTGCAGCATGTTGGCGACACGGATGCGGCGGATCGCCGCCGAGCTGACCGGCACGACCCAGGAGGAAGCCGAGGTGACACCCGAGGGCGTCGCGACACCGGCCCGTGTCGTCGGGTTCGCCGAGATCGTGGCCGCGGCCCCCGCATCCGAGCTCGGTCCCCATGGACTCACCGCCGACGGTGCGGAGCTCGGGGACATCCGCTCGGTGGCGTACAACGTGCACGCCGCCCGGGTCGCGGTCGATCCGGAGACCGGTACCGTCCGCATCCTGCAGTCCGTCCAGGCGGCGGATGCCGGAACGCTCATGAACCCGGCGCAGGTGCGCGGGCAGGTCGAGGGCGGCGCCGCGCAGGGCATCGGCAGCGCGCTGTACGAAGAGGTCATGACCGACGGCGAGGGTCGCGTCACGACCCCGGTGTTCCGCACCTACCGGGTGCCGCAGTTCGCGGACGTCCCGGAGACCGAGGTGTACTTCGCGAAGACCGAGGATGCGGTCGGCCCGATGGGCGCGAAGTCGATGAGCGAGAGCCCCTACAACCCGGTGGCCCCCGCGATCGGCAACGCGATCGCCCGCGCCCTCGGCGTGCGGCCGTTCCACCAGCCCTTCAGCCGCGACCGCGTCTGGCGCCTCGCGCAGCAGCGCTGACGCGCAGCATCCCGCGCTCGCCTGTCACGGACTGCGCCCGCGGGCTGCGCGCCGCGACAGCTGAGCGGGTTCGGCCGCCGCGCGCGTCAGGCGAGGAGCGCGTCGAGCGCGAGGAACTGCGCCTGGAAGTCCGCGCGGAGGCGGGCCTTCTGCGCGTCGTCGCAGAAGGCGCCGTCGATGCCGTTGAGGGCGATGCGCTTGGCGGTCTCGGCGTCGACGCCCATGGCGGCGAGGCCCTCGCGGTACTCGCGGCCGAGGTCGGTGCGGAAGAACATGGCGTCGTCGGTGGAGACCGCCACCCGCAGCCCGGCGTCGATCATGGCGCGGATGCGGTGCTGCTCGTCGAGCGTCCAGCCGGAGCAGATGGTGGTCGAGACCGGGGTCACGGTGAACACGACGTCGCGCTCGCGGGCGTAGGCGACGAGTTCGGGGTCGTCGACGATGCGGTAGCCGTGGTCGAGGCGGTCGCAGTCGAGCACGTCCAGCGCCTCGCGCACCGCCCCCGGCTGCGCGTACGGCGTCTCGGCCACATGCGCGGTGCGGGCCAGCCCGTGGCGCTTCGCGAGGGCGTAGGCCTCGGCGAAGCGGGCCGGGTCCTCGGTGTCCTCCGGGGTGAGGTCGTCCTGGCCGATGCCGACGACCTCCGGCAGGTCGTGGTCGATGACCTGCTGCACCATCTCGACGGCGGAGGCGGGCGACTCGCGGCGGTTGATGGCGGCGATGATGCCGAAGCCCACGCCGAAGTCCCGTTCGGCCGCGCGCAGGCCCGCGATGATCGGGTCCATCACCTGCCGGTACGTGAGGCCGCGGGAGAAGAAGTACTGCGGGTTGACGGCGTACTCGCGGTAGCGGAGGTTCGCCTCGGCGACCGCGGCACGCACCCCCTCGTAGGCGACGCGCTCGAAGTCCTCCGGGTCGCGGAGCACATCATGCGCGTAACGGAATGCGACGAGGAAGTCGCGCAGGTCCTCGAAGTCGAAGAGCGTCGCCGGGTCGGACGACGGGAGTGTGACACCGTGCTTGGCCGCGAGTTCCAGGAACAGCGGCGCGCTCATCGTGGACGCGAAATGGCAGTGCAGCTCGGTCTTCGGCAGCAGCTGCAGGTAGTCGGCGTAGCTGATCACGGGTGCTCCTCGGCGGATTCGGGCGGCCGCAGCCGCGGTCCCTCCTTGACGACGAGGAGCCGGTAGGGCTCACCGTCCGACGACCACCAGCGGTGGGCGACGCCCCCGCCGAACGAGATCGAGTCGCCGACCGCGAGCGTGTACTGCGCACCGGCGAGTTCGACCGTCACCGCGCCGTCGACCACGTAGAGGAACTCGTCCTCCGCGTGGGTGAACGTCTCGCCGGGTGCCACCGCGTCGGAGACGACTTCCATCGGGTGGAACGGGCGGCCGCTGTGCGCCAGCATCCGTGCGGTGCCGGCCGCGAAGCCGTCGGGGACGGCACCGGAACCGGCACGGCGCACCTCGACGTCGGGGCCGCCGGGCAGCGGCTCCTCGGATGCGGCGATGAGCTCGATCGGGCTCGTCTCCAGCGCGAGCGCGATGCGGCGCAGGGACCCGAGGCTCGGCTGGGCGAGCCCGCGCTCGAGCTGACTGAGGAACGGGTGCGACAGTTCGGTCGAGGCGGCGAGCTGCACCAGGGTGAGCCCGCGGGCCTTGCGCAGCTCCCGGATCCGTGCACCGAGGCGGTGCACTGCCGCGCTGTCGTCCTCCTGCACGGACCCGGGGATGCTGCTGGTCACTGGCGTGGGATCACTCGGTGGGAGCCGCTGCTGCATGCGCGGCAGCGTACTCCTCGACCTGCGCGATGTAGGCGGCGCGGCGGGCGGGGGTGAGCCACGATGCGTCGAAGGAGTTCTTCGCCAGCTGCACGAGGTCCTCCCGCGACAGGCCGGCGTGCTCGGCGAGCGCGACGAAGTTGTCGCCGACGTAGCCGCCGAAGTAGGCCGGGTCGTCGGAGTTGACCGTGACCTTGACGCCCTGGCGCATGAGGGAGACGATCTCGTCGGCCTTCATCTGCTCGGTGACGAACGAGTTCGACACCGGGCAGCAGGTGAACCCGAGGCCGCGCTCGGCGGCGATGGCGACCAGCGCCGGGTCCTCGACGATGTTGGTGCCGTGGTCGATGCGGTCGACCTTGATGTCGTGCAGCACCTGGCCGATGTGCTCGATCGAGCCGGGCTGGTCGATGTCGCAGTGCATGGTGAGGAGGAACCCCTCCTGACGGGCGCGGGCGAACACCTCGGCGAACTTGGCCGGCGGGTTGCCGCGCTCGTCGGAGTCGAGGCCGACGCCGACGATCCACTGCTTGTAGGGCAGCGCCTCCATGAGGGTGGACATGGCGTGCTCGGCGGTGAAGTCGCGCAGGAAGCACATGATGAGCTCGGCGCTCATGCCCAGTTCCCGCTCGGCACGCACGACCGCGCGGCGGTAGCCGCCGATGACGTGCTCGAACGGCACGCCACGACTGGTGTGCGCCTGCGGGTCGAAGAACATCTCCGCATGCACCACCCCCTGCGAGTGCGCCTTCTGCAGGTAGGCCCAGGCGAGGTCGTGGAAGTCGTCGGCGGTCTGCAGCACCCGCATGGCCGGGTAGTAGACCTGAAGGAAGCTGGTGAGGTCGTGGAAGTCGTACGTGGCGCGCACCTCGTCCACGGTCTTCTCGGCCAGTTCGATGCCGTTGCGCGCGGCGAGCTCGAACTTCAGCTCCGGCTCGAGCGTGCCCTCCAGATGGAGGTGCAGCTCGGCCTTCGGCAGGCCGTAGGCGAACTCGGTCAGCGCGGTGTCACTCATGCGGGGTGTTCCTTCTTGCGATTCGGGTGGAGCGGGGGATGGATGCGAGAGGGTCAGATGCCCTTCTGCGCCCGCATCCCCATTCTCGCGAGGACGACGTCCTCGACGATCTGGATGACGTTGTAGAGCACCAGGGACACGACCGTGACGAGGATGACGGCGGTCCACAGTGCGCTGAACTTCGCCTGCGGGATGTAGCCGGCGATCGAGCCGCCGATGCCGCCGCCGACGGCGAGCCACTCGGCGAGCAGGGCGCCGGTGATGGCGCCGGGCACCGAGATGCGCACGGCGGCGAAGAAGGCGGGCAGCGAGCTCGGCATGGCGACCTTGCGGAGCTTCGTCCAGGCGCCGCCGCCGTAGACGTCGACGAGGTCGTTCATCTGCGGGGACGCGGACTTCAGGCCGAAGGAGATGTTCACCAGGGCCGGGAACAGCACCACGATCCCGCCGATGACGGCGACGGTGGCGACCTCGCGGCCGAAGATCATGATGATCACCGGCGCCATCGCGACCAGCGGCACCGAGCGCAGCAGCATCGCGACCGGCATGAGGGCGTTCTCGATGCCCTTGGAGAGCTGGAACAGCGAGGCGACGATGAGCGCGACGACCAGGCCCGCGACGAACCCGATCGCGGCGTCGGCGAGGCTGACCCCGAGCAGGCCGAACATGGTCGCGCGGTTGGCGGCCGCATCCGGCACCGTGAACAGGTAGTTCCAGACGTCGACCGGGCCCTTGGCGATCATGGGCGACACGTTCAGGATGGCGAGGGCACCGACCCACAGCACGATGACCGCGGCGATCGTGCCGAGGAAGGTGACGAGGCCCCACATGAGTGCCTTGAGAGCACCGGATGCGGCCTGCTTGCGGATCTTGCCGGCCAGTTCCGGGGCGGTGGCCGCGGCGATGCCGGTGGCCGGGGCCTGCGGGGTGGTGAGCGTGGTCACTTGTTGGCTCCCTTCGACCAGGGGGCGATGGCGCGTGCGATCACGCCGACGATGCCGAAGCCGGCGAGGGCGACCGCGCCGCTGGCGAGCGCGAGTGCCCACACGAGCGGCGCGTTGGACGACTGCTGGGCGAGGATCATCGCCAGGCCCACGCCGGCCTCGATCTTGCCGAGGAACTCGCCGAGCACGGCGCCGAGGAAGGCCGCCGGGACCGCGATCTGCAGCGCGTTGAGGATGGCGGGGAGGGCGGCGATGAGGCGCACCTTCGTGAGCTGGGTGAGTTTCGAGCCGCCGTAGACGGTGATGACGTCGAGGCTGGCCTTGTCCGCCGACTTCAGGCCGAGGAGGGCGCCGACGACGGTGGTGAAGAAGCAGGACAGCGCGGCGAGGAAGACGGCGGTGCCGCTCGGCTCGCCCACGGGCGGGGCGCCGAACAGGACGACCGCCAGCATCCCGATCGCGACGATCGGCACACAGTAGGTGAGGATCGCGACCTGCATCGCGATGCCCTCCGCCCGCGGCACGAGCAGCACGATGAATGCGAGGAGCAGCGCGAGGCCGTTGCCCCACAGGTAGCCGATGCCCGCCTCGGCGAGCGTGACCGAGAAGTTCCGCCAGTAGAACTCCCAGCCGCTCTCGACGTAACTGGCGATGACCTGCGGCGGGCTCGGGATGATCTGCTTGCCCGCCGGGTTGAGGAAGATCATCGAGACGATCCACCACAGCGCGACCAGCCCGATGCCGCCGATCGTGCCGGTGGCCCACGCGGGGAGGCGCACGTCCTCCCACTGGACGGGGCGGCCCTTCGCCGCGACTTCAGTGGTCATCCGCGGCGGCGCCTCCCACGCCGAACAGCAGCTCGGACGCCTCGTCCACGTAGGCGTGGAACTCGGGCGTGCGCATCATCTCGGGGGTGCGGGGACGCGGCAGGTCGATGTCCATGACCGCCTTCACCCGGCCCGGACGCGGGCTCATGACCGCGACCTTGTCGGAGAGGAAGATGGCCTCGGAGATGCCGTGGGTCACGAGCAGCGTGGTGGCCGGCTTCTCACTCCAGATCCGCAGGAGCTCGAGGTTGAGCTTCTGACGGGTCATGTCGTCCAGCGCGCCGAACGGCTCGTCGAACAGGAGCACCTCGGGCCGCATGATGAGCGATCGCGCGATGGACACGCGCTGGCGCATGCCGCCGGAGAGCTGCGCCGGCTTCGCCTTCTCGAAGCCGCGGAGCCCCACCAGGGCGATCATCTCGTCGACGTAGGCCTTGTCCACCGGCTTGCCCGCGATCTCGAACGGCAGCTTGATGTTGCTGTACACGCTCCGCCAGGGCAGCAGCGCCGAATCCTGGAAGGCGATGCCCAGTTTGTTCTCCTTGCGCAACTCCCGGGGGCTCTTGCCGTCCACGCGCGTGGTGCCGCTCGTGGGCTGTTCGAGACCGGCGAGGATGCGCAGGATCGTGGACTTGCCGCATCCGGACGGCCCGAGCAGCGAGAGGAAGGTGCCCTGCTCGGTGTGGAGGTTCGCGTCCTGCAGCGCGACCACGCTCTTGCGGCCGCTGGTGAAGACCTTGTTCAGGCCGGTGATCTGAAGGCCGGTGCCCAGGGCGGTCCCCTGGGCACCGGTCTCGACGACGGTGTTCGTCACGATGGTGCTCCGTGTCGGATTCTTCGGAAGACCGCTTACTTCGCGTAGGCGACCAGGTCGGGGTTCTCGGCGTAGAGCTCCTCGAGCAGCGAGGTGTCGAACAGCTGCTCCGCGGTGACCTCGATGCCCGCGTTCGCGAGGCTCTCGATCGTGTCGGCCTTGAGCTCGTCGGAGATGGTGAAGATGCCGTTGGCGACGGTCTCATCCGAGACGACGAGCTGCTCGAGCTGGGCCTTGGCACCCATGATCGAGTTCTCCGGCTCAAGGTCGAGGTCGGCGCCGAAGTCCTCGTAGGCGAGGCGGGCGCACTCCTCCGGGTCGTTGATCGCGGCGGACCAGCCCTGGATCTCGGCCTTCAGGAACGCCTTGACGAGCTCCGGGTTGTTCTCGATCATCTCGTCGGTCGTGATGATGGTCTCGGCCGGGAAGGGGAGGCCGTTGTCGGCGAGCGGGAGGTTGGTGACCTCGTAGCCCTCGTTCTCGACGATGATCGACTCGTTGGTCAGGTAAGCGGTGAAGCCGTCGACCTCGCCGTTGGTGAGGGGGGCCGGGTCGTACTGCACCGGGACGATGGTGAGGTCGTCGGTGGTGAGGCCGTTCGCGGCGAGGAAGGCGAGGACCAGGCTCATGTTGGAGTCCTGGACACCGATCTTCTTGCCCTTGAGGTCGTCGACGGTCTTGATGTCGGCGCCGTCCTTGAGCGACAGGATGGTGAAGGGGTTCTTCTGGAAGGTGGTGCCGATGATCTTCAGCGGCGCGCCCTCGTTGGCGATGACGGTGCCGGCGGCGACCGCGTCGCTCAGACCGAAGTCGGCGGTGCCGGAGATGATCTCGGTGGTCGAGGTGGAGGGGCCGGGGACGAGCTTGACGCTCGAGATGCCCGCGGCCTCGTAGAAGCCCTCGGTCTCGGCGAAGTACTCGCCGCAGAACTCCTCGTTCTTGATCCAGCTGAGCTGGACGGTGATGTCGCTGCCGGCGGCCTCGCCCTCGGCGGGCTCGCCCGAGGAGGCGGCGGTGCTGCTGCCGGAGCAGGCGGTCAGTGCGAGGGCCGAGACGGCGAGGGCCGCGGCCGAGGTGGCGACGCGTCCGCGTCGGGAGGTGAAGAAGGACATGCTGTGTCTCCAGTTGCCGGGTGGTGCACTCGGGTAGGTATCTGTGCGAGAACCTGTGGAGCTCGGCGTCGCAACGCATCCGACGGTATGGGATGTAGATTTCACGAACACTGGCGCACTGTTTCGTCGCCGTTACGCCTGGCCCGCGGCGCAGCATCCGGTGGTTCTCGCGCGTGATCAGGGCCGCAGGCGTGCGCCGCCCCGCGCGCTCGGGACGTCGGACGCGCTCGGGCACGCGCGTTCGGTCACGCGCGTTCAGGCGGCGAGACTGCTGCTCCGCCACGAGACTGCCGCCATTGGACGCAGTCTCGTGGCGCAGGTGCAGTCTCGCGGTTCAGGGGCGGTCGAGCCCCTGCGAGCGGATGCGGCGGGGGTCAGCGGATGCGGCGGGTGGGCTGCAGCAGGAACAGCCGCACCGTACGTCCGGACTCGCGCTCGTAGGCGCGGTAGCCGGGCCACTGGCGCTCGATGCGCGCCCAGGCGGCGTCGCGGTCGGCGTCCGGGATGCGGGTGGCGTGCACCTCGTACTCCTTGCCGCGCACGAGGATGCGGGCATCCGGATTCGCCGCGAGGTTGTACGTCCAGGCGGGGTGACGCTCTCTGGCGAAGCTCGTGCCGGCGACGATCGCGCGCCCGTGGCCGTCCGGGGTGTACATGAGGTACGTCTCGCGCTCCAGACCGCTCTTCGCACCGCGGGTGATGAGCACGAGGGAGGGCACGAGCAGACCGCTCAGCTGCACGCGACGACCGGTGACCCGGCGCAGCAGTTCCTCCACCGGTGGCAGCACGCGCGGCGCGAGCGCACGGAAGAGTCGGGTGCGGGTACCCGCGGCGAACACGTGGCGGACCAGGTCGCGGACGTCCATCCCGCCAGCCTATTGGCGCCGGGGGTCCCGCCGTGCACCGGCCGGGCGCGGATCAGCGCGGGTGGCCGTGCTGCGCCGCGCGGGCGGGCAGGTCGGTGTGGATGCGGGCCGACGCCTCCTCGGCGAGCGGGTTCGTGGACCGGCCGTCCTCGCTCACGAGCACGCCGCCGACGTAGACCTGCGTCAGGTTCCGCAGGCTCATGGAGAGCACGTAGCTGCGCACCGGGTGCCACAGCGGACCGACGTCGGGGGTACGCGGGTCGACGACGACGAAGTCGGCGAACTTGCCCACCTCGAGGCTGCCGACTCGGTCGGCGACGCCGAGGATCTGCGCCCCGCCGAGGGTGTGCAGGCGCAGCACCCGTTCCGGGGTCATCGACATCGGGTCCTTCGTGCGGGCGCGCTGCATGAAGATGCCCGCGCGCATGTTGCCCCACGGGTCGGCGATGTCGGTACACGCCTGGTCGTCGAGGCCCATGCCGACGCCCATGCCGAGCTCCAGCATCTCCGGCACGAGCGCGACACCGGAGGCGAGGCGACCGTTGGATGCGGGCTGCCACGACATCGACGAGCCGTGCTCGGCCGTGGTGCGGATGATCTCCTCGGTGGTCTGGATGAAGTGCCCGAACATCATGTCGGGGCCGAGGGCACCCGCATCCCGGTACATGGCGAACTTCGCCTGCTGCAGCGGGACCGCCTCGGGCGACTCCAGGAAGTGCGCCTGGTTGGTGACGCCGAAGCGGCGCATGGCCTCGACCTCGAGCTCCGCGGCCTCAGGGCGGGGCGACCACTGCACCTGGCCCATGATCGAGACGCCGAGGGCGAGGTCCGCGTCCAGCGAACGGGTGTGGGCGACCTCGGCCGCGAACCGCTCGAAGATCTCCTCGTCGGTGCCGGTGGACACGTCCATGCCGATCGCGTCGACGAAGCGGAGCCCCGCATCCAGGCAGCCGTCGGCCTGCCGGGTGTGGTACTCGATCTCGCGCAGCGGGGCGTCGCCGCCGAGCCGCTTGCCGTCGACCATCGACTCCCACGCCTGCAGCGGGTCGGTGAAGTTGTACGCCGTGGTGACGCCGTTCGCGAGAAAGTCCAGCGAACCGTGCAGCGTCGACCAGTACATGTCCTCGGGGCTCAGGTGCGCGGTGAACCCGAGCATCGAGTCGCACCAGCCGTAGAGCGTCTCGTTCGCACCGAGGCCGCGCAGACCGCTGGTGAACAGGTGCGAGTGGCTCGACACGAATCCGGGGGCGACGAACTTGCCCGCCACGTCCAGCACCTCGTCGGCCTCCGCGCGCGTCGCCGCGGGGGCGTCGCCGGACTCGACCGCCGCGACGCGGCCGTCCCGCACCAGCATCCACCCGTGCTCGATGTAGCCGGGGTCGTCGGTGCCTGCGGGCACCGTGATGAGACGGGCGTTGATGACGAGGAGCGTGCTCATGGTGGGTTCCTTCGGGTGCGTCGGGGTCTGCGCCACGCTACCCGCGGCGTGTTTCGGCGGTGCTACGGGTTCGTGCTGTCCGCCGGTCGCGCCGTGGACTTCGGTCGCGCCGTCTGCTTCGGTCGCGGCGTCTGCTTCGGTCGCGCCGTCTGCTTCGGTCGCGCCGAATGGTGGGTGCTTCGGCGAGGGACCCACCATGTGCCGCGACTGAGCCGAGGGGGGTCTGCTTCGGTCGCGCCGAATGGTGGGTACGAGGCCGGGTGACCCACCATTCTGCGCTACCGAAACGGACGGCGGCGTCTCCTCCACAGGTGCTCCGGTGACGGTGTCTGTCCCCGGGGCACGCGTGACACGCATGATGCGGGTGACGCGCCGGACAAGGTGGACGGATGCGACGCGCTCCCCTCCCCGAGACGCTCGGCCACGCGTTCACGGTCGCCGACGCCCGGTCCGCCGGTGTCCCCCGTTCACGGCTTCGCGCCCACGACCTGCGCCGACCGTTCCACGGCGTCCGCGCCGCAGGCGATGATCGTGAACTCGACGGCGAACGGATGCTGCTGGCCAGGGCCGCGGAGTACGCACCGCGGATGACGGAGCACGAGTTCTTCAGCCACGTCACGGCCGCAGTCCTCTGGGGCGTGCCGTTGCCGACCGCCATGGTCTTTGACGGACGGGTGGAATCCGCGGTGTGCTGGCCGCGGCGGGCGCCGGCCGCCGCCGGAGTGCGCGGGCACGCACTGCGCGCCGGCCTTGTGGACGTGCTCACGCACCCGGCGACCGGCCTGCGGGTCTCCTCCCCCGCATCCACATGGGCCATGCTCGGGTGCCGATTCCGTCGCGTCGAGGATGCGGTCGCCGCGGCGGACGCGCTCGTGCGCGTGCCGATGCATCGTGATGACCCGCCGGCGCTGACGACGGTCGCGCAGCTCGCCGCTGCGGTCCGCGCCGGGCGACGGATCGGGAGCGCGCTGCTGCTGGAGGCGCTCCCGCTCGTTCATGAACGGTCGGGATCGCGTCCGGAGACGTTCCTCCGGCTCCTGGTGGTCGGGGCGCCGGACCTTCCCGAGCCGGAGGTGAACGCCGACGTGTTCCACCGCGGCGAGTGGCTCGGTCGGGTGGACCTGCGCTTCCCCGCTCAGCGGGTGATCCTCGAGTACGAGGGCGAACACCACCTGACGGATCCCGCCCAGTGGGCCGCTGACATCGCCCGCGCGGACCGATTGACCGAGGCCGGTTGGCGCGTCATCCGGGTGACCAAGGCCGACCTGTTCGATCGCCCGCTTGCGCTGCTCCACCGCATCCGTCGCGCCGTGGCCGCCGGCGCCTGACGCCCGGCGTGCCGCTGCTCCGCGCTGCCGCGCGCGGCGCACCCTCCCCTCCTCCGCTCCCGGGGCATTCGGTCGCCCCTGCTCCCCCGTCGTTCCGTCGCGCCGATCGGCGGGTCCTCACGGCCCGGACTCGCCATCTGACGCGACTGAAGCAGCGGCGTCGAAGTTCGGTCGCGCTGAACGGCGGGTGTCGTCCCGGAGGACCCGCCATTCGGCGCGACCGAACAGACAACGCCGAAGCAGCGACAACACCCGCACCAGCAACAGCACCCGAAGCAGCGACAACACCCGCACCGGAAACAGCATCCGGACCAGCGACAGCATCCGGACCGGCGACGGCGACCGGACGCGACATCCGCGACGGGTGGGGCTCAGGCGACGGCGCGGTCGGAGGCGAGCTGCAGCACCGATTCGGCGAGGGCGCGGATGCCGAGGGCGACGTCCGCGCCGGAGACCGCCTCGGCGGGGTGGTGGCTGACGCCGTCGGGGTTGCGGAGGAACAGCATCCCCACATCGGTGACGGCACCGATCGCCATGCCGTCGTGGCCGGCGGGGCTGAACAACGTCGCGGGCTCATCGCCGGGCACGGCCGAGAGGATGCCCTCGCGGACCACGTCCTGCAGCAGCGGCGCACACATCACGGCGGGCGCGTTGTGCACCTCGCGGGCGCTCCAGCGCAGGTGCCGGCGGCCCATGATGGCGTCGAGCTCGCGGGAGATCTCGTCCCACACCCGGTCGCGATCGCCGTCGAACTCGCCGCGCAGGTCGAGCGAGAAGTGCGCCTCACCGGGCACCACGTTCACCGCGCCGGGGAACGCTTCGAGCTGGCCGACCGTGCCGATGATGTGGTGTTCTGCGCTGCAGATGCGCTCGACGGCGAGCGCCGCCTCGCTCGCGCCGAGCAGGGCGTCGCGGCGCATGTCGTAGGGGGTGCCGCCGGCGTGCCGGGCCTCACCCTCGACGACCAGCTGGAACCGTCGGGCGGCGGCGATCGAGGACACGACGGCGAGCGACTCGCCGCGGCGGTCGAGCTCGGGGCCCTGCTCGATGTGCGCCTCGAGGTAGCCGACGAGCTCCTCGGGGCGGCGGGCGGCCTCGCCGACACGGGCGGGGTCGAGACCGAACTCGAGGAACGCCTCGCGGAGGGTCACGCCGTGGTGGTCGCGCAGACCCCACCACTCGTCGCGCCACTGGCCCGACACGGCGGAGGACCCGAGCAGGGCTTTGCCGAAGCGGGTGCCCTCCTCGTCCGAGAACGCGATGACCTCGAGCGCGAACGGCAGCGCGACACCGTAGCGGTCGTCGGATGCGGGGGCCCGCAGCAGGCGGGCGACCTCGAGCGCCATGAGCACGCCGACGATCCCGTCGTAGCGGCCGGCGTCGATGACGGTGTCCAGGTGCGAACCCAGCACGAGTGCGGGCGCCTCGGGGTCGAGCCTGCCGTCCCGCACGGGCTCGAGGCGGCCGACCTGGTTGCCGGCCGCATCCTGCCGGGAGCGCATGCCGATCTCGCGCATCCACTCGGCGGCGAGCCGGTTCACGCGGGCGTGCTCGGGCGAGAGGTAGACGCGCTCGATCTGGCCGGTGGTCGCGGTCACCCGGGCGAGCTCGTCGCAGCGCGCCATCACCCGGCGCGCCGCCGCGGCGACCCGGTCCGGGCTGACGCCGGTGAGCATCGCCATCAGGCGCGCCCCGCGTAGACGTCGGCCGCCGCCTCCACACCGCCGCCGGCCGGCACCGCGGCGCCGAAGCGGCGGAGGGTCGCCTCGAGCGCGGCGAGGGTGGTGAGCACGGCGTCCTTGCGGGCGTTGTAGCCCATGGTGCCGATGCGCCACACCTTGCCGTGCAGCGGGCCGAACGAGGTGCCGATCTCGATGCCGAAGTCGTCGAGCATGGCGGCGCGGGCCGCGTCCCCGGGGACGCCCTCGGGGATCTCGACCGCAACGACGTTGTTCATCTTGTGCGCCACGTCGCCGAAGACGGTCATGCCGAGCCCCTGGACGCCCGCGAGCATCGCGTCGCCCGCGAGCTTGTGCCGGGCGATGACGGCGTCGCGGCCCTCGAGCAGCAGCACGCGCGCGCACTCCCGGGCGGCGTAGAGCATGCTCGTCGCCTCGGTGTGGTGGTTCAGGCGGCGCGGGCCCCAGTAGTCGAGGATCATGCCGAGGTCGAAGTAGTTCGAGCGCACGAAGTCGGATGCGGACTCGTCGCCGGCCTCGCGGATGCCGGCCTCGATGCGGCCACGGCTGCGGATGACCTCGACCGCCTTGTCGCTGAGGGTGATGGGCGCCGAACCGGACGGGCCGCCGAGGCACTTCTGCAGGCCTGCGGTCGCCGCATCCAGCCCCCAGGCGTCGGCCTCGAAGTCGTTGCCGCCGAGGGATGCGGTCGCGTCGGAGTAGAAGAGGACGCCGTGCCGCTCGCAGATCGCGCCGATCTCGTCCAGCGGCTGGTTCATCGTGGTGGAGGTGTCGCCCTGGACGAGGGCGAGGAGGGTCGGCTTGACCCGGACGATCGCCTCCTCGATGACGCTCGGCGGGAACACCTGTCCCCACTCGGTCTCGATCGTGTGCACCTCGGCCATGGCGCGCTCGGCGATCTCGGCGAGCAGGTGCCCGAACCGGCCGAACACCGGCACGAGCACGCGGTCGCCGGGGCGGACGAGCGAGGTGATGGCCGCCTCGATGCCGGCGCGGGAGGTGCCGTCGACGAGCATGGTGCCCTCGTTGCGGGTGCCCCACACCTGGCGGTACAGCTCCTGCGTCTCGTTCATCGCCGCGGTCATGAACGGGTCGTACTGGCCGACGAGCGGCGCGGACATCGCCCGCAGCACCGAGGGGTATGCCGAGATCGGCCCCGGACCCATGAGCAGACGGGCGGGCGGGTCGATGGGGCCGGGGATGGTCACGGTGGTACTCCTTGGGTGGTTCTTTCGGATGCGGTCTGCCCGGGTCAGCGGGCCGCCGCGGCGAGGCGCCGTGCGAGACGGACCAGCGCGATGTCGGTGCCCGCGCGCGAGACCAGGCACACCCCGACGGGGGCCGGCCCGAGCCGCGACGGCACGGTCAGGAGGGGTGCGGACAGGGCGGGGAGACCGCCGATGGCCGCGGGGGAGGTCATGCGCAGGGTGGCCTGGCGCACGGTGTCGATGCGGTCGCCGTCCGCGGTGCGCATCGGCGCGGGGCCGGGGACCGTGGGCAGGACGAGCACCGCGTCGCGGACGACCTCGTGCAGGCGGTCGCGGAGGGTGGCGAGCTGCACGCGCGCCTCGCTCTCCTGCGCCGGGGTGACCTCGCTCGCGATGCGGAACCGCTCTGCGACGGCGGGGCCGACCGCGCCGGGATGCGCGCGCAGCCACTCCTGGTTGTTGCGCCACGCCTCGGCGCCCTGCACCAGCCGGAACGGCTCGTAGTACTCGTCGAGCGCGCCGATCTCGACACGGCGCAGCACGGGCGGGTCGTCGGATGCGGCGAGTCGGGCCAGCAGCGCATCGAACGCCGTGCGGGTCTCGGGCTCGACCGCGTCCATCACCTCGTGCGGCACGACGAAACGCCACGGCAGGTCGTCGCCGGACTCGCCGTAGACGCTCTCGGTGGACTCGGAACCGTCGTAGCTGAGCACCCAGTCGGCCACCCGCTGGAGGGTGTCGCCGTCGCGGGTGAGCCAGCCGACGGTGTCGAAGGACTGGGCGAGCGGCAGCATCCCCATGCGCGGGACGAGTCCGTGGGTGGTGCGCAGCCCCCACAGGCCCTGGTACGAGGCCGGGACGCGGATGGAGCCGGCGGTGTCGGTCGCGAGGCCGACCTCGGCCTGTCCGGTGGCGACCGCGGCGGCGGGGCCGGAGGACGAGCCGCCGGGGAGTGCGCCGGGCAGCGCGCCGTTGGGCGGGGTGCCGTAGTGGGCGTTGTCGCCCGCGATCGAGTAGGCGAACTCGTCGGTGCGGGCGATGCCGCGCAGGCTCGCGCCGCCGCGGAGGAAGTCGGCGACCGCAGGCGAGGTCTGCTCCTCGCGTCGGGCGGACTCGAGGTAGGTGGGGTTGCCGGCGCCGATGCGGTAGCCGGCGATCGCGAAGAGGTCCTTCACCGCGACGGTGAGCCCGGCGAGCGGCCCCTCCCACGCACCCTGCAGCAGCGGGTCGCCGACCGAGCGCCACACCGACCGGTCGAGGGCCTGCTGGCGGCCGGAGACGTGGGCGGCGGTGATGCGCCAGTTCCCGTCGATGCGCTGCCACAACTGGGTCTGCAGGCCGGTGCCGCCACCGTGGTAGCGGCTGATCGAGACGAGCAGGGCGATGTCCTCGGCGAGCGGCCGGTACTCGATCCGCTCGATCTCGCGCGAGGAGACGCCGCCGCGGACCCCGCGGAAGGCGCTGATCGCGTCGTGGCCGACGAGCAGGCCGGCCGCGTCGCCGCGGAGGGTGCCCGGCCCCGGCGCGAACATCTCGTCCAGCACGTCGAGGTCGTTGTCGAGGATCGCCCGCTCGTACCGGTCGAACGCGGTGAACAGGTCGTCGGGGATCCCCTCGCCGATCGTGGTCATGCGTCGGCCCCCGGCCCGGTCGCGGCGAAGTCGGCCTCACGGATGCGGGCGTGCACGCCGCAGACGATGTCGACGACCTGCGAGATGTCGAAATCGGTGGCGGCGGACAGGTATGCGTAGGCGATGTGCTCGTCCATGCCGTAGCGGGCCTGGAGCAGCGTCAGGGCGTTGCGCACGCAGCGGCGCATGGCCTCGCCGAGATCGGGGTCCATGCCGGTGGGCACGAGGTAGTCGTCGGTGCGCACGAGCGGGCCGGTCAGTTCGCCGAAGGCGGCGAGCGCCTCCTCGCGGGGGACGATCTCGAAGCGGAGCGTCGCCCGCAGCGACGCCTCGAGCGCCGTGAGCGCGACCTCGCCGTCGCCCTGCGCGAAGTGCGGATCGCCGACGTAGGCCAGGGCGCCCTCGACCTGCACCGGCAGGTAGAGCACGGCGCCCTCGACGAGGAGCTTGATGTCGATGTTGCCGCCGTGATCGCCCGGGGGCACGGAGTGCGGGCGCTCGTCACCCGCGACCGCGACACCCATGGTGCCGAGGAACGGCGCCAGCGGGAAGGCGACGGATGCGGGGCCGCCCTCGGTGAGCGGCAGCACGCCGTACGCGCCGTCCTCGCGCTCCTCGACGGGCGCGAACACGCTGACGTTGTGCTGCCCGCGGGGGAGTTCGCCGACGAGCGCGCCCTTGCCGTGGCGGTTGGAGATGACGCCGTAGGGCACGCGCGGGTCGAGCGTGACGACGGTGATCTTCAGCAGGTCGCCGGGGCGGGCGCCGGTGACGTGGATGGGGCCGGTGACCACGTGGGGACCGTCGGCCATGACGTCGCGGGAGAGCGTGCGGGCGATCTCGATCGCGTCGGTGAGCACGGCGTCGGCGGCCACGCCCTTGCCGGTGAAGTAGGCCAGCGGGTCCTTGCCCTGGTCCTCGAGGATGCCCTCGTGACTGACGGTGTCGATCGTCACCACGGCGCCCGGCTCGACCGTGAGGACGGGGGCGTCGGCGGCGCAGGGGAGGCGGCCCCACAGCACGGTCTC
>Ga0182737_1001705_pt1 | contig 20458 bp, 19 predicted proteins | sample eDN5th30CBELigOP_FD_128878 | JGI IMG/M metagenome (GOLD analysis project Ga0182737, IMG submission 128878) | Enriched Organic Plus compost microbial communities from Emeryville, California, USA - eDNA 5th pass 30_C BE-Lig OP (version 2) (version 2) ...
CCGCGCCGAGTTGGGTGACGACCAGTACCCCGATCGCGGGGCCGATGATGAAGCTGGCCTCGGTCACGACGCTGTCGGCCGAGAACGCGGTACGTCGGCGCCCTTCGTCGACCATGACACTGAGCGACTGCCGCATGACCGAGAAGATCGGGATCAGGAACAAGCCCATCACGAACGTCGTGGGAACCAGGAGCCAGTACGGCGCGAACACGGCGACCGGGTAGAGCAGTCCGACCACGACGATCGACGGGACCACGGCCCGGCGCAGGCCCACGCGGTCGATCCGCCGGCCGCGCCACGGGCTGCCGATGGCGGCGCCGATCGTGGTCGCGGCGGCGACGACACCGGCCTGGGTGTAGGTGCCGTCGAGGTGCTTGACGACCAGGAGCGTGAACGCCAGAGGGGCCGCCATGGGCGGCATGCGGGCGAAGAACGCCACGACGAACAGGTGCCGGATCCGGCTGTCTCGGAGGAGGTCGAGGTAGCCGGACAGATTCACCGGCCTATTCTCGCACCAGGCCCCGACAACGAGAGTCCCTGCCGGTCGCTTGACAGCAGGCGTTAGCGTATGGCCCGTCGCACCATCCCCAGGAGAATCTCGTGACCAGCCTCGTCATCGTCGAGTCGCCGAACAAGGTCCGCAGTATCGCGGGCTACCTCGGCGACGGCTACGTCGTGGACTCGTCGGTGGGTCACATCCGTGATCTGCCGCGCGGAGCCGACGAGGTGCCCGCCAAGTTCAAGGGCCTGCCGTGGGCGCGGCTGGGCGTCGACATCGACAATGACTTCGAGCCGGTCTATGTGGTCGCCGCGGACAAGAAGAACCAGATCAGCAAGCTCAAGAAGTTGCTGAAGGACGCCGACGAACTCGTTCTCGCGACCGATGAGGACCGCGAGGGCGAGGCGATCGCGTGGCACCTGCTCGACGAGCTGAAGCCGAAGGTGCCGGTCAAGCGCATCGTCTTCAACGAGATCACGAAGGACGCGATCCAGCGGGCCATCGCCAATCCGCGCGATGTCGACATGGATCTGGTCGACGCCCAGGAGACGCGCCGCATCCTCGACCGCCTGTACGGCTACGAGGTGTCGCCGGTCCTGTGGAAGAAGGTCATGAGCGGCCTCTCGGCAGGTCGTGTGCAGTCGGTCGCCACGCGGCTGGTGGTCGAGCGCGAGCGCGAGCGCATGGCCTTCAAGGTCGCGTCGTACTGGGACCTCGAGGCGTTCTTCGACGCCGGCGAGCAGCATGATCCGCGGACGTTCCCGGCCAAGCTCACCAGCGTCGACGGCAAGCGCGTGGCCTCCGGCCAGAACTTCGACAACGCCGGCAACCTGAAGAAAACCGACGTCGTCCACCTCGACGAGGTCGCCGCGTCGGCGTTGGCCGACGGCCTGCGCGATCAGCGGTTCACGGTCGCCTCGGTCGAGTCCAAGCCGTACACGCGGCGCCCGTACCCGCCGTTCCGCACCACGACGCTGCAGCAGGAGGCCTCGCGCAAGTTCGGCTTCGGTGCAGCCCGCACGATGCAGGTCGCCCAGCGACTGTACGAGGGCGGCCACATCACCTATATGCGTACCGACTCCATCACGCTGTCGAACACCGCGATCAACGCGGCCCGTGCTCAGGTGGCCGAGCTGTACGGGCAGCAGTACGTGCCCGACAAGCCGCGCGTGTACTCGGGCAAGGTCAAGAACGCCCAGGAGGCGCACGAGGCGATCCGCCCGGCGGGCGAGAAGTTCGCGACACCTCAGGCCACGGGGCTGTCGGGCGATGAGTTCCGCTTGTACGAGCTGATCTGGAAGCGCACCATCGCCTCGCAGATGAAGGACGCCCTGGGCAATCAGGTCTCGATCCGCATCGGTGCGCAGGCCACGACTGGTCAACGCGCCGAGTTCAGCGCCTCGGGCCGCACCATCACGTTCCACGGTTTCCTGAAGGCGTACGTGGAGTCCACCGACGACGACACCGAGGGCGACGACCAGCAGACCAAGCTGCCGAATGTGGCCGAGGGCGATGCCGTCGTGCCGATCGAGCTGGGCCAGTCCGGTCACCAGACCAAGCCGCCGTCGCGCTACACCGAGGCCACGCTGATCAAGGAGCTCGAGGAGCGCGAGATCGGGCGTCCCTCGACGTACGCGTCGATCATCGGCACGATCCAGAACCGCGGCTACGTCTACAAGAAGGGCACGGCGCTGGTGCCGGCCTGGATCGCGTTCAGCGTGATCCGCCTGATGGAACGGCACTTCAGCCGGCTCGTCGACTACAGCTTCACCGCCGAGCTCGAGGACGTGCTCGACGAGGTCGCCAAGGGCCAAGAGGATCGCGTCGCGGTGCTCACGTCGTTCTGGACCGGTGAGACCGCGAACGACACCGGCCTGAAGCGGCTGGTCGAGAACCTGCCGGAGATCGATGCGCGTGAGATGGCCACGTTCCCGCTCGGCGAGGACATCAACGTCCGGGTCGGTCGCTACGGCCCCTATCTGGAGGGCCCGCCGTTCACCGAGGGCGATGACGGCAAGCAGGTCCCCACGCGCGGCAACATCCCCGAGGATCTGCCGCCCGACGAGCTGACGCTGGAGAAGGCGAAGGAGCTGCTGGCGACCCCGGCCGGCGCCGAGCGAGAGTTGGGCACGCATCCCGACACCGGTCTGCTGGTCACGGTGCGCAATGGCCGATTCGGTCCCTACGTCACCGAGGCGCTGCCCGACGACGCGAAGAAGGGCGACAAGCCGCGTACCGCGAGCCTGTTCAAGACCATGTCGCTCGATCTGATCACGCTCGACGAGGCCGTGCAGTTGTTGACCCTGCCGCGCACGGTCTACGTCGACGACGACGGCACGCCGGTCACGGCGCAGAACGGCCGCTACGGGCCGTATCTGAAGAAGGGCACCGATTCTCGCTCCTTGGAGAAGGAGGAGGAGCTCCTCACGATCACCGAGGAGCGGGTGCGCGAGATCTACAGCCAGCCCAAGACGTACGGACGCCGTGCGGCGGCCGCTCCGCTCAAGGAGTTGGGCGACGATCCGGTCAGTGGCAAGCCGGTCGTGGCCAAGGACGGCCGCTTCGGCATGTATGTGACCGACGGTGAGTACAACGCGACGCTGCGCAAGGACGACTCCCTCGAGACCCTCACCCCCGAGCGGGCCTTCGAGCTGCTGGCCGAGCGGCGCGCCAAGGGCCCGGCGAAGAAGGGCGCCAAGAAGACGGCGAAGAAGTCCACCAAGAAGAAGACCACCGCCAAGAAGTCGCCGGCCAAGAAGTCCGCCGCGAAGACGACAACCCAGAAGCCCTCGTCCTAGCCGAACAGGCCGGAAACGGCCACCCGTTGAACGGTGAGCCTGTTCCCTCACGCCGGGGCCAGCGGTGAGGGTGTTCCCTTTCCAGGCGTCGGAAGGGGAACACACTCACCGAGCCAGCTCGTGACACGGAACAGACTCACCGCCGGGCGCGCACGTCACCGCCGAGACGCGACGGCGGTTCGCGCGGCAGTCCGAGGCGCGGTCTAGGCTCCCGGCATGGCGGAGACCGATCCGGAGTTCCTCGAGCAGGTGCGCCGCATCTGCGTGCGGCTGCCCGAGGTCGTCGAGCAGCAGGCCTGGGTCGGTCAGCGGTGGCGCATCCGCACCAAGACGTTCGCCCACGTGTTCACGCTCGATCCCGGCGACGAGTCGCTGCTGATGCCGCCGGGCTGTCGCGACGCCGGCGCCACGGCGCTGTCGTTCCGTGCCAGCGACGACGAACTGTTCGCGCTGGAGCAGGCCGGGCCGCCGTTCTGGCGCACCAGCTGGGGGCGCAACGGCATGGGGCTCGTGCTCGGGCCCGACACCGACTGGGACGAGGTCGCCGAGCTGCTCACCGACAGCTACTGCGTCATGGCGCCCCGCCGTCTGGCCGACCAGGTCTCGGGTGCGGTCGGCACCGCCGACTAGTCTCGACGCCATGCAGCCGCGGTACACCGACACGGGCGTCTTCATCGCGTTCGAGGGCGGCGAGGGCGGCGGCAAGTCGACCCAGGCGCATTTGCTCGCCGAGCGGCTCCGGGCCCAGGGTCACCGGGTCCTGCTCACCCACGAGCCGGGCGCCACCGCGGTCGGCCAGCAACTGCGAGCGATCGTGCTGGGGCATGACACCGGCGAGCTCGCTGCACGCACCGAGGCGTTGCTGTACGCGGCCGACAAAGCCGAGCACGTCGAATCGGTCGTGCTCCCCGCGCTGGCCGACGGCCAGGTCGTCATCACCGATCGCTTTGTCGACTCGGCGCTGGCGTACCAAGGGGCCGGGCGCACGCTCGACGTCGCCGAGGTGGAGCAGGTCAATCGGTGGGCGACCGCCGACTTGCGGCCCCACCTGACGGTCATCCTCGACGTCGACCCGGCCGTCGGGCTCAGCCGCTTCGACGGGGCCGATCGCATCGAGTCCGAGCCGTTGGAGTTCCATCAGCGGGTGCGCGACGGCTTCCTCGCGCTCGCGTCCCGCGATCCCGAGCACTACGTCGTCGTGTCCGCCACCGAGACGCCCGAGAGCGTGCATGCCGCCGTCTGCGCGGCGGTCGACGCCCGGCTGGGGCAGCCGCGATGAGCGTGTGGGACGAGCTGGTCGGCCAGCAGCCGGTGGTCGACACGCTCCGGGCGGCCGTCGCGTCGGCGTCGGGCGAGGGTCGTTCCATGACGCACGCCTGGCTCTTCACGGGACCACCGGGTTCGGGGCGCTCCAATGCGGCCCGTGCGTTCGCTGCCGCGCTGCAGTGCACATCGGACGGGGGCGAACAGGCGGGTTGCGGGGTCTGCCGTTCGTGCACCACCGCAGCGGCCGGCAGTCATCCCGACGTCACCCTGATCGCCACCGACGGCCTCTCGATCGGTGTCGACGCCGTCCGTGAGCACGTGCGCACGGCGGCGCTCCGCCCGGCGGTCGGGCGCTGGCAGATCATGATCGTCGAGGACGCCGACCGGCTCACCGACCAGGCCGCCAACGCGCTGCTCAAGGCGGTCGAGGAGCCGACGGCGCACGCGATCTGGATGCTGTGCGCCCCCGCGGTCGAGGATGTCGTCGTCACCATCAGGTCACGCTGTCGTCCGGTCCTGTTGCGCACTCCGCCGATCGCCGACATCACCCGCCTGCTGGTCCAGCGCGACGGCATCGCCCCCGAACTCGCGGCCGCCGCCGCAGCGGCCTCACAGGGGCACATCGGCCGGGCCCGTGGACTGGCTCGCGATCCCGAGGCACGCGAACGCCGCCGCACCGTGCTGCGCATCCCGTCCACCCTGCGCACGGTGGGCGATTGCCTCGCCGCGGCCCAGGCGGTGGTCGACGAGGCCACGATGCGCGCCGACGATCGCGCCCAGAGTCTCGAACAGCGTGAACTCGACGATCTCAAGCAGAGCTGGGGCGTCGAGGACCGCGGTCGCCGTCCGGCGGGCTACTCCGGGGCGCTCGCGTCGCTGGAGAAGGAACAGAAGCGCCGCCGCACCCGGCTGACCCGCGACTCGATCGATGCCGTGCTGCTCGATCTCCTGGCGCTGTGTCGCGATGTGGTGTCGGTGCAGTGCGGCACGGGCGCCCCGTTGATCAACTCCGATGTCGCCGACGAAGTCGACCGGCTCGCCGATCTGTGGACGACGGAGTCGACGGTGCGCACGATCGATGCGATCGTCGAATGCCGTGAGTCCCTGGCCGCCAACGCGGCCCTTCCCTTGACCCTCGAACGCATGATGCTGGAGTTGCGCCGATGACGACCTCGCCACCTGTTCCCACTCGTCCGCGGGGCCTCGTCGCGCTGCTGGTGCTCTTGCTCGTCGTGGTGCTGGTCGCAGCCGGGCTCATCGGCTGGCGCCTGCTCGACCACGACGACGACTGGTCGAAGCCTGCACCGACACGCGAGAAGGTCGGTGGTGATCTGGCCAAGTTCTACGATCAGAGCCTCGACTGGAGCGACTGCGGCCGGGCCCGATGCACCAAGGTCACCGTCCCGGTCGACTATGAGAAGCCCGATGGTCAGACGCTGAAACTGGCGGTGCGGCTCTACCCGGCCGCCGACGGTGAGGCCGAGCGCACCATGTTCGTCAATCCGGGTGGCCCGGGTGGCTCGGCCACCGACTTCGCCGCCGCGATGTGGAGCCAGCTCGGCCGCGACGTCACCGGCATGTACGACGTCGTCGGCGTCGACCCGCGAGGTGTCGGCGACAGCACGCCACTGGCCTGCCTGTCCGACCGCGACATGGACGGCTTCGTCGACACCGATCCTGATCCCGACAACAGCGACGAGATGCGCGACCTGCGCCGCTCCGTCCGCGCGATGGGCGACGCCTGCGCGAAGAACTCCGGCGACCTCGCCTCGCACGTCTCGACGGCCGAGGCGGCGCGCGACATGGACGTGGTCCGTGCCCTGCTGGGGCGCAAGAAGCTCGACTGGTTCGGCGCCTCGTACGGCACACAGCTCGGCGCCACCTACGCCCATCTGTTCCCGCAGAATGTGGGCCGCATGGTGCTCGACGGTGCCGTCGACCCGACCATCGGTGCGTTCGGCGCCGCACTGGGCCAGGCCACCGGATTCCAGCGGGCCTTCGACTCCTATGCCGCCCATTGCGCGCAGCAGGCCGACTGTCCCGTGGGATCGTCGGTCAAGGAGGCCCGCGCCAAGGTCGCCGCGCTGCTCGCGCAACTCGATGCGCAGCCGATCAAGGTCGGCGATCGTGAGCTCACCGAAGGCACGGCGTTCTACGGCATCGCGCTACCGCTGTACAGCGAGGAGTCCTGGGACTACCTGACCCAGGCCCTGACGCGCGTGTTCGACGGCGACGGGTCGGTCCTGCTGGCGCTCTCCGATGCGTACTTCTCACGCCAGCCCAACGGGCGCTATGCCGAGAACATCGGCCAGGTCATCTACGCCGTCAACTGTCTCGACGACGACGAACGACCCGGCCTGCGTGCGGTCGAGGACAAGATCGGCGAGTTCGAGAAGGTCTCGCCGGTGTTCGGTCGGGCACTGGGCTGGGGCGTGCTCGCGTGCGCCGACTGGCCGTTGACGTCCAGCTCCCCGCAGGGCTCGGTCAAGGCCGACGGCGCACCGCCGATCATCGTCATCGGCACCACCCGCGATCCCGCCACGCCGTACGAATGGGCACGTGCGCTGGCCGATCAGCTCGGCGTCGGCGTGCTCGTCTCGCGAGAGGGCGACGGGCACACCGCCTACGCCTCGGGCAACGACTGCATCGACGACCTGGTCGACACATTCTTCGTCAAGGGCACGGTCCCGAAGGACGGCACTATGTGCAAGGAATAGCCCGGCGATCGCGTCAGCGACCGAGGATGGAACCGAGGATCGAACCGAGGTCGGGCGTCTGGGCCTTGGACTGTGCCTCGGCGCGCTCCTTCTGGACCTGCTCCTTGACCTGACCCGGATCGGCCTTACCGCCCGCCACGACGTTCTTGGCCAGGTACGCCATCACGATCGGTGCCACGACGGCGAGGATCTTCTTGACCGCGCCCGCGTCGATGCCGGACTTCTTGCTGATCGCGTCGGCGACATCGGGCGTCGAGCCGCCGAGCACGTGCTTCAGGATCGAGCTGCCGAGGTCGCCGCCGAGCAGCGAGCCCAGGTCGCCCAGCGGATTGGCTCCGGCATGGTCGCTCAGGGCGTTGGCGAGCGACGTTGCACCGCCCTCGGTCTGGGCGTTGTTGTCCATGCCGCCGAGGATGGCCGGCAGCGCATCCTTCACGACGGACTGGACCTGGTCGCTGTCGAGGCCGACCTGCTGGGCGATGTCGGCGATCGGACCGGAGTCGAGGGCCTTGAGGATGTCGTCAGTGAGAGCCATGGGTCGAGACTAGGGCTCCGACCTGGGCGCTGACCAGCACGGCCGGGCGCTCCTAGCCGCGGAACGCCTCGTGGTGGCGAATGACTTCCTCGATGATGAAGTTCAGGAACTTCTCGGCGAATGCCGGATCGAGGTCGGCCTCTTGGGCCAGCGTGCGCAGCCGGGTGATCTGTCGGGCCTCGCGTTCTGGATCGGCGGGAGGCAGGTCGTGCTCGGCCTTGAGGCGTCCGACCCGCTGGGTGTACTTGAACCGCTCAGCCAGCACGTGCACCAGGGCCGCGTCGATGTTGTCGATGCTGGCCCGGATCTCCTCGAGCTCGGCGCGCACGTCGTCGGTCACCCCACGATCGTAGAGGCTGCACGCGCGAGGCCAGCACCCCCTTGGGAGACTGGAGCGGTGCCGCACCTGCTGTTCACCTACGGAACGCTGCACCTCCCGCGCGTCCAGCGGCTGGTGTTCGGGCGGGAACTTCCCAGTGCGGCCGATGCGGTACTGGGGTACGTGCTGACCGAGGTCGAGATCGCCGATCCCGAGGTCGTCGCCACCAGTGGCTCAGCGGTGCACCCCATGCTGCGAGCCACCGGTGACCCGGACGACCGCGTCGAGGGCCACGTGCTCGAGCTGGACGATTCCGAGCTGGCAGCCGCCGACGCGTACGAGGTCGACGCCTACCGACGGGTCGAGGTGCCGTTGCGGTCTGGTCGCACCGCGTGGGCGTACGTCCTGGCCGGCGACGGAAGTGCCGGTGATGCCGACTACGAGGCGATCGGCACCGGCTACGTCCGCTACCGGCGGCCCGATCCCGCGATCGCGGCTGCCCTGACCGATGCGTTGGGCACGGCCCGCAGCGTCGTCAACATCGGTGCCGGAGCCGGTTCCTACGAGCCGCGCGATCGTGAGGTGACGGCCGTCGAGCCGTCCGCGACGATGCGCGCCCAGCGGCCCGCGGATCTGGCTGTGGCGATCGACGCGTCGGCGGAGCGGTTGCCGTTCGCCGACGGTGCGTTCGATGCGGCGATGGCGACCTTCACGGTGCACCAATGGTCCGATCTGACGGCCGGCCTGAACGAGATGCGGCGCGTGGCGGCGGGACCGTGCGTGGTGCTGACCTGCGACCCGGCGCTGCTCGATCGCTTCTGGCTCACCGAGTACGCCCCCGAGGTCATCGAGACCGAGGCCCGCCGCTATCCGGATCCGGCGCTGATCGCCGAACTGCTGGGCGGCGGCGTCGTGCGGGCCGTGCCGATCCCGCTGGCATGCACCGACGGCTTCGGCGAGGCGTACTACGGCCGCCCCGAGGCTCTACTCGATCCCGGCGCCCGCCGCGCCAACTCCGCCTGGAGCTTCGTCCCGCCGTCCGTTCACGCCCGCTTCGAGCGAGAGCTGGCGGCCGACCTGGCATCGGGCCGCTGGGATCGACGTCACGGCCACCTGCGCACCCAGCCGGCGTTCGAGGGCTCGCTCGTGCTCGTGGTGTCGCACCCATGAGTGAAGCCCCGCCAGTCTGACGGGGCTTCGGCTGGAGCCGCCTGTCGGAATCGAACCGACGACCTTTTCATTACGAGTGAAATGCTCTACCGACTGAGCTAAGGCGGCGAAGGCTCAGCGAGGATCGCCCGCCGAACCGGGACGAGTCTACCCGGGCCGGCCGCCGACGACGAACCGGGCCGAGACGTCAGCGGCGGGGCAGGCCCGACAGCCGGTCGAGCGCCTCGGCGATCACCGACTCGGACTTGCAGAAGGCCCAGCGTACGAGCGGGCGGCCCGCGGCGATGTCGTCGTAGAAGACCTGATGCGGGATGGCCACGACACCGCAGAGTCCGGGCAGTGCGCGGCAGAACCGCAGCCCGTCGTCGTAGCCGAGTGGTCGCACGTCGGTGGTCGCGAAGTACGTGCCCTCGGGTCGATGGACGCCGAATCCGATCGAGTCCAGGCCCGAACACAACTGGTCGCGGCGTGCAGCGAGCTCGTCGCGCAGCGGCACCACGATCGACTCGGCTCGGTCCAGGGCCTGGGCGATCGCCGGCTGGAACGGCGCACCGGACGTGTAGGTCATGAACTGCTTCGCGCCGACCAGAGCAGAGACCAGGGATGTGGGGCCGCTGGCCCACCCGACCTTCCAGCCGGTGAATGAGAAGCTCTTGCCGGCCGACGAGATCGTCAGGGTGCGTTCGGCCATACCGGGCAGCGCGGCGATCGGCACATGATCGGCGCCGAACGTCAGGTGCTCGTAGACCTCGTCGCTGACCACCACGAGGTCGTGCTCGACGGCCAGGTCGGCGACAGCCTGCAGTTCGTCGCGTGTCAGCACGGTGCCGGTCGGATTGTGCGGGGAGTTCAGCAGGATGATCCGCGTGTGCGGCGTGACGGCCGCACGGAGCTCGTCGACCGGGAGCCGGAAGTCCGGGGCGCGCAACGTCACAGGCCGTCGGATCGCTCCGGTCATCTGCAGCATCGCGACGTACGAGTCGTAGTACGGCTCGAGGACCACGACCTCGTCTCCGGGGTCGACCAGGCCGAGCAGCGCCGCAGCGATGGCCTCGGTCGCACCCGTCGTGACGGCGACCTCGGTGTCGGGATCGACCTCGAGCCCGTAGAACCGGCGCTGATGCCGCGCCACGGCCGCGCGCAGTTCGGGCACGCCCATCCCGGGTGCGTACTGGTTGCGGCCGTCGCGCATCGCCGCGGTCACGGCGTCGACGACCCAGGTCGGCCCGTCGGTGTCGGGAAAGCCCTGCCCCAGATTGACCGAGCCGGTCCTGGCCGCCAGTTGGCTCATCTCGGCGAAGATCGTGGTGCCCAGCCCTTCGATGCGGGTCGCCGAGGTTTTCACCCCACCGACACTACGACGGGCGCATGGTCGAGTTCATGCACCAAGGGTCGCCCCGCGGGCCTACCTGCGTGAACTCGGTCAATGGCACAAAAAGGTTGTCCCGCCGTTCTCGGGGGGTGAAACGGCGGGACAACGAGTAGAACTGTACTAGGTCCCTGGTTCGACGTCTCGTGATCGGCCGAAATACCTGTGCCGATCAGGACGAGGCATCTGTTCTGGGCGTGGTGGGACGACAGTGCGACAATCTGACGCATGACCATCACGGCCGATCCCCCCTCGGTACCGCCGCCCCCGTCCCCTCACCGTCGTCGACGGAGCACCGGCCGCCGGATCACGACGGCGTTCGGGTTGCTGCTCATCGCCGCGGGGCTCGGTCTGCTGGGCTGGTTCCTGTGGCAGTACTTCGGCACCAACATCGTGTCCAAGCATGCGCAGGAGAAGATCACCGAGAACACGCTCGCGCAGTGGGAGAACGGCATCGACGGCGACGCCGTAGGCCTGCTGCGGGTCGAACGGTTCGGCAAGGACTTCCAGGTCCCGATCGTCAAGGGATTCGACGACAAGGCGCTGGCCAAGGGCGTCGGCATGTACAAGAAGGGCGCGATGCCGGGCCAGATCGGCAACTTCGCGATCGCCGGCCACCGCGTCACCCACGGTGAGCCGTTCCGCGACTTCCTCAAGCTCCGCAAGGGTGACCTGGTCGAGGTCGAGACCCGCACGCACATCTACACGTACGAGCTGGAGAACGACGGCGACAAGATCACGGTCGACTTCACGACGTCGTGGCCGCTGTGGAAGGTGCCCGACCCGGATTGGGACAACACGCCGCCCACCGAGCGGAAGATCACGCTGCTCACGTGTTCGGAACTGTTCCACACACGCAACCGCAATGTCGTGATCGGTCACCTCGTCGAGACGGTCGACAAGAGCAAGACCGCGCCGCCGGCCGACCGTGCGGCCAAGGACAAGAAGAAGACCGACACCCAGAAGGCGGCGGGGCGCTGACGTGAGGAGCGGTCACCGGCGCGAGTTCATCGAGCTCGCCCTCGATCTCGATGTCTTGCGCTTCGGCGAGTTCACGCTGAAGTCGGGGCGCACGTCGCCGTACTTCTTCAACGCCGGGCTGTTCAACACCGGCGATCGGCTCGCTGCGCTCGGCCGCTTCTACGCGGCCGCGATCGTCGAGTCCGGTGTCGAGTTCGACGTGTTGCTCGGCCCGGCCTACAAGGGCATCCCGATCGCCGCCGCGACAGCTGTCGCGTTGGCCGATCACCACGGTCGTGACGTGCCTTGGTGCTTCAACCGCAAAGAGGCCAAGGACCATGGTGAGGGCGGTCTGATCGTCGGCTCGCCGCTGCGCGGACGAGCGCTGGTCGTCGACGACGTCATCACTGCCGGCACCGCGATCCGCGAGGTCCAGCAGGTCGTGGCCGCCGAAGGCGCTGAGATCGCCGGCATCGTGGTCGCGGTCGATCGTCAGGAGCGGGGCACCGGCGAGCTGTCGGCCATCGAGGAGGTCGAACGGGACCTGGGCGTCGAGGTCACGGCCATCATCGGCCTGACGGATGTCATCGAGTTCATCGAGCAGACCGGGCGGCATACCGAACACCTCGACGCGATCCGCACCTACCGTGACGAGTTCGGATCCGCTCGCTCCGGGCAGTAGGCGTCGTGAGCGAGATCGGGGTCGGGCCCTGGCAGGGCGACTGGCCCGATGACCCGCGGTACGACCCCGAACTGCTACGTGAGGGCGATGCCCGCAACGTCGTCGATCGGTACCGGTACTGGACCGTCGAGGCCATCGTCGCCGATCTCGACACCAGCAGGCATCGCTTTCATGTCGCGATCGAGAACTGGCAGCACGACTTCAACATCGGGTCGATCGTGCGGACGGCCAACGCGTTCTGCGCCGCCGAGGTGCACATCGTGGGCAAGCGGCGCTGGAATCGCCGCGGCGCGATGGTCACCGACCGGTATCAGCACGTACGCCATCACGCCGACGTCGCCGGCCTGGTCGCGTGGGCCGCGGGGGAGCGCATCGAACTGATCGGCATCGACAACGTCGACGGATCGCGGCCCCTCGAGACGGCCGATCTGCCGGAACGATGCGTGCTGCTGTTCGGGCAGGAAGGGCCGGGACTCAGTGACGCGGCTCGTGACGCGTGCTCGCGCACCCTGTCGATCGCCCAGTTCGGGTCAACGCGGTCGATCAACGCAGGTGCCGCGGCGGCGATCGCGATGCACGCCTGGATCCGGAGGCACGGTGACGTGGCCGGCGGGGGCACGTAGGGTCGGCGCATGGCGCGAGTGGTGGTCATCGGAGGCGACGCGGCGGGTGCCACCGCAGCGTCCGGGCTGCGGCGCCGGCTGCCGCCGGAGCACGAGGTCGTGGTGCTCGAGCGCGGGTCGTGGACGTCGTACTCCGCATGCGGCATCCCCTATTGGATCGCCGGCGAGGTCGGTTCGCCCCACGACCTCGTGGCGCGCACCCCCGAGGAGCACAGGGCCAACGGCCTCGATCTGCGCATGGGTGTCGAGGCGACCGCGATCGACCGCGGCCAGCGTGTGGTGGCCACGACGGACGGCGATCTGTCGTACGACCGCCTGGTCATCGCGACCGGCGCCGAGCCGATCCGGCCCGACCTGCCGGGCATCGACGCCGACGGCATCTACGGCGTGCAGTCGCTCGACGACGGGCAGCGGGTGTTCGACGCGTTGTTCCAGGATCCCGAGCACGTCGTGGTCGTGGGTTCGGGTTACATCGGTCTCGAGATGGCCGAGGCGTGCGTGGTCCGAGGACTCGACACCACGGTCGTGGAGCGCATGGGCACGCCGATGCCGATCCTCGAGGCCTCCCTGGGCGAGCATGTCGCCGATGCCATGCGGGCGCGGGGCATCGAGCTGCGTACTGGGGCGACGGTCACCGGCTTCACCGTCACCGACGGACGTGTCACCGGTGTCGAGACCAGCCTGGGTCCGCTGCCGGCCGACCTGGTGATCCTGGGTCTCGGCGTGACGGCACGATCGGCCTTGGCGCGCGACGCCGGCCTGGAACTGGGCGTCAAGGACGCGATCGTGGTCGACGAGCGTCTGCGTGCGGCTGACGACGTGTGGGCTGCCGGTGACGTCGTGCAGTCGTTCGACCGCGTGTCCGGCCGGCCGGTCCACATGGCTCTCGGCACGCACGCCAACAAACAGGGCCTGGTGGTGGCCGATGCGATCGTCGCTGACCTGTTGGGCGAGACGCCCCGGCTGTCATTCCCCGGTGTCGTCCAGACCGCGATCACCAGGTTCTGTCGCCTCGAGGTCTCACGCACCGGCCTGGGCGAGCAGCAGGCCCGCGATGCCGGATTCGATCCTGTCGTCGCCACGATCGAGACCACCAATGTGGCCGGGTACATGCCGGACGCCGCGCCGATGACGGTCCTGATGATCGCCGACCGCCCGTCGAGGCGCTTGTTGGGGGTCCAGATCGTGGGCGCCGAGGACGCCGCGCTGCGCATCGACACGGCGGCGACGGCTCTCGCCGCAGGCATGACCGTCGACGACGTGGTGATGTTGGACCTGGCGTACGCGCCGCCGTTCGGTTCGGTGTGGAGCCCCGTGCAGGTGGCGGCGCGAGCGGTGGTCAAGCAACTCGACCGGTGAGACATACTGGCCCTGCACCCGACGAACACAGGAGAGATTGATGCCCGTCGCCACTCCCGAGGTCTACGCCGCGATGCTCGACAAGGCCAAGAGCGAGTCGTTCGCGTTCCCGGCCATCAACGTCTCGAGCTCGCAGACCCTGAACGCCGCGCTCGCCGGCTTCGCGGAGGCCGAGTCCGACGGCATCATCCAGGTCTCGACGGGTGGCGCGGAGTACTTCTCCGGCCCGACCGTCAAGGACATGGTCTCGGGCTCGCTCGGTTTCGCCGCGTTCGCCGAGGAGGTCGCCAAGAAGTACCCGGTCAATGTGGCGCTGCACACCGATCACTGCCCGAAGGACAAGCTCGACGGCTTCGTCCGTCCGCTGCTCGCGGCATCGACCGAGCGGGTCAGGAACGGCGGACTGCCGTACTTCCAGTCGCACATGTGGGACGGCTCGGCGGTGCCGCTCGACGAGAACCTGCAGATCGCCGAAGAGCTCCTGGCCGCGTGTGCTGCAGCGAACGTCATCCTCGAGATCGAGGTAGGCGTCGTGGGTGGCGAGGAGGACGGGGTCGAGAACGCCATCAACGACAAGCTCTACACCTCGCCCGAGGATGCGCTGGCGACCGCGGCGGCGCTGGGGCTGGGTGAGAAGGGTCGCTACCTGACCGCGCTGACGTTCGGCAATGTGCACGGGGTCTACAAGCCGGGCAACGTCAAGCTGCGTCCCGAGGTGCTCAAGGCGGCTCAAGAGGCGGTGGCCGCGAAGTACGGTCAGGATCGTCCGTTCGACTTCGTGTTCCACGGTGGCTCCGGCTCGCTGCCCGAGGAGATCTCGGCTGCCGTCGACTACGGCGTCGTGAAGATGAACGTCGACACCGACACCCAGTACGCCTTCACTCGCCCCGCCGCCGCCCACATGTTCCAGAACTACGACGGCGTCCTCAAGGTCGACGGCGAGGTCGGCAACAAGAAGGCCTACGACCCCCGCTCCTGGGGCAAGGCCGCCGAAGCCGGCATGGCCGCCCGGGTCGTCGAGGCCTGCCAGAACCTCCGCTCCGCCGGCACCAAGCTCTGACGCCCCAGGTTTCCCACGAGACCCCCCGAAACCTGCATTGATGACACGAAACTTCGTGTCATCAATGCAGGTTTCTTGTTATCTCAGGCGGCGGCGTGGTGGCGGAACTGCCGTCGAGACTGTTCCATCGCTTGCCGCAGATCGCTGATCAGGACCGGTTGCAGCGCAGGTGCAAGCTGCGACCAGATGACGCGGGTCATGCCCCAGCCGAGAGCTCGTAGTCGGTCCTCTCGTGCCTTCTCCCTGGCCAGATCGCTCGTGCTGCCGTATTTCATCAGGCCATCGAACTCGCCCAGGTGCCTGAACTCGGGCCATGCGAAGTCTGCGATGCCGACGAGTTCGCCGTTGTCGTCGAACACCTTGAACTGGCTGACCGGCGGAGGCAGGCGCCCGACATGGAAGGCCCACCGGGTGCGCGACTCGCCAGGGGACTCGGCCTTCTCGTCGGACAGGGCGAGCGCGACTTTCGCGTGTCGTGAACCTCGCCAGGTCGCGTAGCGGTCGGCGATCGCGAAGAGATCGCGGTGAGTCACACGACGTTGTTGCAGGGCCGCGTCGATCGTCACGAGCGCCGTCTCTGTGGACTCGCTGCACGCCAAGTCCCAGATCGTTCGCGGCAGGTTCGAGACGGGAAGTCCGTCGACTATGGCGCACTCGTCGAGCATCATGCCCCCGACGTGGTGAGTGACACCGGCTTGCCGCCGGCCTCGACCTGAGTCGAGCCGCGTGACATGGACCCGGTCGAGCGACGCGCCCCAGAGCGGGAGGCCGTGGATGAGGGCGGCCGACTGATGCGTGAACGCGACAGCGTCGGGGAACCGAGTGGCGACTGCATGGCAGCGCAGGACGTGCTTGTCCGCCGGGGACATCTCGTCGTATCGCGCGTCGGTGTACAGGCCAGGGCCGATGCGTCGCAGCGATCCTTGGCGCAGACACGCAGCAATCATCCGGTCGTCGAATCCGTGCGCGAGAATCTCAGGGCGCGTGATGAAACCCGAGAGGTCGAGGTGGCACGAGACGTCCGAGTGCATGGACTGATCGTTCCTGCTTCTGCCATTCGGTGCCTGCCGTTGTCCACAGGTGCGCCGAGATGACAGTTTCCCTGCATTGATGACACGAAGTTTCGTGTCATCAATGCAGGTTCCGGGGGGTCTCGTGGGAAACCTGGGACTCGATAGGCTCGGGCCATGAGCAACCTGCTGGGGGAACCGCCGGAGATCTTGCTGCCTGTCGATCCGGGCGCAGAGGCGCTCAGCGCGGGCGATGATCCGCGCAATGTCGCTGCTTCGCATCCGGATTCGGTATTGGCGTGGGCCACCCTGGCCGAGGTGGCGCTGGCCGACGGTCGCGATCTCGAAGGGTACGCGTTCGCGCGCACCGGCTATCACCGCTCGCTGGACCTGCTGCGGCGCAACGGGTGGAAAGGACACGGGCCCGTGCCGTGGGCGCACGAGCCGAATCGTGGATTCCTGAGGGCCCTGGCGGCGCTCGGTGAGGCGTCGGCGCGCTTCGACGACGAGGCCGAGGCGCACCGCTGTCGCGAGTTCCTGCACGAGTCGAGTCCCGAGGGGTACGCCGAGCTCGTCGGGTAGCCGCCGGCGCAAGATCAGACTTCTGGCCGATGCCGGTTGTCGGTGGCCTGTGGTTGGCTGGCGCGCATGTCGATGATCGAGGCGCGCGGTCTGGTCCAGGTGTTCCAGACCCGTCAGGGCAAGAAGAAGACCGAGGTACGGGCCGTCGACGGTGTCGACCTCGATATCGCTGAGGGCGAGGTGGTCGGCTTCCTCGGCCCGAACGGGGCCGGCAAGACCACCACGTTGCGCATGCTGACGACGCTGCTCAAGCCCACCGCGGGCACTGCGCGGGTCGCCGGCTACGACGTCACGACCGAGTCCGAGCAGGTCAGGCGCAATATCGGTTACGTCTCGCAGGCCGGGGGCATCTCGTCGTACGCCCGCGCGGGCGAGGAGGTCATGGACCACGGCATGCTGTACGGCCGTACGCGGCAGCAGGTCGAGCAGCGCGGCAAGGAGCTGTTCGAGCAGTTGCAGCTCGACGGGTTGTGGGAGCGCACCGCCCGCCAGATGTCCGGAGGCCAGAAGCGTCGCCTCGACATCGCGATGGGCCTGATCCACGACCCCACCTTGATCTTCCTTGACGAGCCCACCACGGGTCTCGACCCGCAGGCGCGCGCCAATCTGTGGGAGCACATCGCCGATCTTCGCCGCAAGCACGGCGCCACGATCTGCCTCACCACGCACTACCTCGATGAGGCCGATGCGCTCAGCGACCGCATCGTCATCATCGACCGCGGGCGTATCGTCGCCTCCGACACCGCCGACAATCTCAAGGCGGCGGTGGCGGGCGACCTGGTCGACCTCGAGCTCGCCGACCCCGCCCGCGTCGCCGAGGCGGCGCGACAACTCGACGCGCTGACCGAGGCCGACGTCGAGATCGACGGCAACCGGGTCAGCGGGCGCATCCCGCAGGCCGGCCGCGCGGTCCCGGGCCTGTTGCGCGAGCTCGATCGCACGGGCATCGTGCTCGACGCCATCGAGGTGCATCGGCCCACGCTCGACGATGTGTTCCTGGAGCTCACGGGCCGCTCCCTGCGCGATGCCGAGGCGACCGAGACCGGTTCGGCCGAGAGTGGGCAGAACGAGGGAGGGGAGGCCGCATGAGCTTCCTCCACGACTCCTTCATCGTGTTCCGCCGGCAGTTGCGGATGAACCTGCGCAATCCCGCGTGGGTCATCATCGGCATGCTCCAGCCGGTCATGTACCTCGTCCTGTTCGGTCCGCTGCTCAAGCCGTTGATCCAGCAGTTCGGCGCCACCAACGCCTACACCTTCTTCGTACCCGGCATGTTGATCCAGCTCGGCATCTTCGGTGCTTTCTTCGCCGGCTTCGGCCTGATCGGCGAATGGCGCGACGGCGTCATCGAGGCCGAGCGGGTCACGCCGGCCAGCCGCACCGCGCTGCTGTTCGGCCGGCTCCTGCGCGACCTGTTGCAGCTGTTCGTCCAAGCCGTCATCCTGGTCGGGCTCGGGTACCTGATGGGCATGGACGCGCCACTCGGCGGCGTCGTGCTGGGAGTCGTCATCACGCTGCTCGTGGGCGGTGCCTGTGCCGCAGCGTCGAATGCGTTCGCGCTGACGGTCAAGAGCGAAGACGTCATGGCTCCGGTCATCAACATGGTGATGATGCCGGTGCTGCTGCTGTCCGGCATCCTGCTGCCGATGACGATCGGCCCGAAGTGGTTGTTGCGCGCCAGCGACTTCATGCCGGTCCGGCACATCGTCGACGCCACGCGTGACGTGTTCGGCGGCGAGGTCATGACCTCGGCGGTCGCGTGGGGCGTCGGCTGGTCGCTCGTGTTCTTCGTCGGTGCGATGTGGTGGGGCACCGCGGTGTTCAAACGCGAGAACAGCTGAGCATCTAGGCGCCGAGCACGATCCAGCGGCCGCTGCGACGGCGCATCTCCAAGGTCACCCAGCGGGCGGCGATGAAACCGATGTAGGCGGTCCACAGCCAGGTCAGGCCGCCGTCGGCTGCGGCGACGGCCCAGGCCAGGGGCGCGTAGACGGCGAGTACGGCCAGGCCGGCCCAGGCCAGGTAGCGCCCGTCGCCGGCTCCGATCAGCACGCCGTCGAGCACGAAGACCGCGCCCGACAACGGTTGCACGAGGGCCACGACCAGCAGCACGGGCACGAGTCGGTCCGCGACCGCGGCGTCCGACGTGAACAGATCAGGAAGCCAGGGCGCCGAGACGGCCAGCACGAGTCCGATCAGCACGCCGACGCCCCAGCCCCAGCGCACCATCACCGACGTCAGCTCACGCGTGGTCGCCTCGTCCCCGGCGCCCAACGACCGGCCGGTCAGGGTCTGCCCCGCGATGGCGAGCGCATCCAGCGCGAACGCGCAGAACGTCACGATCGTCGCCGCCACCTGGTGGGCGGCCAACGGGGCGTCGCCGAACGTGGCCGCGACCACCGTGGCCAGCAAGAGCGAGGCACGCAAGGTGACGGTGCGCACCACCAGGGCGATCCCGGTGCGCGCCGCCTCGACGACGGGGTCGAGGCGCGGTGCTGGACTGGCACCGGTCGACCGGGCGTGCCGGATCACCACCACGGTCAGCCAGACGGCGGCGCCCCATTGCGCCAGCACGGTTCCGATCGCGGCACCGGCGATGCCCCAGCCGAGTCCGTAGACGAACGTGACGTTGAGGGCGACGTTCGCCAGGCAGGCCGTGACGGTCGCGACGAGGGGAGTGCGCAGGTCGAGCAGGCCGCGCAGAGCCCCGGTCGCGGCGAGCACGAGGAGCATGGCAGGCAATCCGATCGCGCTGATCGCGAGATACTCGTGCGCCTGCTCCGCGACGTCACCCGAGCTGGACAGCGCGGCCGTCAGGGGGTCGGCCGCCAGTGCGGTGCCGGCGGCCAGCACGAGGCCGAGTCCTGCGGCCAACCACAGGCCGCCGATCGCCTGACCCATCGCCTCTCGATCGCGGCCCGCGCCGTGGCTGCGCGCCACGGTCGACGTCGTGCCGTACGCCAGGAACACGCAGAGCCCGACCACCGTGCCGAGCACCACCGCCGCGACGGCCAGGCCCGCCAGCTGCGTCGTACCGAGATGACCGATGATCGCCGTGTCGGCCAGCAGCATGACCGGCTCGGCCACCAGCGCCGCGAATGCGGGCACGGCGACCGCCAGGATGTCGCGGTGCGTGCTCATGTGCGGTCGGGAACGATGACCCGCCAGGCACCGGGCAGCACCCTCCAGGCGTGCAGGTCTGAGGGCGGCGCCAGTTCGCCGTCATTGGTGGCACGAACCCGATCGCCACGCACTGTGACCTCACGCCCACGCCAGAAGCGGACGTCATCGCTGCTGGAATGACCTCCGCGCCGCAAGCGCAGTGCGTACATCAGCCGTCGTGGCCTCGAGACTGCTGAAACGACCGCGATGTCGAGCAGCCCGTCGCTCGGGTCGGCCTTCGGCAGCAACGGCGCCCCACCGCCGACGTAGCGACCGTTGCCCGCGGCGACCTGAAGCACCTTGCGGCGCGGCGAGACGATCGTGTCGTCCACCGTGACCTCCAGGAA
>Ga0182737_1001706_pt1 | contig 20454 bp, 18 predicted proteins | sample eDN5th30CBELigOP_FD_128878 | JGI IMG/M metagenome (GOLD analysis project Ga0182737, IMG submission 128878) | Enriched Organic Plus compost microbial communities from Emeryville, California, USA - eDNA 5th pass 30_C BE-Lig OP (version 2) (version 2) ...
GAGCGCGGCATGGGCGGCCTTGCACAGCCGGTAGACGATCATGGAACCGCGATCCTGCGAACCGTCATGGCCCCCATCGGGCAGCCGGTCACGCGGCTATGCCGTGCGCGATCCGCCCCAGCAGTGCCTCCACCGCCCGCGCGCCCTGATCGGTGTCGGCCATGGCGAGCGGCGTTTCGCCGTCCAGCACCCGGTTCGCGCGATGGAGCCAGACATGCGCCTTGTCGCCGTCGCCGAAGACCTCCTCGGCCGCGGCGACCACGCCGACGACGCGCAGCAGCCGATCGGATTCCGCCTGATCGAGCGGTTGCGCGCTTTTCTGCCGCCGCTTGAAGGTGCGCCGGTTGAGGATCTGCGGGTCGAGCGCGTTGAACGGCAGCCGCGCGGCGGTCAGGAAATGATCGACCGCCTGCGTCGGCACCCCGCGCCGGACGAGGCGCACAAGGTCGCGTTCGGTGTGCAGCGGACCGGTGACGCTCTCGCCGCCCAGCAGTTCCTGTATCCTCGTTACCGCGTTCATCGCATGGCCTTTGCATTATGCCGATAAAGGATCGGCATAATGTCACCATAGGCTGAAAGCCTATCCGGGGCAAGGCGGCGGCGTCTCCCCCAATTCGTGCTTTCGAGTAGAAATTGCCCGCACCCGGCAAAATCGGCTATGGATCGGCCATGGCGCATATCCCGCAAGGCGAACTCTTCCAGCTCGACAGCCCGCTGACCGGCGAGGTCCGGGGCGAGCGGTCCCTGATGGCCTTCCCCTTCTTCGCGCTCAGCAAGAATGCGTGGATGAAGCCGCTCGCCTATGCGACGCCCAGCGTCTCCATCGAGGTGCGGCCCAGCGCGCGCGGCGTGGCCACCATCTACGACAAGGAAATCGTCCTCTACATCGCCAGCCTGATGGTCTCGAAGATCGAGAAGGGCGAGGCCGTGTCGCAGGATTTCACCTTCACCGCGCACGACCTGTTCAGCGTCACCGGCTCCAATCACAGCGCCCGCTCCTATTCCCGCCTCGCCGATGCGCTGGAGCGGCTGCAGGGCACGCAGATCCGCACCAATATCGAGGCGGGCGGCGAGGGCGAGGAAGGCTATTTCTCCTGGCTGTCCGAAGCGCGGTTGCAATATGCGCGGTCGGGCAAGGGCGAAAAGCGGCTGAAAGCCGTGCGGGTGCGGCTGTGCGACTGGCTGTTCCGCTCGATCCTGCGCGACCGGCAGGTGCTCGATTATGCGCATACCTATTTCCAGCTCGGCCCGATCGAGCGGCGCATCTATGAGGTGGCGCGTTCGACCTGTGTCGAGGGCGAGGAACTGGAGATCGACCTTCCGACCTTCCGGTTGCAGATCGGCTTTCAGAACCCGCTGTCCAATTTCCGCATCGCCATGCGGCAGATCGCCGCCACCGCTTCCATCCCGGATTATCATATCCGGCTGATCGAGGAGGAACCGGGCGAACATGCCACCCCCCGCAAGGCGGGGCGTAAGGCCGGGCGGGCGAAGGTCGTCATCTCGCGCCGTCTGGAAGACATGGCGGAGGAGCCGGAAGAAGGCCGGGCGGAGATGGCCCCCGCCCCCGTTGCCGACCCCGTTTCGGCCCCCGCTTCCGGCGCTGTCGCCGTCTCCGGCCCCGCCTGATCTCTGTCCCCCGATCGCGAGGCGTTTCTGATTCGCTGATTCGCGAAAAGTCGGATCAATTCCTACTCGAAAGCACGAATCCGGGGGCCAATTCCTACTCGAAAGCACGAATGGAACGGGCAATTCCTACTCGAAAGCACGAAGTTTTTTTGCCTTTCCTACTCGAAAGCACGAACTGTAAGACCTTCCGCGCCGCCGGAATTGCTGCGATTATCCGGCAGCCGGCATGGGGCCGGTTCGGTTGAAGGAAGGGAGGGCCGTGACCGCATAAAAAGAAAGCCCGGCAACGAGGCCGAGCATCCTTTTTTGGTTTAGTGGAGCGACGTCGCCAAACGTCGAACCGGGATCAACACCCCTTCTCCCTACTCCATATCGGACCGATTTTCAAGGATGCGCGTTTCGCGCCACGCTATCTTTTTGTCCGGCGACGGTCCTCCGCGAGGGAGGGACGAATGGCGACTTACAGCCTGGGCGAGGCGCTGGCGGGCGCGCTCGGCAGCAGAGGCGGCAACAAGGGGGGCGGCCCGCGGCGCAAGGCCCGCTCCGGCGCGCCGCATCCGACAGGCGCGCCGGTGCTGCGCGACAGCGTCGAGGCGGGCACGTTCGAGCATGTGTTTTTCGTCGCCCCGGCCAAGGGCGAAACCGACCGGCTGCTGCGCGCGGCGCGGCGCATCCTCGATGCCGGGCGCCAGTTGCGCAGCGAGGCCCGGCGGCAGGGCCGCGCCCTCACCCCCGCGGAACGGCTGATCACCACCCTCACCGCCGCCAGCGTGCGCGTGTTCGAGGAAATATTGACCCTCGCCCGCCTCAACCGGGGCCGTGTCTTTCCCAGCTATGACTATCTCGCCGAGGCCACCAGCCTTGGCCGGGCGACTGTCGCCCGGGGCCTGCGCATATTGGAGGCGATCGGCTTTCTGGTGCGCCAGCGGCGGTTCAAGCGGGTGGAGGGCGATGGCCCCGGCCCCCGTTATGAGCAGACCTCCAATGCCTACAGGGCGTTCCTGCCGAGGATCGTGCAGGCCTATCTGCCGCGCTGGATGCGCAGCGCCCCCGTTCCCGACGACGTACTCCAGCAGGAGGCGGACCGGAAGGAGGAGATGGACTTCATGCTCTCACGCTTGCCCTTGCGCGAACAGGCGCGGGCGATGGTCGATGGGCAGCTCGGCAAGGTGCTGGCTCGTCTCGGCGCGGCGATAGAGAGGCAGGAGCGTGAGTCTCAAAACCATCCTCAACCGCTACTGGATTCTCCTATTAAAGAGAAAATGAAGCGGAGTTGGCCTAGTCGGCCAACAAGCTGATGCCTAACGGCGAACTCCAGACCATCCGGTTTCGCTTCCAATACCCCTTCTCACCTGAAAACGTCCGTTGAACGCGCCGCTTCGCGGCGCGAATGCTCCCCAGCGGGAGCAAGCGGCTTGTCCTGCGCCTCGCAGGCATGGATATCCTGCTACGAGAGCACGGGGAAACGGATCGGTGCAATTCCCATTGCAGCGATAGCTACCCGATATCTATCGGATACCAAAAAGATATCGAATAGCTACTGGATATCCATTGGCTTATCCCGGTTGATGCACAAACGAAACCACTTCCTCCAGTCTGCCTGAAGAGAGCCAATTTTCAGGTTTTTCGCCTTATCTATCCCTTATCCGGCGCAATCCTGTCTTCCAGAGCGTCCAGTGCCTGTTCCAGCACGGCGCCCAAGGGAAGGCCCAGATCATCGGCGATACGATAGAGCGTCGCGATCGTCTCTTCGGTAGCCTTGATATTGATCTGGCGGTTGCGGCCTGTTGTATGGCGGCGCGGCTGCCGGGGCGCAGGCGTGGAGGAGGAGGCCCCCTGCCCTGCCGCAACGCCGCTCCCGCCCTGCGCCTTGCGGCTCGGGAAGCCGCTCGCTTGCGCGATTTCCTCTATCGCCGCCGCCGGAACGGGCCGGGGCGCCGGTTCCGGCGCGAAATCGTCGAGATCGCCGAAGGGATTGGCCCTGCTCATTGTGCTGCCTCCTGACCTGCGGCCATGGTCCTGCTGTCGCGCAGCCGTTCCACCACCTCGACCGCGAACTGCTCGGCATTGGCGATCGCCTTGTCGAGATTGGATACGTCGCTTTCGTTCAGATTTTCCAGCGTCTGCCGGAAAGAGAACATCGCCCGGAACGCCTCGCGCTCATGGAGCTGGGTCTCGAACACCGGCACCCCGGCATCGGTGAGGCCGCTCTGGATATGGTTCATCGTGCGGGTGCGGATGATCGGGCTGGTGCGGGTGAGGAGGATGCCATAGGGCACCGCCCGCCCCGTCATCTTCTCATGCTGGCGCAGCACGCGGATCGCCCGCCCCGCCTGCTCGGCGTCGAGCTGCGACCCCTGCATCGGGATGATGACGAGATCCGCCTGGCTGACCGCGAGCAGCACGATCTTGGCGGCGGTGCCTTCCAGGTCGACGATGACGAAGGGCGTGGCGGCGGCGGCTTCCTCGATCCGGTCGATGATATTGTCCTCGTCGACATCGCCGACGATCGAGAGGGTATCGGGCAGCGCGGCGCCCTTGCCCCAGTTCTGGATCGGATGATTGGGATCGGCATCGACCACGGTGACGCGCGTCCCCCGCGCCAGCTCGGACGCGAGGAGCAGGGCGGCGGTGGTCTTGCCGACCCCTCCCTTGGGACTGACGAAGGCGATGGTGGGCATGAGTGAGGACTCCCTTTGGCGGGTACGGGGCTTTCGGGATATCTGGTAGCTACCGGATAGTTGGATAGTCAATGGATACCAGATTAGTATCTAAATGATATCGTTCGCCTGTTTCTCGGATGTGAAGTGGTTGATCCAATGCTGGAACGTTTTTGGTCATTTCGGCACTTCGGTAGCAATTAGACAAGATGTGATTAAATATAATTAATTTAGTAGAGTTAAGTCGGATATTATCTACGAGTATTAATATGTTGACATCATTTTTATGGAAAAATATAAAATTTATATGGCTATAATTTACCAGGATAAGTTAGTTGATTATTTTATGTATTGGAATGCAGGCTAGTGGATCTACTTGGGTATTCAATGTTGTAAGATCAATATCAAATAAATACGGTAAAAAATCTATAAGTTTCTTTTGTGAAGAAGCTAAAGATTTTGTTGATTACGTTGATATAGTAGACGGATTTTTAATAGTGAAATGTCATCATGTTGATGATAAATTTATTAAGTTACTTTCTATGATGGATTCTAAGGCTATAGTTACAACTCGCGATCCGCGTGATTGTGTCGTGTCTCAATTGGAGAGATTTTCTTCCAGAATAATAGATGTTGCTGGCGATCTTTCAAGATCATTGTCATCAATATCAATGTTATTGAATTCTATTGATGTTTTGCCGTTGTCTTATGAGAATAAACCGTTTGACGATGTACAGACGGTAAAGAACATTGCCCATTTTATGGGGGTGTCTCTCACCGAAGAAGATTGTCAGTCGATTTTTGATTCTATGCAGCCTGATGTGATTAAAAAAAATATCGAGGAATTCAAAGATAATATCGACAATAACCTCTGGTTTGATCCGGAAACGCACTGGCACCCTAACCATGTTGGTGATGGAGCAACAGGTAAGTGGGAGCAGCGTCTTCCCGAACCCTATCGGGATAGTTTGACCCAAGCATTTATGCCAGACAGCACATTGTTCCAATGGCCTGCCCAGGAAATCCTGTGGGATGCCAATATGTTCTACTATTATGATGATCGGGTCGCTCCCCTGTCAAGGGAAGTGGTATGCAATGGTAATGAACAATGTCTGATATGGGGGCCTTATTTTCACCTTCCTGCTGGACATTGGACGATTGAATTTTTGATTGAGCCTCTTGATCCATATACTGCCCCTGTAGTCAAAATTGACATTCTGAGTTCAGGGCAAGGGCAAGGCATGATTGAGTTACGAAGCGTGAACCTTGCCGCTGATGAGCGAACTAAACTGTCCGTCGACATTGAGAATTTCAATCACCTGTCACGAATAGAAGCTCGTGTGCATTCGACAGGTGATGGGCGATCAGGAAGATTCCGTTTTAATGGGATCCGCATTCGTAGCCGGGGAGGCAGGGGATTGCGGGACTCTGGGAGGGCGGCGCTGGTGCAATGATTTCTTTATGTCCGGATCAGAGTCTCAAGGTTTCCGGACAATGACGAAAAGGCTGGACTTGCGATGCCCTGCACTTGGCAAGGCATCGCAAATGCTCATTCGGAAATCCAAGTCCGCGGCTCGGAAGGGGCTGGATGCTGGGCGCCGAAGGAATAGAAGCGGGGCGGTTCGTAATGTGTTTCTGCGGTAAAGGGTTCGCGGAATTTGCCTTTTGCTTCTTCAAGATTAACGAAATAAGCATTAACGCCGACCAAGTCGCAACCAACCAGAGCCATTCCTTTTTCTACACCGATTTGCTCAAATATTTTCAGGCTGGCCCCGTACCATGCAGTGCCATCCCAGACACCATTTGGATCATAAGGAACTCCGACAGGCACATTAGGCGGCAATGTGCAGTTATATTCAATACATGCCACGCGGGAACGCCGATTTACGGCTCTCCAGACATGGGCTGTATTATAGTCGATATCGACCGACATATAATCGAGTTCTTGTGGCAGGCCTGCCTCGTCAAGTAGGGCGTTGATATTTTCAGCGGTGATAAAAGCCTGCACAATCGTTAGTTGCCCTCGATCGATATAAGGCCGGAAAAATTCACGGGCATGTTCGACATGTTCCGGGGAGCCTTCCAGCCAGACACCTTTCCACCCGCGCTCCAGCAAGAAACGTGTGGTATTTTCACGGCCATCGCCAATCCCGAATTCAAGAAATGTCCGATCGTGAGTGCCTATACGGCTGAATATCTCTGCAATCACTCCATCCTCACCCTGCTGGCTATACATCCGGCGGTTAAAACGTGCGAGTGACTTGGGGTCCGCATAACGGCCATCTGCTGCCAATGCGGCAGATATCTGCATCGATTCCGCTATAGCGCGAACCTGCCAACCATCGGCGCGGATCGAATGCAACAGATCAATCATCGTTGCCATATTATTATTTATTTCAACGAGTTGGTGTCCTAATTTTGCTATTTCATTCTTGAAACCGTTCAAATTTTCGTTTGGAAAGATGGATTTGAAAATGGGCATGATGCCTCCTAGGACCTGATGTATGGCTCACCTCTCTCAGGCAGCGAGCACAGCTCCCAGTATCCCAGAGGCTGTATTCGGATTTGTTGCAATCTTTCACAGCTTGAGCAACTCCAAAAGAGAAGCTGCTGAAACCAATCGATGAGAAAGAAACGAAAGATCGCTTTTTTAGTTTTGAGCAGGGATAGGGCATTTCGCACCATCTTTTCCGATTTTCGGATGAAGCATGAATGATGATCGACGGTGATCTTGGACATTTGCGCATGGTGAAGTCAGAACGGCGCTATCACTGCCCGCCTATGGTCCATCCGCAACCATCGTCATGACTATAATCGTTGGCTTCAGGGTCGCTGCGGACACCTGTTCGAAGAGATATAACCGCAGGTATTCAATCGACAGCAGTTACATCAAAGCCTACGGTTCCGGCGCAGATTTAAAAAGGAAGTATGAAGAAGGACAGGACAGTCATAAAGCCGTTCATGTGGTTGGAAGACTGGATATAATTTCCCCGATTTGCCGCTCCGGTGTGACCAGCTCGACTTTCCCTACACCGGCCGTTTGCGCTGCTTCGGCGTCGGATGGCTTATCACCAATCATCACGGAACGGGGTAGGTCAATGTCATGGTCCTGTGCCGCGCGAAGGATCATTCCGGGGCGAGGTTTGCGGCAATCGCACTTTGCGTCGGGATGATGAGGGCAATGATAAATTGCAGTCAACGGGATGGCCTCATCCGCAAACAACTGGCGGATATATGCCTCCAGGGCATCATAATCGGTTTGCGTGAAATACCCTCTGCCTATGCCGGACTGATTAGTGACGATAATCAGGATATAACCCCGCGCGACAGCCAGACGGAGGGCCTCGAACACTCCGGCGATCGGTTCGAAATCCGCTTTACGAAAGACATAGCCGTGATCGACATTCAGTACGCCGTCACGATCAAGGAAAAGGGCAGGGCGGCTCATGCGCCACTTGCCCGGATACGCTCCAGAAGTTTTGTCGTTGAATAACCGGCACGGAAGGGGATCGCGCGCGCATCGCCGCCGCAGGAACGCACAAGGTGCGTTTCTTCCAGCTTTTCCATATCATAATCCCCCCCCTTGACGTAGAGGTCAGGACGCACTTCCCGCAACAGATTGACCGGTGTCTGCTCATCGAAAAAAGTAACGAGGCTGACCGATTCCAGAGCGGCTATCATGATCGCTCGATCCATCTGCGGATTAATCGGGCGATCAATACCCTTGCCGAGACCGCGAACAGATGTATCGCTGTTCAACGCGACCAATAGTGATCCGCCAAGTGTGCGGGCGGCTTCCAGATATTCGACATGCCCCGGATGAAGAATGTCGAATACGCCATTGGTGAAGACCAATGGGCGGGGCAGGGTTGCCAATCGTTCGGGAATGTCACCACGTATAATGATTTTATCCGTGAAGCTCATGCCCCTTTGACTCCCGACAGGAATCGCTCGACTTCATCAAAATGGACGATGGAGGTACCGAGCTTGCTTACCGCGATACCGCCGGCGGCATTGGCGAATGTAACGGCCTTTTCCCAGTCGACGCCGCTGCCTCGCATGATCGCCAGCGCGGCAATCACCGTATCGCCTGCGCCGGACACGTCGAAAACTTCTTGTGCGCGGGCTTGCTGATGAAAAATATAATCCGATGAATAGAGCTTCATGCCCTGTTCGCTCATCGTCAGAACAAGTGCTTCCAGCTCCAGTTCTTCTCTCAGCCGTTCGGCTTTGGAATCGAGTTCGTCCGGCGTGGACCAGGTTCCGACCGCATCAGCCAGTTCCGCGCGGTTGGGGGTAATCATCGTTGCGCCCTTGTATCGGCTATAATCCCGGCCCTTGGGATCGATCAGCACCTGCTTGCCGAGCTTGCGCGCTATCGCGATCAGTTCTGCAACCCGCGCTAATGTGCCTTTGCCATAATCCGACAGGACGACGATATCGGCATTGGCAAGCAACCTCTCATATTCGCTTTGCTTGGCCAGCAGCGTTTCGGGGGAAGGGGCTTCCTCGAAATCGACACGCAGCATCTGCTGGTGCTGGCCGATGACCCGCAGCTTCAGCGTTGTGCGAATGGTGGAATCGACGCTCAGATGATGGTGCACGCCCGCATCGTCGAGTGCATGGCGCAGGCGGTCGGCTGTCGCATCGGGTCCGACTACGGCCAGCAAGGTTGCTTGCGCGCCTAGTGAAACGATATTGCGCGCAACATTGGCTGCGCCTCCGGGCCGTTCGTCGCATCTGGAAACATGAACGACTGGTACTGGCGCTTCGGGCGAGATACGCCGCACATCGCCAAACCAATATTCATCCAGCATCACGTCTCCAACCACGAAGACGTTGAGATTTGCAATCCGGTCGCGGATATTCCGATCAAGCACCGGGGAAAGCGCCTTCAGAAACCGGTGTTGGGGCAAAGGCTTCATCCAGATAGGCGCATAGGGCGTGGTATATCAGGAGATGTGCGGTCTGGATCTGATCTGTCATTGTTAATGGAACGATGGCGGAAAGATCGCTCAAGGTTGCCAGCTTGCCCCCATCGCGGCCGAGCAGGCCGAAAGTAGTGGCTCCGATGGAACGTGCGGCTTCGAAAGCGCGCACGACATTGGCAGAATTCCCTGAAGTCGAGATGCCCCAGACGATATCACCGGGGCGGGCCAGCGCTTCGACCTGCCGGCTGAAGACCGTCTCATAGGAATAATCATTGCTCCATGCCGTCAGGATCGAACTGTCGGTGGAAAGCGCGATTGCGGCGAGGCCCGGACGTTCGATCTTGTAGCGGCCGACCAGTTCCGCGGCGATATGCTGCGCGTCGGCGGCCGAGCCGCCATTGCCCATGATCAGGAACTTGCCCCCGTTGCGGAGGGAAGCAGCTAGGCGCTGTGCGATCGGATCGAGACTGGCAAGAAATTCAGGTGTCATAACCTTTTGCAACAGTGCCAAGGTCGCACCAATCTCGTTTCCAATCGAAAATGTCACTTGCCTCTCCATCAGCCGGGAGCGAGGTCATCTGCTCGCCGTCAGTTGTTTACTGCGGTCGCTGTCGTTGCAACTGGCAGCAAGGTCGAATAAATTACATTCACGAACTTCTGAAAGTCCGCCAGCGGAGCGTTCGAAACATAGAGTATGTCCTTGTCGCGAATGGGAAAGCTCTGCGCGATGAAGAATGTGGCCGGATCTTTCATATTGATGCGGTAGATCACCGGAATCTTGCCATCAGGCGTGGTTTGGGCGGTCCTATGCAACTCAGGAGAGAAGGAAGCCGGGTTTTCCAGACGGAACAGGAATACTCCCTTTACGTCGGCACGGTTATCCTGAATACCTGCAACACGGCCCAGTGCTTGGGCCAGGGTGATGCCGGTCGCCTCGATGGGTATTTCCTCGTTTCTGCCGGTCGCGCCAAGCGCAGTGAAGCTGAAGGGCTGAAAAAGCACTGTCATGACATCATCGGGTTGAAGGATGATGTTTTGGCGCGGGTCGCGGATCACCGCTTCCAGCGGCATTGATGCAACCTTATTGCCGCGGGTGATCTGGAGCATGGTTTTGTTGACGGATTGCTTGACACCGCCCGCACTGGCCAGGATGTCCAGCACGCGCTCGCCTTTGGCTGTCAACGGAACACGTGCGCTGTTCACGATATCGCCCACCACGGTGACATTGGCGGCCGCATTGCGAACCAGCCGGACAATGGCTTGTGGTTGATGGGCCTTGCCGGTCAAACGTGTGGCGATTTCATGCGATATCTGCTGCGGGGTTCGTCCCGCCGCCTGGACGTTGCCAACGAAGGGGATGACGATTCGGCCATCGCTGTCGACCATCTGTTCGGGTAATGCGGTTCCGCGAGCCGTAGAGCCGGACGAGGTCAACCGGGTGTCACCGCCGCCGGCCCCGAACAATGCGGCAGGTGGCGCTTCCCAGATCGCGATGTCGAGTACGTCCCCTTTGCCGATAACGGAACCTATTGGATGGCCTTCTCCCAAATCTTGTGAAAACAGGATTTTTTGATCGCCAGCAAGGATTTGGCGGGTCACGGCATCGGTGACATCTATAACCCTGATGCCGGATTCACTGCCGGCGGTTTCGGATGCGTTGCTGATATTTCGTGATGAAGGGCCGCTGGCGGACATGACCGCGCAGGCTGAAAGCATCAAGGCCATGCAGATGCTGCCTATTGCCCGAACTGAAAATATAGAATTTTTCATAAAAATTTCAGAAACTTAGATGAATTCATACTTCAAATTCCCGGACAGGCCGAAAATCGCTATGGCCCAACTGGTGGCTCAGATCAAGAAATGCCGGATCAGTCTGGGTGTCTGGTCCTGGACCGAGGATGGCGAAACAGCTTGTACCTGATATGGTATCAAGGATGTGGCCGGGCGATCCGATGCAGCATGGCTCTGCCGATCTTTCTAAAACGGCTGGAGAAAACGGCAATCGGACTGATCCCCAGAAGGCGTGCGGCGCGCCAGAGCCATCCTGTCAGAATGACGCCATTGAAAGAGGATATGCAGTCTCCGATCCAATCATGGGGCATGAAATATCGGGTCGGATATTCGCTGTCAGGAAGAAGCTTGCCTTCGCCTGTCATTTTCATCCGCAAATTGCCGGCGGCACCGAACAGGTCATAGGATTTTCCCGTCGGGGAAGGGGAATGGATCACCTCTCTATAGATTTCGATCTGACGCGCCGCTTGGCGAGAATGGGTGAGTTCCTCCACTTTGCGTTGGCCTTCGCGCCCAATCCTTCGACACAAATCCGGATCGTTGATCAGCCTTGTCAGTTGCAGGGCCAAATCCCCGGCATTGCCTGCCGCGAACATCAGCCCGTTTTTGCCATGTTCGATCAACTCCGGGATTCCGCCTTTGCGAGAGGCCGCGACCGGTAGACCCGCAGCCATCGCTTCCATTAGGCAAACCGGCTGATTTTCTTCCCAGATTGAGGGTAGCACGACAATATCGCTGTGGGCATAGACGCCCGGCATGTCGGCAGGCTGGATCTTGCCGAGAAAGAGTACGCGCCCGCCCAGCCCCAATGCCGCGATCTGTGCAAGATACGCTGCTTTTTCGGGGCCTTCTCCTGCCAGTTGGAGGGTGACGTTACGATTTTCCGGCAACAAGGCGATCGCTTCCAGCAGCGTCGCTACGCCCTTATGTGCCCCGAAATAGCCGGCATAGGTGATCCGGATGGAATCGGAGGAATGTCGGGGGGAGGAACGGAAACGGTCGATATCCATGCCATTTGGAAGGACCGCGAGGCGATCCGCATGCAGGCCGGCCCAGATATAACGGTCGGCGATATAGCGGCTCGGGGCGATGAAACGATCCACATGATCGAGGGCAAGTCTTATGAAATCCTTTCGGAATCGCATGGGGACATGCAGCTTCCGTCCATCATGGATTCGAGGCAGGCAGGATCTGCATTGGGAAATATCATCGCATGTTTTTCCGTCCCATCGGATGGCGGTGTTTCTCAGGCAGAAGCCCCAAAAGTCATGAAGGGTGCAGATTGACCGCAGGCCATGGCGCCTCGCGATAACCGGTAGCTTGACGGAAAGACCGGTCAGGTTGTGACAGTGAACGATGTCAGGTTTGAAATCGTGCAGGATTTTGTGGAAATGGGTGTCAACGCGAGGGTGCAGGAAGTTGAGAAATTCGGGGCTATAATCTTCAGGCGATGTTGCGATGCGGTGGATGGTGATCCCTTCGTAAAGGTCATCTGTCCGCTCATGCCGGCTTTCGGATGAGCCGGGATCGCTGGCAAAAATACGGATATCATGACCCAATCGGACAAGCGCTTTGGCCTGTTCATGTGCCATAAGCTCCGCTCCCCCCATAAAGTGGGGAGGGTAGGCATTGCTGCATATCAGTATGCGCATCGTCAGGACGTTCGCTCAGGAGCGAAAGCAATCCGCAATGCTGCGTACAAAGGTTTCATTTTCAAAAGCCATGCAATAGTTGTAGCCGGCGACACAGCGATCAAAATCGTAACGTTCCTGGTAATTGCAAGGGGCGCAGGCGGGATGGTTCGCTACAATTCTGGGATTGGAGCCGGGGTGAACAATGCTCTCACGCATGTCACGGCTGAGGACCAACGTGAAATCATCTCTGAGAAATTGGGCAAGATGAGATGTAAAGCTGTCCGTTGTCAGAATGTTATCTGAATATTTTATAATGCGAAATGTGTCTTTAATGTCATTAATATTAAAAGTATTAACTCCATTTTTATGGAAATCTTCATTCCACGGGCTATCGTCCTGTACATAGCAGGTAAAGTAATTTCCGCCTAAATATTCATCGACCTTCCGATATACCAAAGGCGGAATAGTCTGGAATGATTTTCCAGCCGGAAAGGCGGCATTGCCGCGATACCGGCCACGTTCTTCAACAGGTGTTATATCATCGACATAATTGGCGACGATCTTTCTGATGTTGCTCAGGGATTGCTTTATCTGCGAAAGAAAAACGGTGGGATAGATGCCATGTCTGGCGGCAATCGGTTCCCACACGCGAAAGCCGATGTAGGAAGGCGCTGCATCGGCCCAGCTTTTCCGACGATAAAGAAAGCGCTCCGACAGGAATAGGCGAACTCTCGCGCGGAAAGATCTGTCGGCGCCATGACGGGGAAAGCTCTTTTGCAGGTCGATCGCTTCTACCCAGTTCATCCGCCAATCATGGCCGGCATAGGTGCGCCACCATTCCTTGAGTGTTGAGGGGGGGAGCGGCGAATAAATCGGGCTTATCTGTTTTTCCGGCTTTCCCCGCTGAACGACAAGACCAAAGCGGGAAAACATTCGAGAGCATAAATCCGCCAGGATGGGCTGTACATGAATGACGCAACCGGGCGCGCAGAGCGGCACGCCATTTTCCAGCAAGGTATAGAGGCCAGCCCATATCATCAGGTTGTCGCCCAGACCGACATGCGACAGGTCGATCATCCGCAGTGCGTCGGATGGTACCCGCGGTTTCGTCAATAATTTCTTTGTGAGGACGTAGGGGGCGGCAGTAAGGCGCGCCGTCTTGAGCAATCGCCGGGCGCCTTTCTTCGTCGGCAGTTTCACCTGTGCCTGGCTTGGCAGATAGGGCCTCGGTTCCTCCTCATTATTGGGGCCGTAAAGGCTTAGCATCTTGTTTCCGAGCATCTTGACAAGAATGCGCGTGCTTTTGAGTTCATTTTCTTCCGTCATGGCCGGTGCCGAGGGATTTTCTCCCTTGCCGATCTTGTCGAAGATGTCTTTCCAGGCCTTGTCCAGATTGGTCGCAACGATTTCTTCAACCACCGTGCGGGCTTCCTTCCCCAATTTCTTGCGAAGGGGGATATCTTGAAGAAGCCTGACGGCAGCAGCGGCCAGTTGCTCCACATTCTTCTGTTCAACGGCCAGGTGTCCCCGCCCGCTGCGAAGATATTCGAGATGGGGAAGGTCATACAGGACGGTTGGAACGCCGTGTGACCAAACTTCGCTGAGGACCATGGGATAGCCCTCGAATTCGGATGTCATTACATGGACGGCGGCCTGCTCGATATATTTTTCTACTTCGGTGGTGTAGCCGGTAAAGTGAACCCGGTTGCCAATGCCGAGTGCATGGGCATATTCTCGCGCCCATTCGAGATCCGGGCCGCCGCCAACGATAAATAATCGGGCCTCCGGCACTTCGGCCAGCACGAGCGGAAACATGCGGAGAACATGATCGATCCGCTTCTGATGTCGCTCGGTGCGTGCAAGCCACAGGATGGTGCAGCCATTCAGCGCCGCTGTTTCCTGCGGAAGAGTGTCGAATGTCAGAGGGTTATGGACAAGCCGAGCAATGGATTTCCAGTTTTCGAACCAGATTTGATCGACACTGCTCAGAACCGCGATAAGATTTGCATGATGATAACCAATATATCTTAAATAAGCGAGGCCAAGATCATCAACCCCGTGGATGCCTGCATCAAAAACATTATGCCAACCAACAATGGTGGATATGCCGAGACTTTTTGCTATTAGAACATCCCAGACAGTCGATATTTCATACCATTGATTTGTTACAAAAAGATCAACTTCCTCAATTTGAAGAATATCAGATAAAACACGACCTCTATTGGGGTAAAAATTATTATGCATCATTCTTTCAGGGATCGTGTACCTTTTAACATCTCCATATTCATAATCTTCTAATTTTCTTTCTTCCTGATCCGTAATCAGGATGACCCTATATCCCATCTTGGACCACATGACGGCCTGACGCGCTGTTACCCTTTCGGTTCCTCCATTATTCATGCGCCAATAATATAGGGCAATTGTCTTCACCGGACGTATGCGGGAAGGAAACAGATTCTCATGTTCCGCAAGTTTCTTCAGAAATGCGGGGTCGGAGAAATGCCTCTCGCTGGCTTTCAGGATGAAGGAAAGGGCGTCATCTGTTGAAGGAAGGGGGGTAGTACCGGTCGCATTGTCATTTTGAGCCAAATAAAGGTTAATGCTGCGGTTCTGATATTCTTCCGATTCCAGGAAGGTCTTCATGATCCTGGTCGGATCGCCATGGCCTCGCAAGGCGGAGGTATGTGCGACAAGCCCGGCGTCATCGGGTTCACGGCCCAGCAGGGTCCGATACAGCAAGGCGACATATTCCTCAGGAGAAAAGGGAGAGGAGGTATCGCTTGTTTTAAGATCGTTCATTTATCTGTCCTGCGGTCTGGAATCCCCAGCTTTTCGCCGTGAATAGCCAATATTTACCTATGCTGTATTTTCGGCTGTCTGCAAAATCCAATATTATCACCGATTGCGGACAGCAATATGGCTGAAGCATCTCGCCAGCTATCTGTAGGCTTTATGACCGCAATCTTGCCTTGATGTGCGGCGTCGAGCCATTTTTCTATGGTTCCGACCAGATCCTGAACGCTTGCGCCGATCGGGAAAAAATAGGCTCCTTTCCCTTCATGCATGCGGAAGACGGACAGATTCCTTGCCAGTACAGGCTTGCCATGACCGAGAGCCTCTATGAGTGGAAGGCCGAAGCCTTCACCATAGGATGCGATGATTACACCTGTGCAGGCTTTGTAGATTTGGAATAGTTCCGCATCCTCGATGTCGTTGAACCACAGCAGTTTCGCCCCATATTCCGGATGCGCAAGGATGAGGTCGCGTAACGCATCGACCTGCCAGCCCAGGCGCCCGACCAGAACCAGCTTTTCTGTACAGCCACGTTTCCAAAGCTCATCAAAGGCTGCAATGATATCGGAATGGCCTTTGCGTGGTTCCAGCGTTCCCACCATCAGCGCAAATGGTTCCGTAAGGTTGAACCGCGGCGATGGAATCTCTTCTGCCTCTGTATTCCGGAATTGTCTGCCGTCGGGGATGGCGGACCCCATGGGAAGAACCTGCGTACGGTAACCGGCTGCAAGCCCGTAGATCTTTGCAAGTGCGTCCTTCAATTCAGTCTCGGTCTGATGGGAATTGCACAGGAAACCGTCGGCAAGGCCTGCGAGGATGCTGAGCCAGGCCTTGTACCGGATGACGGTGTAAGGCGAAAACCAATCAGGACGATGAAGTGGCAGCAGGTCGTGAACGAGGAACCACAGGGAACCGCCATCCTGCCGAAACCTTGCCAATTGGCGACGGTGCCTGCGAACCGCGTCGAGCGAGTAATCGAGGCCCAGAAATATGTCGCCGGGCCTTCCGCGCATTTTCGTGGCATTGATGTTCCCGCTTCGATCCGGCCAGGCGATGCGGTGATAGGGCTTGTTCCTTGTTGCCGAAACAAACCGGATATCCCATTCCGGTGCGGCCTCGCTCAATAAGGCAAGTGCAATCTCCCGCACCACGCGCTGTATCCCGGTTCCCGCGTCATGGTTGCTGATAACGGCCATATCGATGAACAGCCGCCGCGGTCCTGCTGGTGAACCTTGTACAGGGATGGTCGACAGGCGTTTTTGTCGCGTGCGTTTCGTTCGAAGCCAGCGGCTGGAAATGGCCTGTTCAATCCGGAAGGGCAGGAGTTCGAGAAATGTTCGCATGAGTATGCCGGAATTATGTCTGATTGGACAGGCGGGCGGAAACGGGCAATCCGTTCATGTTTGTCCGATGTGCAGATTGCGCAAATGGGCATCGTGAGCCTGATCGAAATCAGGATAGAAGATGAGATCCCCCTCATGCAGGACGGCATATCTCTGGCAATGCTTTCTGACATATTCCAGGTCATGCGAGATGATGAGCATGGCCCGATCATAGCGTTTGCCAAAGAGTTCGGCTTCGCATTTCTCGTGGAATTTTGCGTCGCCAACCGCGCTGATTTCGTCGATCAGATAGCAGTCAAATTCGATGATCATCGAAACCGCGAAGGCGAGCCGCGCCCTCATGCCCTGCGAATAGGAACGCACCGGCTCGCGCAGATAGGGGCCGAGTTCAGTGAATTCATGAACGAAATCTATGTTGCGATCGGCCTCCTGCCTGTAGATGCGGCTGATGAAGCGGATATTGTCCAGCCCGGTCAAGGCGTTCTGGAAAGCGCCGCCAAATGCCAGCGGCCAGGATACCGACATGGACCGCGTGATCTGGCCCGATGTGGGGCGTTCGGCCCCGCTGACAAGGCGTACAAGCGTGGATTTGCCCGCGCCGTTGCGGCCCAAAATGCCCAGCTTCTCTCCCTTTCCGAACGAAAAGGAGATATCTTTCAGCACAACGCGATCGCCCGCGCGCGTTGGATAGACCTTGTGAATATGCTCGAGGCAAATCATTCCGGTGTGATTTCCCGATTGGCGATCGCGACTTGGGCCAGGGCAAGCAAAGTCAGCGCCACGCAGCAGCCAATCATATAAGGAAGATCGTAAATCGCATTGACCTTGTTACCGAAATAGCCTTCGCGCACTATTTCGACGCCGTTCACCATCGGGACATAAAGAATATAATGTTGCGCGGCGGGCGGCAAGGCGCTGACCATGAAGGCTGCCCCGGAAAGCGGAAATGCGAGATAGGATGCCGGATGCCAGATTTTCTCGATCAGTTCGGTGCGCTCGGACAGGGCGCCCAGAAATATGGCCAGGCTGGCGCCGAACCAGGCGATCATAAGCCATCCCTTTGCGACCGTAAGGACGTCCGCCGGGGGATCGAGCCAACCGATATAGATGAAAAACAGCGACAGCGTAACGAAGGAGATCGTCGCGCCACCCCCTTCAAGGATTAATCGGGCAACGAAGATGTCGATCACCCGGACATTGCGATGATACATCAGCGACAGATTGGGTTCGATCGCTCCGATGCAACGTGAAGGCATGTTGCGCCACAGCAGGACGGCCGAATATCCCGACAAGGCGAAGGCCACAATAGGCAGGTTCGAGCCGTGAACTGACTTTGTGAGCGTCCACAAGGTGGTGACCCCCGTGGTGAACAGCATCGGTTCGACGAACAGCCAGAGGAATCCGATATTGTGCCTGCCGTAGCGGGTCAGGATTTCGCGCATGAGCAGCGCGTGGATCACGCGCCACTGAACTTCCGCGCTACGGCCCAGAGCACTGAGTTGAGTGAGGATCACCGACCGGCTCCTAATCCTTGTGCTCCAGCATTCCGGCAATGAGCATGCTCAATATACCCCATGCGGCAAGACCCAGAACCAGTGTCGAGAAAATCCCTCTCAGCCTGCGCGGTTCCAGCGCATCGTCGGGCTGGTTCGGTTCGACGATGCGCTCGACATAAGCCTGCTTCCGCCGCGCTTCGTTCCGGGCCTCTTCAAGCGACGCCATGGCGCCGGCCAACTGCCTTTCCGCGAACTGGTTATCGAGCACCAATCGCTGATATCTGGCGGCCTGCGAGGAGAGCGACTTGTTGTTGCCCGCCACCTGCTTCAGTTGATCCTCTATTTCATCAGCCAGACCTTTCGCTCGGGTATTGAGCACCTCGATCTGCGGATTCTGCGGCGCAAAGGCGCGCAGCTCACGTAACTGGGTCCGGGTGGCGATTAACTCGTCCTGCAGCTTGGAAATCATCTGGAGTTGGGCTGTCGCCTGTTTTTCAGGATCGACCACACCCTGCTGGTTGCGATAGATCGACAAGGCCAATGCCGCATCCTGCGCTTTTTTCTTCGCATCATCGACCTCGACCTGTGCGAAGCGGATCATATCCTCGCGACCGCGCTTGTTAAGTTTGTTGACCGTCGCCTCGGCCATTTCGAGCAGGCGCTCGTTAAAGCGATAGGCATCCTGCGCCGTATAGGCTTTAACCGTCAGAGTGGTGATGGAAGAAGTCGTATCATGTTCGACAAGGATTTTTTTCTGATAATATTTAAACAGATCCTCGAATGTGCTGCTGAGGCCGCTGGAATTGAAACGATCGAAGAAGGAAATGGAAGAGCTGCTATAAGCCTTGGCAAAGGTCTGATTGCTGTTCAACGCTTTCAATGCATCGCGGGACAGAACATAATTTTGCGCGGCATAAATTTCATCTCCGGCATTTGCAAAGCCGCTGCTCTTGAGAAGCAACCCCAAGCCGCTTTGCGCGGGCTTATCCGGGCTTCGCACGACAAATTTAGACTCCGATATATAGACATCAGAAGCAAATATGCCAAAATATAGAATAGAAATTGTGGTAGGTATTAAAACGGTGATCAAAAATAGGGGGCTAAAAACCCCTTTTTTGTTAAATATTCTTCCAGCCATTGACCTGTTCTCGTGCTCTTATCACCGCAATTCTGATGCCAGATAGTCTCTGCTTGAAAGAAATTCCTTTGCTTTCAGTACGGTCATGCCTTCTCAGGCGGCCCGGATGCAGAAGCCGTTGAGCATTGTTGTCGGCGCTTCTAGCTGCCATCCCGTTCGACGTCCAGCGTTCGATGATAGCGGAGAACGGGGTTGTCGGGGGGTGAGCAGCAATCCTGCATCGGCCCAGATGGTGTAAGAGTTCAGGTGCTGCTTTCTATAGCTTGAGCCTTCGATCTGATTGTGCGTCAGTCCTAATTGAACGCCCACTGAAACGCTGATGTTTTCATGAAAGCTTCAAATCGAGGTTCGACAAGCCGGGCCGGCGGCGGCACATGAGCGAATGATTGTAAGTTATTGAGTTTAAATCTATTATTTTCAGACTATATGATGTGCGGATATCTTTGACGTAGTCCTTCTCCCGCTTGTTACAAAAATATTCAGAGTTCCTTCACGGAACATAGAATATAAGACAGGTTATGAGACAGGAAGCCTTCCTGATGACAAGCAATTGCGATATGTCACATAATCGGGCATATAAATGACATGTTGATCGGCTATGCGCGAATATCCAAATCGGACGGCAGCCAGGTCCATGACCTGCAATGCGACGCACTGGCCGCCGTCGGCGTCGATCCGGCCCATATCTATGAGGACATGGCGTCCGGGCGGCGCGACAGCCGACCCGGTCTCGACGCTTGTGTGAAGGCGTTGCGGCCCGGCGATACGCTGGTCGTTTGGAAGCTCGACCGGTTGGGGCGCGATCTTCGGCATCTGGTCACGCTGGTCGATGATCTGACCAAGCGCGGCGTCGGCCTCAAGGTGATCGCCGGGGAAGGCGCGTCGATCGATACCGGCACCGCCAATGGTCGCCTGATCTTCGGCATCTTCGCCGCGCTGGCCGAGTTCGAGCGTGAACTGATCGCCGAGCGCACCCGCGCGGGGTTGGCGGCGGCGCGGGCGCGGGGACGGCATGGTGGGCGGCCCTATAAGATGACCC
>Ga0182737_1001707_pt1 | contig 20446 bp, 17 predicted proteins | sample eDN5th30CBELigOP_FD_128878 | JGI IMG/M metagenome (GOLD analysis project Ga0182737, IMG submission 128878) | Enriched Organic Plus compost microbial communities from Emeryville, California, USA - eDNA 5th pass 30_C BE-Lig OP (version 2) (version 2) ...
CATGCGCAAGCCATCGCAACGGTCCCGAATGATTACGCCGCCTCGGCTGGCGAAGACCTCGTCGCGAAAGGTTGGATCATCCGCGTCGCATCTGGCAATCAGCGAAGCAGTTTTTTCCTGCGGCACATTCTGTAGCCGGTCCGACAGCGCGCAGTAGAAACCCGCATCCGCCGCCAGATCCGCCAGTGGGCGACCCCGTCGCGCAGCGAGGTCGAGACAGGCAAGGATGGGCAGGATAGCGTCGCGCGTCGGCAGCGCCGGCAGCCTGCGTCCGTCCCGCAAGACGTCGGAACCCAGCAGCACGCCGCCATTGGCCTCGAAGCCCACGACAAGGGACGCGCCGGTGGCTTTTGCCGTGGCCATGCCCTCAATAACGTAGGGGCTGCCGACCCTGGTGCGCAGCACCTGGCTGAACTGCCCCAGCTTTTCGAGTGCGGAGTTCGACGTCACCGGCGTGACGATGGCGTCCGCGCCCAGGGCCATCGCCGTCAGAGCGCCCACCAGATCGCCACGCAGGAAGGTCCCGCTGGCGTCGCTGACCAGGGGACGATCAGCGTCTCCATCCGTCGAAACAATGGCGTCCAGCTTCTGCCCGGCGGCCCACTGACGGGCAAGTGCATCATCCTCCGGCCGCAATGCCTCCGTATCGACCGGAATGAAGGATGACGCGCGCCCCAACGGGACAGGCATGGCGCCCGCGGCGCGCAGCACGTCGCACATGACGTCGCGGCCAACGGAAGAATGCTGGTAAACGCCGACGCTCATGCCCTTCAGCGCATCCGAACCAAAGAAAGCGGCGTAACGATCAAGATAAGGCGTCAAGGCGTCGTGCCCCGCCGCCCTGGCTGTCGCTGCTGGCGCGTCTGTAATGGGGAGACGCGCTTGCCAGGCGGAAATACGCCCCTCGTCGTCCTTGTTGATCTCACCGTCGGGCCGGTAGAATTTCAGCCCGTTGCGATCTTCCGGGATGTGACTGCCAGTCACCATCACCGCCGGCGCGCCAGCGGTCATGGCGGCCAGCGCCAGCGCCGGCGTCGGAACCGCGCCGCAATCCACTGGCGCAAAACCGGCGTCAGCGATCGCCTGAATGCACAGCGCCGCGATCTCCGGGCTGGACGCGCGCAGATCACGGCCAACCATGACGGCGCCGCTTGCGCCGTTCTCCCGCATGGCCTCGCAGAACGCCCGCGTCCAGGCATAGGCGGGCGCACCCAGCAACTCCGTGACCAGCCCCCGGAGACCGGAGGTGCCGAACTTCAGCGACGTCATATGTTTCCAGTTCCCGTCAACATTCCGCAGCGCGTCAAGAGCGCCTGCCAAGGTTTGTTCAGGTCCGCCGATACACATCCTCAATGCGAACGATATCGTCCTCACCCAGATAGGAGCCCACCTGCACTTCAATCAGCTCGAGCGGGATTTTACCCGGGTTCGCCATCCGGTGCACGGTCCCGATGGGGAGATAAATTGATTCGTTCTCGTGAACGACAATTATCTCATTGTTTCTGGTCACTTCGGCCGTGCCGCGCACCACCACCCAGTGCTCGGCGCGGTGATAGTGCTTCTGCAACGACAGGATGCCGCCAGGCTTCACCGTGATGCGTTTGACCTGGTGGCGATCGCCCATGTCGATTGACAGGTATTTGCCCCAGGGACGCTGGATCTCGCGATGCTGTCCCGCTTCGGATTCTCCCCGACGGGTGATCAGCCCGACCATGTCCTTGACCTTGTCGGCCCGGTCTCGCGGCACAACCAGGGTCGCGTCGCGGGTCGAGATTACGGCGACGCCATCCAGTCCAATGACCGCCACCAATCCTTCCTCTGAACGGATCAGGTTGTCTTTGCCATGAAGCACGTAGCCGCGCCCCTGGATGGCGTTGCCATCCTGGTCCTTGTCGGATAGATCCCACACGGCCGACCAGCCGCCCACATCCGACCAGCCGAAGTCACCGACAATGACCACCGCCCTGTCGGTATGCTCCATCACCGCATAGTCAATGGACGTGGCTTTGGCGGCGGAGAAACGGGCCGCGTCCAGCAGCAGGAAATCGAGATCGGGCCTTGCGCCAGCCACGGCGGCGGCGACAGGATCGAGAACCTCCGGCGCGAACTGCTCAAGTTCGTCCCGCATGGTGCGCGCCTTGAAAATGAAATTGCCGGAATTCCACAGGTAGCCGTCCAGCAAATATTGCGCGGCCCGCGTGGCGTCAGGCTTCTCAACAAAGGCGTCGACCTGGCGCACGCCCTCGCCCACATCGGCGCCCGGCCGGATATACCCGTAACCCGTCGCCGGCTCCGTCGGCGGAATGCCGATGGTTACGATCCGCCCGGGAGCGGCGGCAGCGGCGGCGGCGGCGCAGGCCTCGGTGAAGCGGCGACCATCCTGCACCACGTGATCGGCGGCAAACACGCCGACAAGCGCTTCAGGGTCCCTGGCCAGCGCCAGCTCCACGGCAACAGCCACGGCGGCGGCCGAATCGCGGCGCACCGGCTCCAGAACGATATCGGCCTGGACGCCTACCGCCAGAAGCTGATCTTGCACCGTAAACCGGTATTCAGCATTGGTGATGACAATAGCTCGTTCAAAAAATCTGGCGTCACCAAGCAGCCGCATTGTGCGTTGAAACGTCGATTCTTTGCCAAACAGCGAAATAAATTGCTTCGGCATTGAATCACGGGAGACGGGCCATAGACGCGAACCTGCGCCTCCGCACATGATGACAGGAATTATTCTGGGAGACTCAGGCATTTATCTCTCAACCATTAAACGAAAGCGGAGCATGGATGTACTATGTGTCAGCATGCAACGTGGTGCAATCTGGCGCTGGTGTACACCAGCGCTACGGGAGGACGTCTGGGGCGCCTTTTTACGCCGGACGCCCATGTCACAAAAGGATGACATGATCCGCCAGCTCATTCTCCTTTTGGCCAGGGAGCGCCGGATGATGGAGAGCGAGGACGGCGCCGATGCGCGTCACCACGGCGACAAGACCATCGGCGACGCGGTCCGCCTGGATGGCGCCGACCAGATCGTCCACGGCTGCGCGCCAGGCCGCCTCCTCCACACAGGAGGCCACGCCTTCGTCAGCGATCACCTCCACGTAGTGTTCGCCAGCGGCCAGAAAAATCAGCACGCCGGTGCGGCGGCTGGTGGCCGACAGGCCGCGCGCCGCGAACTGGCGGTGGGCGGCCTCGCGCGCCCGCTCACGCTTCAGAAAACCAGGCGTCAGGGCCAGCCGCGCCGGACGCCAGGCGAGGACGGCGCCCAACAGCGCGGTGACGATGATCTGCGCCAGCCAGATGCGTCCGGCGCCCCACCCGGTTGTCAGCAGCAGCACGCCGGGGGTGGCGAAACCGGCCGCCGCCGCCAGAAACAGGGCCCAGCTGCGATATTCGCTGGCGGCGCGCGCCACGATGCAGACAATCTCGCCTGTCGTCCCTCGCTCGGCGTCGGCGATGGCCGCTGCAACCCGTTTGCGCCCGGCTTCATCCAGCATGTCGCATGTTCTCCCCATGGCGATCCCGCCGCTCCACCGGAGAAGACCGGCCGGCGCCGCTCAATCACCAGCTCCCCGACGCGCCGCCGCCGCCTGAGGAGCCGCCGCCGCCGCTAAACCCGCCGCCACCAAAACCTCCCCCTCCGCCGAAACCGCCGCCCCAGCCGCCGCCGACAGGCGGCAGAACCACCGGCCCCCAGCGTCCAGTGCGGCTGCGGTGCATGCCGTTGCGACCACCGCCGCCCGCCATGCGCGACATGATGCGGATGAAGATCAGCAGCAGGATGACATAGAAGATGATGGCCATGATGGACGGGCCATGGTCCTCCGCCCGGACATCGGCGCGCCGGCTCCACGTTTCGGCGTCGCCGGTCAGCACGTCCACCATGGCGTCGACGCCGGCCTCGACGCCGCCAGCGAAATCCCCCTGGCGAAATTTCGGGATGATGGCGCTGTTGATGATGACGCTGGAGATGGCGTCGGTCAGGCCGCCCTCAACGCCATAACCAACCTCGATGCGCACCTTGCGCTCGCGCGGCGCCACCAGCAGCAGCGCGCCGTTGTTTTTCTCGCGCGTCCCCAGCCCCCATTGCCGGAACAGACGGTTGGCGTAGTCCTCAATCGGCAAGCCGTCCAGCGAGGGCACGGTGGCCACCACGACCTGGTCGCTGGTTTTGGCCTCGTAGGCCGCCAGCCTGTCAGCGATGCGCGCCCGCGTCGCGTCATCCAGAATATGCGCCGCATCGACCACCCGGCCGGTTAGGCGCGGAAACGGCGCCTTGCCAGGCGTGCTGTCCGCGGGCGGAGCCTCCTGCCCCGCCTCCGGCGCAGGCTGCTGCGGAGCGCTTCGAGATGACGGGGCGTTTTGGGGCGGCGGCGCGGGGGTAGCGGGCGCGGCGCGCTCCTGCGCCGAAACATGCCCCGGCCGCGCCGTCACGGCCACGCCCGCCAGCAGCGCGCCCACGGCCAACAGCGCCAGGGCTGACGCGCAGCGCCGCCAAACCCGGGTCGATGCGCCTGTCAGCGCCATGGCGTTGTGCCTCCGGTTGTCAGATGTGGGGCGGCCAGCATGTCCGGCCGGCGGGGCTGATGGGCGAGCGCGCGCCGGACAATGCCCTGGAGCAGTTCCCGATCAATCCGGAAACGGCTCCAGCTTTCGTTGGTGAGAGCGAATTCTGACCGATCAGCCATCTGGCTGACCGGAAAGCGCTCTAAAACTTCACCTGCGGCGCGCTCTGGGCGCTATCCGCGGCGGCGAAAGTCTCCATGGGTTTGGCCGACGGGTAAAGAATCTTCGCCACCCATGCGCCGGGAATGGTCGTCAACTCGGTATTGTAAGCCCGGACCGCCTCTATGTAGTCGCGTCGTGCAACAGAGATGCGATTTTCCGTGCCCTCGAGCTGCGATTGCAACGCCAGGAAGTTCTGGTTGGCCTTGAGGTCCGGATAGCGCTCGACGCTGACCAGCAGGCGGCTGAGGGCGCCGCTGAGTTCCGACTGGGCCTGACTGTATTGTTTGAATTTCTCAGGGTCGGTGACGGTGGAGGCGTCCACCTTGACCTGGGTGGCCTTCGCCCGGGCCTCGACGACCTGGGTCAGGGTTTCCTGCTCGTGGGTGGCGTAACCCTTCACGGTCGCCACCAGATTGGGGATCAGATCAGCGCGGCGCTGGTACTGGTTCTGCACCTCGGCCCATTTGGCCTTGGCCTGCGCCTCATAGGTTGGCACGGCGTTGATCTGGCCGCAGCCAGCGAGCGGCGCGGCGATGACAAGCGCTGCGAGAACCATGCGAATTCGGGAAAACAGGGCCACTGGCGCCTCCGGTTGGCGGGCATTCCATGCAGAATGCGGTTGAGCGGAATCTCAGGCCTCAGGCAATTTTCGCCAGCGCCGCCGGAAAGCTCCGGTTGCAACGCCGGCGCGTTGCACTAAACCAGAATAGCGCCAAACGGTTCCGGGTGCGACGTCCCCAACGTTCCTGTGAGAGCGGCCGGGCAGGATCATCCCTCATGTCCGGCCGGGTCCGGGGCGCCAGATATATGTTCAGGCGATATTTCCCATGGATTTCATACCCGCTCTCCCCATACTTGCATCCTATACGCTGGCCTGCATTATCCTGTTCATCACGCCAGGCCCGGACATGAGCCTGTTCCTCGCCAAGACCATTGGCGAAGGCCGCAGTTCGGCCCTTGCGGCGGTGGCGGGAGCCGAAAGCGGCTGTCTCATCCACACCCTGCTGGCGGCGCTCGGCGTTTCCGCCCTGCTGGCGGCGTCGGCGACAGCCTTCCTGGTCCTGAAGATCGTTGGCGCGCTGTATCTGCTGTGGCTGGCCATTGGCGCCATCCGCCACGGCTCGGTGCTGAAGGTGGAGGCGCCCCTGCGGACGCGGAAGCCGCCGCCGCTGTTGCAATCCTATCTGACCGGCCTTGGCATCAACCTCACCAATCCGAAGGTGGTGCTGTTCTTCGTGACCTTCCTGCCGCAGTTCGTCAGCGCCCATGATCCACACGCCATGGGCAAGCTGGCCTTTCTGGGGGTCTGGTTTGTCGTGCTGACCGCGCCGCTGTCGGTGGCGCTGGTGCTGGCGGCGGGCGCGATTGTCCGGGGCGTGCGCGCCCGGCCATGGCTGGTTCGGGCGCTGGACTATCTGTTCGCGGGAATTTTCGGTCTGTTCGCCCTGAAAATCCTGGCGACCCAGAGCCGTGGCGCCTGAGCGTCAGGGCGCGGAGGGCGTGCCGGCGCCTGGCGCGATCTCTGGCGCATCCGGTCGCGGCTCACCCCCGGCGCTGCGGCCTGCCACCAGCCAGTAGGCCAGCCCGGCCATGGCCCCGCACAGGAACAGCGCCAGCGTCACCCGGCCCTCGCCCCAGTTGCCGGAAAGCGGATCGGCCGAATAGCCGGTGCGGGCCGCCCAGGGCAACGCCGCCGTCAGCACGCCGGTCGCGCCGGAATACCAGATGAACGAGCGGATGCGGGCGATTTCGCCAATCAGGCCAATCAACGTCGGCGGCCCGGCCAGCACAATGGCCAGCACTGTCCACATGCGCATCAGCAGCTCGAACCCGGCGCGCGGATCATCATAGGCCAGGGCGTTGAACGCGTAATCGATCAGCGACCGGGCGGCGAGCGCGATCATGCGGCCAAAGGCCGGCTCGGCCAGCGCCGCGAAGCCCAGGGTCAACGCCCCAACCGAGAAAGCGCAGCACAGGGCGAACAGGATGAGAAAAGCCCGACCGATCACGCCCATGGCGGCTCCTTCAGAGTGTCCGGCGAGCAGGGCGTCGCCCGCGAGGCGGGCGCCGCTTCGCCGCAAACGCGCCAGTTCAAATGGGTGGAGCAGTTTTCCAGCCAGGCGGCAGCCATTTTGCCGGAAAAGCGCGTCACATCAGACAGTCGCACAAAGCGCCGGCCCAGTCAGGATGTCGCGGCCCGTTCCGGCCACCGCCACCCGACGCCTTCGGCCGGCGCCCATCATTCAGACCTTCGCCCGACGCGCCGTCATCTGCAAACGACGCCCTTGCATATGGCGTCTTGCGCGGGAAATGACAGCCCCCCTGAAAACGCCCGCCTCAGGAAGCCGCCTCCGCCGCCGGATCGCCGCCGTTTTCCAGCATCAGCCGGGCGCGGGCGCGCAGCTTTTCGGTTTCGCTCTTCAACTGACCGCAGGCGGCGAAAATGTCGCGGCCACGCGGCGTGCGCACCGGGCTGGCGTAGCCGGCGCGGAACACGATCTCGGAGAACGCCTCGATGGTGTCCCAGTCCGAGCACTCATACCTCGTGCCCGGCCACGGATTGAACGGAATAAGGTTGATCTTGGCCGGGATGCCCTTCAGCAGGCGCACCAGCTCGCGCGCATGGGCCGGGCTGTCGTTGACGCCCTTCAGCATCACATATTCGAAGGTGATGCGTTTGGCGTTCGACAGGCCAGGATAGTTACGGCACGCCTCCAGCACCTCGTCGATCTTGTACTTCTTGTTGAGCGGCACGAGGCCGTCACGAATCTCGTTGGTGGTGGCGTGCAGGGAAATCGCCAGCATCGCGCCAATTTCGGCGCCTGCCTTCCCGATCATCGGCGCCACGCCCGCCGTCGACAGGGTGATGCGGCGCTTGCCGAGGCCGATGCCGTCGCCATCGCTCATGGTGTCGACGGCGGCCTTGACGTTGTCGAAATTGTACAGCGGCTCGCCCATGCCCATCAGCACGATATTGGTGACCAGTCGCCCGGCCGGAACCGCGTCGTCATCGTGCTGAACGGCCTTCGAAGCCTTGTTGGGTCCCGGAACGCTCCAGTCGCCCAGCCGGTCACGCGCCACCATCACCTGGCCAACGATCTCCGCGTCGCTCAGGTTGCGCACCAGCCGCTGGGTGCCGGTGTGGCAGAAGGTGCAGGTCAGCGTGCAGCCCACCTGACTGGAGACGCACAGGGTGCCGCGATCCGCTTCGGGAATGTAGACGCACTCAATCTCCGCGCCCTTGTCGTGCGGCCCGGTCGCGGGCATGCGCAACAGCCACTTGCGGGTGCCGTCGACGGAAATCTGCTCGGAAATCACTTCCGGCCGGTCGAGGGTGTAGCGCTCCGCCAGCGCGGCGCGCAGAACCTTCGAGATGGTGGTCATCTCCTCGAAGCTGACGGCGCCGCGCACGTAAATCCAGTTGAACAGCTGGGCCGCGCGCATGCGCAGCTCCCGGTCCGGCACGCCGATCTCCGCCAGCGCCTCACGCAGCCCGTCACGCGACAGGCCGGCCAGCGACCGCCGGACCGGCGCCGCCGCAACGGCCTCCGCCTGCGGCGCGACGGCGGCGTCCGGCTGCGGCGCAGCCGGGCGTCTGGCTGGAGAGTTGAGATCGATCAGGACGGTCATGGCGGTTTACTACGGTCAGAATGTGGGCGGGGTGAGGCTGCGGCGCAGGCTGGCCGCCGTCAGGGTATTGGCGAGCAGGCAGGCGATGGTCATCGGGCCGACGCCGCCGGGAACCGGGGTGATGGCGCCAGCGATCTCCTTCGCTTCCTGGAAAGCCACGTCGCCGACGAGGCGGGTCTTGCCTTCGCCGCGCTCCGGCGCCGGAATCCGGTTGATGCCGACATCGATAACCACGGCGCCTGGCTTGATGTAATCGCCACGGATCATCTCCGGGCGGCCAACGGCGGCGACCAGCACGTCGGCGCGGCGGCAGACCGCCGGCAGATCGCGGGTGCGCGAATGGGCGACGGTGACCGTGGCGTTGGCGGCCAGCAACAGCTGGGCGATCGGCTTGCCGACCAGGTTGGAGCGGCCAACCACCACCGCCTCCTTGCCGGAGAGATCAGGCAACACCGAGCGGATCAGCATCATCGAACCCAGCGGCGTGCAGGGAACCAGGCCAACGGCGCCATTGGCGAGGCGGCCGGCGTTGGCGTGGGTCAGGCCGTCCACGTCCTTGTCCGGGTGGATGGCGGCGATCACCGGCTCGGGGTCGAGCCCCGCCGGCAGCGGCAGCTGCACCAGAATGCCGTCCACCTCCGGGTCGGCGTTCAGGCGCGCCACCAGCGCCTCCAGCTCCTGCTGCGACACGTCGGCCGGCAGCCGGTGCTCGAACGAGCGCATGCCGACCTCCACGGTCTGGCGCGCCTTGGAGCCCACATAAACTTCGCTGGCCGGATCATTGCCCACCAGCACCACGGCGAGACCGGGATGCACGCCGTTGGCCTTCATGGCCTCCACCGCAGTGGCGATCCGGCCGCGCAGGCCCTCGGCGAAGCTTTTGCCGTCAATGATCGTGGCGCTCATGAATGTCGGTCTCCAAAGGGCGGCGGCAGGCGCCTGCCCGGCTATCCCGGCTTCGGAATGCCAATAGCCGGTCGGGGCGAGCGCCCCGCCGGTTCCGTGCCGGTCCTGAAATTCCGCCTGTTCCTATAACATTTTCAGGCGCGGTGAAAACCGCCTTGCGCGCACAAATCCGCGCCTGGCGGTCGCCCTGGGATCAGTCGCCGCCCGCCAGCCCGGCCAGTCGGGCCGCGAGCTCAGCGGGGCTGGCCGCGCCTGCGGCGATGCTCAGCGTCTTGACCCTGGCCGTATGGCCGCCCGTTACCTCAACCTGGGATGCGGGAACGCCAAGGCTCTTCGCCACCAGCCTGGTCAGGGCGGCGTTGGCCTGCCCGTTCTCCGGCACGGCGCGCACCCGGGCCTTCAGCACCGGCCGGCCGTCATCGCGCATCTCCACCCCTTCAAGGGCGTCGCGCCCGCCGCGCGGCGTCAGGCGCACCATCAGGCGCAGGGCGCCGTTGTCGATACGCCAGGGGCGCTCCCCGTCCGCCATGATCTGTCCGTCCCCGGTCAGATCACCGCCGGGTAGAGATAGAGCACGATGACGCGCTGCAGGAAGAAGATGATCAGCAGCAGGATCACCGGCGAGACGTCGACCCCGCCCAGATTGGGCAGGATATTGCGGATCGGCCGCAACGCCGGCTCGGTGACGCGCTCCAGGAATGTCCAGACAGCGCGCACGAAATCGTTGCGGACATTCATGACATTGAAGGCGACCAGCCAGCTCAGGATCGCCGATGCGATGATGAGCCAGGTGTAAATCTCAAGAACGACCATGAGGACGTCGAGAATAGCGCGCATAAGCCCTCTCACCTGCAACAGAAACCTGCCGCCGGTTTAAACCGGAACCATAGCGCGAACAAGCGTGCTGGCGCACGCGTGCGTCATCGGCGCGTCAGGCCGCCGTGCGCAGCAGGTCGGTGACCACCCGCTCAAGCTCCTTCAATGAACCGCAGCTGATGCTGCGGTTGCAGTAGGCGGCGTAGATCGGCATGACGCTGTCGCCGCTGCCCCAGCGGCTGCGGTGCTCGGGGTTGAGGAACAGCACCCGCTTCGCCCGCTGCTGGATGGTTTGCAGGATGTCGGCGCGCGGGTCGCCATTATTGTTGCGGGCGTCGCCGAGGATGATCACCGTCGTGCGCCGGTCCACGTCGTCCAGCGCCAGCTGCTCGAAATCGCGAAAGGCGTGGCCATAGTCGGTGGAGCCGCCAAAGCGCTGCAGCGTGCGGCCCATGGCGACGTCGGGCGGATAATTGTCAAACAGCTCGGTCACCTCGCCCAGGTTGCTGGAGAAGGCGAAGGAGCGCACCTCCGGCAGCACCTCGTGCAGGGAGTGCAGGAACAGCAGCAGGAAGCGCGACACCTGGGCGACCGATCCCGAGACGTCGCAGATCAGCATCACCTTGGGCCGGTCAACCTTCGTGCGCTTCCAGATGGTGTGGAACGGCACGCCCTCGAACTGGATGTTGGCCCGGATCGTCCGCCGGGCGTCCAGCGTCCCGCGCCGCGCTTTGGTGCGCCGGCGCGAGTGCAGCGACACCAGCCGCTTGGCCATCTTGCGCACCAGCCCCTGCATGATCTGCATGTCGGAGCGTTCGATCAGACCGATACGCTGGCTGGCCAGCATGTCCTCGCGCAGCCGCCGGCCCTCATTGCCGGCGAACAGCTGCATCTGGGTTTCCACATACTCCCGCACCTGCTCGTGCAGGCCGGCGCGCAGGCCGCGCAGCCGTGTGGCCCGCGCCGCGGCGGCCGCGTTGGAGCCGCCTTCCGCCTGGTCAATCCAGCGGCCCAGCTCCTCGCTGCCCATCAATTGCAGGATGCGCCACTGATACATGCCGCGCTGGGTGAAAAAGCGGATGTCGGAAAGCCCGGCCTGCTGCGCCGCCTCGGCCAGACGCAGCGCCAGGTGGGCGGCGTCGCCGGCCTCGAGCAATTGCGCCAGCTCCTCGGCCATGGTCAGGCTCTCGCCTTCCGCCCCGAACATTCCGGCGTCCTGGTCGCCCCCGGCCTTGTCGCCAGGTTTGCCCTCGCCCTTGCCTGTCGCCTTGCCGGAGCCCTGCCCCGAACCACCCGAGGACGCCATGCCGGTAACGCCGGCTTCCTCGTCGTCGCCGTCGGCCTGGTCGTCAGGGCCCTGCTCTTCGGCGTCGCAGGCGCCGGCGGCGCTGTTGGCGGGTTCCGGCGGCGTGAACGGCGCGAAGGCGAAGAACCTGTCAAAGACGTCCCAGAACGCCTCCTTGTCCGCGTCGGACTTGGCCAGCGCCTGGGAGAGCCCGTGCGCCAGCAACATACGGTCCTCATAGCCCACCAGCCCGAGCACGGCCTCCGCGTCGATCACCTCGGACGGCGAAATGCGTACGTCGGCCTCGCGCAGGGCCTTGATGAATTCGCCGAGAACCTGGGTCATGGCGTCCTTCCGAAGCAGCGGCGCGCGGGCCAGGGACCCGCGCCGCCTTCTCCCGTCTTGCTGTTCAGCGCAGGTTCGATTTGGCCTTGCCAACCAGATCGTTCAGCTTCTCGCCGACCCGCTCGATATCGTCCTGGAACTTCAGCAGCACGTTGAGGGTGTTTTCCACCAGCGTGCGGTCGAGTTCGCGGGCGTGCAGCAGCACCAGGGTGCGGGCCCAGTCGATGGTTTCGCTGATGGCGGGGACCTTCTTCAGGTCCATTTCCCGCAGCGACTGCACGAAGGCCACCAGCTGGGCGCGCAGCTTTTCCTCGGCCTCCGGCACGCGCGAGCGGATGATCGCCCGCTCCAGCGCCTGGTCCGGGAACGGAATGTGCAGGTGCAGGCAGCGGCGCTTCAGGGCGTCGCTGAGGTCGCGGGTATTGTTGGAGGTGAGGAAGACGATCGGCTTCTGGCGCGCCCTGATCGTGCCCAGCTCCGGGATCGAAATCTGGTAGTCCGAGAGCAGCTCCAGCAAAAAGGCCTCGAACTCGTCGTCCGCCTTGTCGATCTCGTCGATCAGCAGCACCGCGCCTTCCGGCTCCCACAGGGCCTTCAGCAGCGGGCGCGGCTCCAGGAACTCCTCGGAGAAGAAGGTGTCGTCGAACTCGTGCAGCCGCGCCACCGAGGCCTTCAGCCCCTCGGCGCCGGAGAGCACGTCGGCCAGCTTGTCCTTCAGCACCTGGGTGTAGAGCAGCTGCTTGGAATATTTCCACTCGTACAGCGCCTTGGCCTCGTCGAGGCCCTCATAGCATTGCAGGCGGATCAGCGGCTTGCCGGTGATGGCGCTCACCGCCTTGGCCAGCTCGGTCTTGCCGACGCCGGGCGGTCCTTCCACCAGCATTGGCTTTTCAAGGCTCTGGGCGATGAAAAGGGCCGTGGCGATGGCCTCGGAGGAAATATAGCCCTGCGCGCCCAGCAGGCGATGAATGCTGGCGACGCTTTCGGACGGCGTGCGCGCCGCATCGTTCGCCGCGCGCAGGCCATCCCTGGCCTGGTCGCCGGCGGACGCGTTCTGATGAATGGCGGTGGTCATGGAAATGATCTGGCCTCTTTAACCCGGATCAGCGCGATGCGGGGATACCTTTGGGATATCTTTGCTGGAGCATGTCCAGGAGGATAACCGGTGAAAATGCTGTCTCACTCTGTTCAGGCGGCGCCGGCGCGAACCCGCTCCGCCAGGCGCGCCTGGTAAACGCCCCGGGCATGACGCGCCACCGTGGCCATCAGCGCGAACCATTTGAACAGCCGCTGTGCGTCCGCGCTGTCAGCCCCGCCGCCCGGCAGGGCCGCAAGCCGCTCCAGCGCCAGCGCGTTCAGGTTCTTGACGCCCACCAGCGTGGCGATGTCGTGGTGCTCGCGCCCCGGGCCTGCGTCCAGGGCGTGGGCGGCTTTCTCCGCGCCCATATGGATCAGCGCGGCGAAACCGGCCAGGGCGCCAATCTCCCCGTCGGCTTCCACGGGAGCCGCGGTCGCCGCCTTCGCCAGCAGCGTCTCAAACGCCGCCGCCTGCACGCTCAGCCCCACGGAATCCTCCAGCGTGCGGAACGGCAGCGCCAGCCGGGTGAAGGCGTCGCCGTCGACCGGCAGCAACGCGTCATCTGACAGGAAGACGTTGTCGAGCACAACCGGGCAATGCTTGCCATGCTTGCCCGCGTCGTCGCCGGCCTGGATGTCGAGCCCTTCGGCGTCGCGCGGCGTCAGGAAGGCGCCGAAGCGCTTGCGCCCCTCCACCTCCTCAACAATGGCGATCACGATGATCAGCCCGGCGACCGGCGCGTTGGTCACCCAGGCCTTGCGGCCGTTCAGCCGCCAGCCGCCGGGGGCCTTTTCAGCGCGGGTTTTCAGCAGCTTCGGACGGGCGCCGGCGTCCGGCTCCGAGACGGCCAGGGACAGGGCGATGATCTCGCCCGAGGCCAGGGCCGGCAGCCAGCGCTGCTTCTGCGCCGGCGAGCCATGCTCACCGATGAACGCGCGGCTGGCGATCTGGCGCACCGCATAGGCCATGCCCACGGAGGGGTCGCCCGATTCCAGCGTCAGCGCCCGTGCTGTCGCGGCGATGTCAGCATAACCGCCGCCATCGCCCCACGGCGCCGGAAGGCCGACGCGGAACAGGCCGCGCCGTTTTGCTTCCGCCATCCAGCCGGCGGCGGACTGATGCGCGGCGTGGCCGGCCGGCTCGGTCATGAGGTCTCTCCCGTTAGAGCCGGATCCGTTGATGTTGAGGCGCGCTTTTGCGGCTCAACAGGCGCCTCCGTCTCGTTTGGCGCGCTGGCGCGCCCCGGGGCGTCCGCGTGCTTTTTATTCTACCGCAAAGTGCGGCGGCGTCGCCCGGAGAGAACGCCGCCGCCGGTATCCCGACAGGGTCTTAACGCCGCAGCAGGCTGGCCGGAACCTTCACCGGCATGTCGAGCAGCTGCTGCGCCTTGCCCTTGGCCAGCGGATCCATGCGCAGGCTGGCGAACTGGCCGCCGCCCAGCGCGTCCATCAGGTGGAAGTTCATGGCGTTGAGGCCCGGCAGTTCGTAGGTCCGCACTTCCGGATTTGCCGCGCCCTCGAATTCATGGGCGAAGAACTTCAGCAGCGCGTCCTGGGTCAGCGCGCGGCGGATCACCGGCAGCAGCGCCGGGTCACGGGCAATGACGCCGACGTTGAAGGCGTCGCCCTTGTCGCCGGAACGGGCCCAGGCAATGTCGACCAGTGGAACCTCCACTTCGTCGTCATTGGCCGGCAGCGGCGCCTCGCTGATCTGCGGCCGCACCAGACGGGCCGGATCAAACGGCTGGGCCGACGCGCCTTCCTGCACGACAATGCGCTGGTCGCCAAGCGAGATCACCGGCGTCACCTCAGCGCGCGGGATCAGGAAGGAGAACACGCGCGCCACCGGCGAGATCGCCGGGCGGCCGCCGAACCAGCCGGTGGTGCCCACCGACATCGAGGTGGTCGGCGCGTCGAACTCGCGCAGGAACAGGTCCATGGCGCGGCGGTCGTCGTGCTCGACGCCGATGCGGGCGACGACCTCGCGCACGCCCAGATCGCGCCCCTGGGCGCCATAGCTCGCTTCGGCGCCAAGGATTTCCACGCGCGAGGCGCGGAAAGGCCCCAGATTGCGCTGGCGCAGCATTTCATCAAGGCGGGTCAGCACGGCTTCAGCCTGCCGCTGCGCCTTGCGCGCCGCGTCACGACCGACCACCGGGCTGGCGGCGATGCAGCGCCAGCCGTCCGTCCACGTCACCGACACCTTGTAGCAGCCGGAGGGCGCGTAACCGCGCGTGTTGTCCACCAGCACCCGGTTCTCGCCGACCAGTTTCACCGTGACAGCCGAGAAATCGCACACCACGTCCGGCAGGGCGTAGGCCTGCGGGTCGCCAACCTCGTAAAGGATCTGCTCGGCCACCGCGGCCGGCGACACCAGCCCGCCCGTGCCCGGCGGCTTGGTGACGACGAAGCTGCCGTCCGCATGACATTCGATCACCGGATAGCCGATGTGCGCCCAGTCCGGCACGTCTTCCCAGTCAGTGAAGAGCCCACCGGTCGCCTGGGCGCCGCATTCGATGACGTGACCGGCCAGCGAACCGGCGGCCAGCTGGTCGTAATCCGTGTCTTTCCAGCCGAACTCATGGATCAGCGGGCCGAGCGTCAGGGCGGAATCGACCACGCGGCCCGTGATCACCACATCGGCGCCCTCGGCCAGGGCGCGGGCGATCGGGAAGCCGCCCAGATAGGCGTTGGCGCTCAGCACCGCGTCTGCGGCCGGGAAGGCGTCGCCCTTGAACATCTCGGTCTTGCCGGCGAATTCCGGCAGGCGGCCGATGAGATCCTCGCCCTCAATCACCGCGATCCTGAAGGAAAAACCGGCGTCAGCGGCGATTTTCTCCATGCGCGCCCGGCAGGCGTGCGGATTGACGCCGCCAGCGTTGGTGACGATGCGCACGCGCTTCTCGCGAATGGCGGCGAGATTGTCTTTCCACACCCAGTCCGTGAAGTCGCGGGCATAGCCTTCATCCGGCTTCTTGCGGCGCACGCGGCCCAGCACCGACATGGTGGCCTCGGCCAGATAGTCCAGAACCAGATAATCGAGGTCGCCGCCGGCGATCAGTTGTGGCGCGGCGACTGATGAGTCGCCCAGAAATCCGCCTGCGCCGCCAATCCTCACGGCTTTCTTGCCGGCCATGGTATGCTTTCTCCCGAACAATCGCTTGATTGGGGAGGCACGTTACATGGCTTGCCCAGGGGCGGCAATGTTCACCAGAGCATGGACAGTCGCCCTTTCCGGCGACCAGCACATGACGCAACGGCGCCAGGCCGCAGTTCCCTGGACGCGACGTCGCCAGCGCCCGCCGCCGCCCGGGCCAGAACCGGACCGCCGCGCTGCCCGGACCGCGATCAGCGAACGCGGCGAACGACGCGCGGCAGGTCCGGCTCGACGACATGCGCCGCGCCTTCCGTTTCCGCCAGCAGTCGGTCGCCATGGTGCGGCGGGGCCGGATGCGCGCCCGGGTCCCCGGCCATGGGATGCGCCGGCGTCCCGCCCAGGCGCTGGGCGCCGCGCCCGCCGTCGAGCCAGCGATCGAGAAACATCCCCAGCCACAGCCGCACCGCCGGATCGTACATGAAGCGGCCGCGATGGTGCAGCGGCGCCGCCTGGGCGCCTGGCGCATTCATGCGGGCGGCGGCCAGGGTGGTCCAGCGATACACCATGGCGTGCGTCACTTCCGGGTGAAACTGGAAGCCGAAGGCCGCGTCGCCGTAACGGATGGCCTGCACGGGAAAATCGTCGCCCTCGGCCAGCGCCACCGCGCCGCGCGGCGTGTCGAACCCCTCGCGGTGCCAGTGATAGACGTGGGTTGGCCACGGCGCGCCAAGCTCATCGGCGAAATCAAGGCCGGCGCGGGTCGGGCGGATGGGGTAGTAGCCAATCTCGGCCCGGCCGTCCGCATGGGCGCAGACATTGCCGCCGAGATGGCGGCACAACATCTGCGCGCCAAGGCAGAGCCCAAGGAACGGCTTCTCTTCCTTCAACGCCACGCCGATGAAATCCGTCTCCGCCCGCAGCCAGTCGTCCCCGTCGTTGGCGCTCATGGGCCCGCCGAAAATCACCACGCCGGCGTGCAGCGCCAGGGTTTCCGGCAGGCGGTCGCCCAGGCGTGGGCGCCGGATATCAAGCGGGTGGCCACGCTCCGCCAGCAGGCGGCCGACGCGCCCCGGCGTCGAGCCCTCCTGATGCAGAATGATGAGAACCGGCAGTTTGTCCGCGCTCGCCGCAGGGCGCCTGACAAGCTGTTCATCACGCCGCGCGCCGGCGTCACTGAATTTCATCACCATGTCCCAGTCCTGCCGCAGCGCGCAGCTCCGGTATGCTTCGCCTCCAGCCTGCGGCCCTGCGGACGCGCCTGTCGGCCAACGATCAATATTTTGGAATCCCGAAGCGCGACAGATGAATTTTCCATCGCGCGCCTCTCCATAAGGTTAATATATTTGCGGCGCGGCCATGGCGCCACGTGCATGCATGCACGCCTCCAGAAGCAACATTGCAACCGGCGCGTATCCGGCCCCAAAGCCGCCGGTCAGGCGCGGATCACCATGCGGCCCGTTATGCGCGGCCGACCATCTGAAGGAAGATTGCGGCATGAGACGGGCGCCCCTCACCTGGACTTTCCTGCTTGCCGCCAGCCTGGCGGGCGTCGTGGAGGCGCGCGCGGCGCTGGCGCCCAACTACCAGCGCCTGGCGGAACTGCGCGCCATTCTTGACGATCCGGCCGTGATCGCGGCGTTCGGCGTCACGCCCATTACCAGCATCACGCATGTTGGTTCCGACAGCTATCTGGTCGCCAGCGAAACCTGTCAGCTGTCCGTGCGCATCGTCGGCCATGCCCTCCCTTCCGGCATGGTCGGCCCGCGCCGTTTTTCCGTGAGCGCTGGCAAAACAAGCTGTCGCGGCGGCCGGTAAAAACATCGGGGCTGAATCATTAAAAAACGGGTGACACGGAACACGTGTACCGTATACCCTGCTGTCCAGGGCATGAACGACCTTGGCCGCCCTGCGCGGCGCGTACCGGATTGGCAAAAATATCCGGACGGTTTCACAAGCCCGGGAGGACGCACATGACGCAGCAGACAACGGCGGCGACATCGCCCGCTCTTGACCTCGATATTCCTGAGAATCTGGCGCGGGCCCTTGTGACGCCGCGCAGCTATGCCACCGGCGAAACTGCCGAAGCGCACCGCTGGCTCCGCGCCAACAATCCGCTTGGCGTCGCCCGGCTCGAGGGCTTCGATCCGTTCTGGGTCGTCACCAGGCACGAAGATCTCGCCGCCATCTCCCGCAACAACAAGCTGTTCCTCAGCGGTGAGAAACCCACCACCCTCACCGACAGGGCCACCGACGAGCGCGCGCGGGAAATCACCGGCGGCTCGCCCCATCTGGTGCGCTCGCTGGTGCAGATGGACGCGCCCGATCATCCCAAATACCGCGCCCTCACCCAGGGCTGGTTCATGCCGCAGAACGTCAGGAAGCTTGAGGCGGCCATCCGCGGCATCGCCCGCAAGAACGTCCAGAAGTTTCTCGACACCAACGGGACGTGCGACTTCGTCAGGGACGTGGCGCTTGGCTACCCGCTCCACGTCATCATGAGCATCCTCGGCGTGCCGGAGCAGGACGAGCCGCGCATGCTGAAGCTGACCCAGGAGCTGTTTGGCGCGCGCGATCCCGAGCAGACGCGCATCATGGGCGAAATGACGCCCCAGCAGCTGGCGATGATGATCAAGATGGTGCTGGATGACTTCGCCAGCTACTTTGGCGCGATCAGCGAAGCCCGTCGCAAGGAGCCGCAAGACGATCTCGCCACGGTGATCGCCAACGCCATCGTCGATGGCGAGCCGATCTCCGACCGCGAAGCCGCCGGCTACTACACCATCGTCGCCACCGCCGGCCACGACACCACCTCCACCACCACCGCCACCGCCATGGCGGCGCTGGCGGACAATCCGGAGTTGCTGCGCGCGCTGAAGGCCGACCCGTCGAAGATCGGCGCCTTCATTGATGAAGCCATCCGCTGGGCCTCTCCGGTGAAGACCTTCATGCGCTCGGCCAGCGAAGACACCGAGTTGCGCGGCCGCAAGATCGCCAAAGGCGACTGGCTGATGCTTTGCTATGAATCGGCCAACCGTGACGAGGACGTCTTCGAGAAGCCGTACGAGTTTCGTCTCGACCGCACGCCGAACCGCCAGATCTCCTTCGGCGGCGGCGGCCACGTCTGCCTTGGCCAGCACCTCGCCCGCATGGAAATGCGCATCCTTTACGAGGAGCTGCTGCCTTATGTGGCCTCCGTCCGGCGCAATGGCGAACAGCGCATTTCCGAAAGCACCTTCGTCTGCGGCCTGAAGACGCTGCCGATCGTGTGGGAGCGCGATGCGTCGGCGCCCGCGCCGTAACGCCAGAACCGGCGCGGCCGGCCGCGACCCGGCGTGACCCGGCGTGACCTAGCGTGACGTGGCCTGGCGTGACCTGACGCGACACGGGATGGACGGCGACTGACGCCGCGCCGCCGGTCGCCATCACGCCCTTGCCGCTGGCGATGCCGGCGTGACGCCGCAAGCAGCATCCGGCGCGGTTCGCCGCGCCGCCCCTGTCATGGAGCAGCCCGCCCTGGCGGCCTCGCCAGGCGGGCGCCTCCCGCATGCTGAAAGCTCATCATGAAAGTTCAGGCCGCGGTCGCCGTTGGCGCCGGACAACCCTTCGTATTGCAGACACTCGACCTTGACGAACCGCGCGACGACGAGGTGCTGGTGCGCATCGCCGGCGTCGGCGTCTGTCACACCGACCTCGTATTTCGCGAGGCCGGCGCCATCCCGGCGCCCGCCGTGTTCGGGCATGAGGGCTCGGGCGTCGTCGAGAAGGTCGGCGCGAAGATCAGCAAGTTCGCGCCGGGCGACCGGGTCGCCATCACCTTCCGCTCCTGCGGCGCCTGCGTGCGCTGCGGCTGCGGCGACGCCGCCTACTGTCTGACCATGCCCCAGCTCAACTACGCCGGCATGCGCCCGGACGGCACGCGGGCTTTCCGCGCTGACGACGGCGCGGCTGTCGGCAGCAATTTTTTCGGCCAGTCGTCCTTCGCCACCCACGCCCTCACCTATGAGCGCAATCTGGTGAAAATCCCCGATGACCTGCCGCTGGAACTGATGGGTCCGCTTGGCTGCGGCGTGCAGACCGGCGCCGGGGCGGTGATGCGCTCCATGGCCTGCGAGCCCGGCTCATCGCTGCTGGTCACCGGCGGCGGCCCCGTCGGCCTCAGCGCCGTGATGGGGGCGAAGATTCGCCGGTGCGCCACGATCATCCTGGTGGAGCCGCACGCGGCGCGGCGCGCGCTGGCGCTGGAGTTCGGCGCAACCCATGTCATTGATCCCGCCGCGACGCCGGATCTCGCGGCTGCGGTGCGGGCCATCATACCGGACGGCGTCAATTACGCCTTCGACACCACCGGCATCCCCGCCCTGCACGCGGCGGCCCTCGCATCGCTGGCCCCCAAGGGCACGCTTGGCATTGTCGGCGTCGCCGCTCCTGATACCCCGTTGCCAGGCGACATCAATACGGTGATGACCTTTGGCTTCACCATTCGCGGCATCATCGAGGGCGACAGCGACCCTGGCGTTTTCCTGCCAGAACTGCTCGAATACTACCGCAAGGGCGAACTGCCGTTC